>Ga0164243_10003253_pt1 | contig 26142 bp, 18 predicted proteins | sample OricompcompostOP_FD_108781 | JGI IMG/M metagenome (GOLD analysis project Ga0164243, IMG submission 108781) | Organic Plus compost microbial communities from Emeryville, California, USA - Original compost - Organic plus compost (OP) | ecosystem: Engineered > Solid waste > Mixed feedstock >...
TGTTGTTACCAGGAACTTTGATTTTTTTTTTTTTTTAGTTTGTTGTTTTATTTTTCCCGCTTCTCGGGCCCCCCCTTTTTTTTTTTTTTTTTTTTTTTTTTTCGAATGTTTGCAGCAAAACGCACTGATTCTTGTGGCAGCGACAGAAATGAATCAGTTCTTGCACCAAGGGAGAAAAAATCGTCTCACTCGAGGTCCATCAAGTGATGAGGTACCTTCGACGGGACGCGTTCCTGGAATTAGGGCAAAGTACGAAGTACGAAGTACGAAGTAATTACAAAGTACATCAATTTGATACTCCCACCAGCCTTTTTACAAAGTATTTCGTGGGGTGCAACTGCCTGTGACAGAACACGAAGCGTTTTTGTTTAGCTGGGCAGGCGCAATTTGGTGCTCGAAGAAGTCTTCTTACGATTCTGTCCAGTTTGATTAGGCCCGTTTGAGGGCTAGTGTGTTTGATGAGGCCTGGATCTACACTACATGTGGTCTGTCCACTGGACCCTGCTGGAATATTCCGTGAAAAGGAGGTTGGTCAAGGTGAATGGATTACCGGGAACTGGATTTTGCAATGACCGGTTGCAGGACCGGGCGACAAAGGAGAGGCGTCAGCCATCCGACAATTACTTGCACAGGATGAACTTTGGGAGATATTAAGGGTTCTACTATTTGTGATAGAGATTAAGGGTAAGAGACCCCAAAATATTCATTCATCACTACTAATCTCACACTATAATAGCTAGTAGAATGCTCCGAATATCACCTACACTACACTAACACAACACCTTCTGGATCATTGGAGAACCAGGTGTCATCTCCAGATCCCCCACATCCTTCTCCAGACGGTTGGAGTGGGCGGTGGCCCTGGGCCTGATTCCGAGACAATGTTAAGACGGGTGCATCGTGTCGCTTTGTCACTCTCCGACGCGAGTACATCCGACTGTTGAACCAAGTTGCAGGATCGTCGGGCTTGAGTGCTGAACTTGGTTTGAAACTACGTACATTGTAGAATAGTGATGCTCCTTTCTCATACGGGGGTTTACGAATCACGACAATTTGCCGGATGCACCTTCGCTCAGGCATATTACCACAGATTCTTAAGGCTGGCTGTCCTTTTCCCAACCAACTGGTCGGGTTGATCAAAGCGCTCCTGGGGGGTTTCTGTTTCCTGGGAAAGAGCTATCAAAGTCCGAAAGGGATATATTTCACCAGGGTCGCATTGCAGCTCAACCATTCGATATATTACCCGGACGAAGGTCTTCTTGACACTCCGTGCTTGCTGCAGTCGCTCCTCAGCTCGCCACGAGAAAGGGCAAGTTGCTCTGTCTGGTATCCGGACCGGCTGTTCTTAGTTCACGGCCTCATGTTCGGCGTCTTCTTCTTCTCCAGTCCTTGATATGGGAAAAAAAATTGCTTTTCCTGTTCCCACACAAAACCCCGAGGACCGCGGTCTTAGATGCATGCAGCTAGGCTCCCATGCCTCTAGTATGGTATTTTGGTAATGGAGACGGCGGCTTCGTCGGCATGCAGCACCTTTGTTGGTCCAACTTTTTACCTCAGCCACTCGTTGGGCAGTCCTGAGAAAGAACATTTCTTGTTCCTTTTTGCTTCGATTGCTTCGTTCTCCGTTGGGGTGGGTCCTGATTGGTTTTCCATCAAGTTTTCCTCGCCTTGCGCACACCCCCTTCTGCTGCCTCTGCGCTTCTTGGTTCTCCCACCCCTGCAGAAATGACGATGATCTTGCAGGGGTATTGACCAGATCCCTGACAGCGCAGCTCATCAATCCCTTTTGAGCATCAGAAGTGGTCATCTGATCGATGACAACAGCACCAAGCCTTTTTTTTTCCTGTGGTTTTCCAGTGTTCCATCGTGATAAACCTTTTTTTCTTTTTCTTCCGTCTGTGTTTGTTGGTACAGTTGCGGTGAGAATACCTTCTCTCGACGAGCCCTGGCCTATGTTTGATACTGGTCCGTCCGGAGAGATTAGAAGTGTTTTGCATATGCGCTTCGCGGTGTCGCAAACTCTCAATGTCTTCGTTGTTGCGAAGGCTTTTTAGTCATCACTGCTTCGTAATCCTGATTGACCAGATCAATCACTCTTGCTCCAAATCGACTCTTCCCTATTTTTACCGATGACGTTTGTCGATATCGGAGGGTGTGTAAATCTGAAATTAGCCAAGAAAGTGCCAAGAATGGCCATGGATGGAATCTCCAAGGCAGCCTTCTGTTTACACGACTTCGTGCTTCACAGTTTGATTCCACGGCGGATTGTCCGGCGGAAATGGGTACAATTGTAACATCAAAAATGAAGCGTCAAAAAGCGGTCTAAGTGGGCCGATCTATTACTAGCACTAGTGTAGTTGGTCTTCTCTTCTATCAAATTTTTTTTCCCGCGATCTTGCTCTTAGTGCGGACATTTCCCGAAAGTTAACGATTCCGAGGTAGTGTCCGAGGCCCGAAGTGAGGGTGTAAGTGTATCGTGTGTACGAAGTATCGCCGGATCTGACGTCGCTTCAGATCCGGCGGTGTGTCGCGTAAACTACTCTTGAGTGGGCTCCTTTCCCGGCGCCCATCATTAATTTTTCTTTTTTCTTCTTTTTTGCCTTTATTTTGTTAGTCTGAAAATCACCCGCAATGTTCTAGAAGCCCTCTTGAGACACTTGCCCGACCTCAATTTCCTAGGCTTTGTTGGCGCAAATAATAGCACTTGCGAGATGCGTTTCTAGCTTCTAGCCCATTCTTTCTTCTTCTCCTCTTCTGTTCCGTATTGGTCCCGCGCCGAGAAGACCGCCCTACTTTGTAAGATTGTGATGCTGTCTTCATCCAAGTTTGACGAAAGGACACCTTCTTCGTATTAGTCTCCAGAGGGACGTGCAGTGATCCTTCGACTTCGTAAACCATGCGTAGTTCCCCAGTCCCTTCCTCCCCGCAACGACAAGGAAAAGCGTTCACCTGACTCAGTGAAACCCGAAAAACGAACGGCTTCATTTAATGTTTCACAGGTTGCGGGCGACGACCAATAAAGACATCTGAGGATACCTGAAACAGAGGGAGCCCTTCCCCCCTTCTTCTTCACGACGAGTAATGGACACACTCGTCATCGATACCACGATCGTCCTATCACGGAATCCTATCCGCTGATTTTGCGTCTGGGAGCGAGACATGACCAGGGGAAAGGTGATGATCACTAACAGTAGAAGTGATCACGAGGCCGTACAAGCAGATTTTACCAGGGTTCGAGTCATTTACCAAACCTGGAGTACGAAGTAGGATTTTACCTCGTAACACGGTCCAATACCTTTTTTCCCCTTTTTTTCTTATTCAATTTTTTTCTTTTCAATACTTCGTAGTGGGCAAAGCTCCACTGATCCCGCTTCAGGTAGTATTCCTGCTAGCCTAGCGGGCGATAGCCCAGACAATAGAGGGAGTTGGCGCGATAAGGGGAAAATGTCAAATAAAGTACGGGTGTGGGACGCCACGTTGCTCATCACCACGTGGGAAGAAGGAGTGGGTGCCCAGGGCTAGTCTGCTCCTCAATATCAATATCACCAACTTTGCTAGCCCACCACAGCAGTAATACTTTACTAGTGTAGCGGGAAGAAGGCAGCCACCGAATATCCGATGAGTCCCGTCATTGTGTCCGGTTTCCTCGTATGGAGTACTTCATACTGGGATTCCGTTCTACGAAGTATTGACGTGATCTTGTCGGCGCTCGAGCACTGGTTAACTTTTTCACAAAGGCTAAACCTCGAAATGGATTTTCCGTGCTCCTTTTCGGCACATCAAATCTGACAGTGTCGATCCCTTTACCCGTTATCTTACGTTACCCTTATTTTTATCTTCGTCCACCATCCTGTCACTTCTCACCTGCTGAGGCTCAGCCCTCCGTTGAGATGCCGCGCAATGAGCGGGCTTAGGTGGGGGTTCCAAAGCCTGATAGCTTGCGTCTTGCATCGCGGAACTGAGAATTACCGAACTGGAAAGCGTCGCGATCTTTTTTTTTTTTTCCATTTATATATATATATTTTGCTTCGCCTCCCGCGCTACTTTTAGAACCAGCCATCATTAGGTGCCCAGGCATTTCATAACACTTCTACTATTACTGCTATTCCTTGTCGTGTAAGAGTCGTGTAAGACGGGAGTCGTCCTTCCGTTGGGCAGAAGGGACCCCTCTCTGGTATGATATGATTTGGGGGCCAGTTTCGTGGCTGCTCCGTCGTCGAGATATATCTCAGGCAAGGGCGTGCAGATTTCGAGGATATGGCGCGACGAGGCAGCCTGTGAACCGCGCAGAAATAGAAGTACCGTCGGCCGAAGATACCTACAGGATTGAGATGCACGATGTAGACACTATGCATAGGCACAGATCGAGGCTGGGTGCCCAAAAATAGAGGCGCCCAAAAGACAATCCGTGGAGTAATGTGTTTTCTGACGCGCCGGCTAAAATATAAGTTTCTATGTATGATTCTCGATGACATTCGGCCTGACCAGTCCTTGGGGGGGTGAAAAAACCAAGATGGGATGGAAACACCCGTTCAGCCCGGCACAGCCCAGTCTCTTCATTTACCTGTAGCAAGGCCCGTGGACGTTTCGTTTCGATTGATGCCCGAAAAACATGCCACCACGATTCCGCATCTATGATTAGAAGGCGTTAGAAATTATCACTGCGCGCCGCAAGATGAGGGTCGGCAACTAGGCATCTACGTCAGACTCGAGATGTAAGATGAGGATAACATACGGAGGTGACCCTGTGGAGCGAGAAGCAGAAGCCACTGGCTGGTGGTGCAGCATGCCCTATGCTGTGCTTCCAAGGGTCTCAGACTCTCCGCCCACACCACACCCCCCCATGTCTCTCAATCTCTCATCAATACATTGCATTGCAGCATCACCCGGTTCATATTCCAACGACGCAACGACAACGGGAATGAACAACAGGAGCAGCACATAGAGTCGTAAGGCGTCCACTGGTGGTCGAAATAGTTGTTCTGCATCTTTGCACCTCCTCATGACTCATGCTTGGCACTTTTTTTGCCAACTTGGCAACGTTTCAGCAATTGCTTCGTACTTCATATGAATTGTGCAAAAGGACCAGTGGAAGGGTGGAGATAGTTGATTAGCAGGTGGTCATAACAACGGGCCTCATTGCCCAGACTCGAGTGCTCGTTTGAAGCAAGGTCAGAACAAACAAAACAACTCAAACTTATTGATAATGATCGACTTCCGAGGTGAAGTTGCGTCGTCTCCCGCTCTCCCCATTCCCCAAAGCCCAATCTAACAACCCATGCCCGATGCCCCGTGCCCCCCGTTCCCGATACCCGATTCCCGTCCTTGACCGTGGAGTGCAACCGTATGCAATATGGCGTCAGGTCATGTGTGCGGTCATTATGCAAGCCTCTACCATTTCAGATTAGCAAGATTCCCCAAGCTGTAGCATCCATGCGGAGAAGCCTAAAAATATAGTAAATAGGAAGTGGGAAATGGGAAGTGGGAAACAGGATACAACACAGCTCCCGCAATTTCCACCATTGTGCTATTGCTATCCTAGATCAATGTGCATTCAAGTGGTCCCCGGCTGGCCACGTCTCGAACCTGCAATGCTCTGAAGATAGCTTGGATTGATGACATTTTCGGTCCTCCTTACTTCATAATATCTACGCAAGCAGCACCTGTAATACACTACCTGTTTCTGAGGCCCCCCAGGCTTATCATCATCACCTTGGCGACGCAAACGAACGTAAGCCCATCCACCCCCCTTCTCCGCATACCCATGCCAGTCCTTCTTTTTGAGGAAATAAGGGAATATGCTTGCCAGGATGTTATCACCGAACCCCTCCCCAAGCCCACAAAGGAAGTACCAAGCCACCCTGAGCCTTCTTTCGATGCACAAGAGCGGAACTGCGCATCTTCAGCCCACCTGCTTTTTGCTGCGCAAGAAGGGTTCCTTTTTCCATTCTCGGATCGGCAAAGGGAAAACAACCTGCCTCCTCTACCATGATGCCATCATGACATCGTTATGGGGTGCCATGTAATATCGTGTCAGCTCATTTCGCTCTTTCCAGCCTGCTCCGCGAAGCAGGTTCCGGTCCCGAAGAGCGGCCCTCTTCTTGCTGATGTGACGAGCCGCGGGCGCGTGTTTCTAGTTGAACTTGATGTAGTTTGGAAGAGAATCGGAGCCCCTTCGTGAAGGATCTCACCAACAGGCTTCGTTTTCTGGGATCCCAAAGTTTCAAGTTTCAAAGCTCGCCCCCGTCCCCCCTCTCCATTCTTGACGCCCCTGGATTAGTGCTCCTGATGGTCTCCGGTCCGATCTTTGGATTTCTAAACTACATCCAATACGTATTTCGGATGCAGGGAGATGACGACGTGAGGGTTAGGATGGTGTTGGCCTCTCCGCTCTATTTTCTACCCCATCCAATTGTATTTGGCATGCCCCTCCTTCAACCTTTCCTGCTACCTTCTTCCATATCCATGTTATGCCCGTCATTGAGACCACCACATATGTCGGAACAACTAGCATGTCTCTTGTATGTTCTTGTCGACACACCCTATGATGTTATTTGTCCACTTTTACAAACAGTACTTTCAACTAATGTATCCTTTCCCTTCAGTATACACTCCGAGTATCTCGGGGCGGTCTGTAACCTTGGGATCTCGTCAATACCCCTCCTCCCGTTCACCCTCCACCAAAAGACACCGCCTTCTTCTGCGGTGGGGGGCGGGGCTTACACACCGAGAAACACCCTGCAAGCCAGCCGTACTTCGTACATAATGTGTAGTACAGCATTGTGAATCCGACGGTGCTCCGTCTCGGCTGAGAGGAAATGGGTTCGCGGCAGGTGCTCGTTTTGATAGATAGCTTCCCGCAATTTTGTAACTATACTGCTCACACGTAGGCCTGGAATACGTGGAAGTTCAGCTGACCACACTTCTTGGCTGCCTGTTATCTTATCGCTCATTCTAGGGATGGATTGCGATATAAGCCATGTTCCTATTATGCCTTCCTAGCGACCCTCTTCAAGAGATTTTGAGGGCACCTATCATGGTGGCAGGAATCATGAACATTCTTGCTCATTTTGCTCATTCCTTCTCGGGCGGATGATCTGACCGACTGACGAGACCCTCTCTACCTCCCAATCTTCACAACCCCCTCGCCATTGGGTACTCACCTTTTACTATTCACTGCCAGCTATCTTGCCATGGTAGGACACTGTTCCTCGGAGAGAATTCGGAGCAGGGTCCGACTTTTGGTTGGAAAACCAGCCCCGTGATGTTGAAACATTAGGCACATTTGCTGTCCTGCCTAGCGTGCCACGAAAGGGGGATTTAGCGGCCAGAAACCCCACGAAATGACCTCCGGCCAGCACTAAAGACATTCCTCTTTTCGGACTCCCGAGTTGGCTCTTTTACAGCAAGGAAGGCGTGCCGGTTTTTGCGCGGTGGGGGTTCCCGGAAGGAGGGGTCAAGTTTGGTCCTCGGTTCCCCGTGAACGAGTATTTGGTGCGCCGGGCGACGCCCGCTGGAACTTGGCTTCTGGAAAAGTGGGTGTGAGCGCATTAGTATCGCTCGTTATAGTATAATACGGGCATCCGATACGCAAAAGTGTTGGTCGGAAAATCGGCGTTCGTCGGTGTGTGCTTGTTCAGCTACGCTTCTCTCTCTGTCCCAGTTTATGACGTGCCGTGTTTCAACGTTCCAAATCACTTAGCTTGGGACTGGACTTGGGAATCCCAAGCCGTCAAGAGGGTGTGGAGCCCCAAGTTAGGTTGACGCTACTGGAAGCGAAGGAAGGAAATGCAGCATCTCAAGTTGGTTGTAATGGTTCGCATTCCCCACGTGCTCATCAATGACGTTTGATCAATATTAAAATATTAACCATGAACCCGCTTCAAGTTTATCATTGCATCCGTGGTCGTTGCGTTGTCTTATCTCTTCCACCAAGGTATTATAAATATGAAAGTCTTTCGGGCCGGGTGACTCGGATTTAATACTACCCAAAGTTGGGGATTGTCATTAATCAAGGGTGATTCCGTTTCTACATAGATTGTCCTTTCTATTAATACTAGGCCGGTTTTGTCAGCTTCCACCTTTACAGCGCTGCGGGCCGGGCGTCGGTGATCTTCCGGAACATTGTTTATACTAAGATACATATATATATACATGTGGATTTTTGCGGCGGCTTATTAACTTAGGATACCGTCAGAACCTCAAAGAGCATGACTATTCCCTTCCACAGCCGTTTATCCCCTCCGCCATACCAGAGGAGAGGAGCAGTCCCGGCATGTCGATTCCGCTCAGGCTCTGCAAGGCCAAGTGTGATACCGTCCTCGAGCCTGACGAACTAATGTCCAATGTAAAGCCCTAGCGGAAAACGGTCTGGGCTGGGACACCTAGGATATTTACAAGCATCAGTGATTCTGGCAAATCCTTACTTCGCGGTTGTAGTCTGAATATCGTTTGAATTCTGAGTTGACGGGAAGCTATTTAACACAAGGAGATCCGGTCAAGATTAGCGTTGCAAGCAGAGACAAAAACAATCCCGCCACAATAGTGAAGGGCTCGCCCAAAGATCAGAACTGGGTCAACGAAAGAAGATCGGGGTTATCAGCCCCGCCTTTGAGGGGAAGTATGGGAAACCCAGAGAAGTAAGAAAACAAAGTGATCCGTCCCCGTCGTGGCAACGGGCTAATTGCCCACCTAGCCAAGCCAATAACTACAACGAATAGCTGGATTTGTTGCCTCGAGTCTTTAACGACAGGACTTCCTTAAGCCGTGTTGTTGCGAGCAGCCTCGAGACTGTTCTTTTGAACGTGCCCCATGCACTTCCTATCCTTGCATGGGGGGTGGAGCAAGAACCTCTTCTTATTCTCCTCATCAGGAACTACTCTGTCGCAAGCCCAACCGCATTTTGTGAAATCTTCATCGGTCTCATACAGGCAGCGGAACAGTTGGACAGCCGAGAGCACATGGAACAGAGCCCACGGGCTAGGTTGGGCATCTTTGGCTTCCGGTGCGGGATTCCCATCCCCACCAGCGTTGGTTGATGTCTCTTCTTCGTTTCCAAGCGTCGATTTTCCTGTTTTCTCCATTTCATTATTGGGACTACCACCGCCATGGCGCCCATGATGGAACCGAACCAGGATCTTGGCCGCTGAGTTTGCCAGAAGCAACGCAAGTAGGATTGCCGCGAGAGTAACGATCCCCGTGAGAGAAAAAGTCTGTATGTTCGGACTCGACACGACAAAGTTCCCAGCTCCATCCCTCGGCTCTCCGTTCGCTCCCACCATGACGTTTTCATAGTTATCCGGCTGGCCGAACATGGTGGCATCGGTGAAGATGCTCCTCGTCGCCACGAAGCTGGCCAAGATCAGACGCTCCATGTCGTCGTGCATGCTAGATACCCCTGCGTTGATGACGCCGTTGGGGCTGGTAGTCCGGGACCTGAGCGCCGAGTCTCCACTGGCATTACCGAGCCTGACAAGCATTGGGCCACCGCCCAAGGTCGCCTCGAGCACGTTGAGCAAAACCTCTGGGACCTTGATCCCGGGTATCGTTTTCAGGTCGAACACGGAATCCGCCGTGTGCTCCCCGTAGCTCCACTTGGCTTGCTCCCAGCATGAGAGAGCCGGCCTTCTCCGCTTCATCCAAAATTGGGCCTCGAACGGGGCCGGGGTCGCGTTTACAGGCCTAGGTTCAGTTGCATACCAAGGGTCACCTCCGGCTGTTATGCTCGATCGATGAGCGGAGTGAACGAGAACGGCGAAAGACACATTGGAATTCGAGATTAATTGCTTGCTCGCGTCCGCATGCGGGATGAAACTTGCTGTCGGGGCATGCATAATATCGTTTTCGTTGACGAGGACAAACTCAGCCCGCCTGTCATCGTTCCATAATTTATACTCGTCATATTCCCCCCCATCTGGTTCGACGAGCCACCCATACTCGGTTACACAGTGCCCCTCCACCGCTAGCTTGAGGTCGGTTCCCCCCTGGAGGCCGAGGTCGATCCCCGAGAGGGAGTATCCGTAGTCCAAACTGATGATACGTTCGCCGTCATCCCTCGGTGCGTAGCTCTGATCTATCTCCACGGAGACCCTTGAGCGCAAGGTAACTTTTGCTGCCTCTACACTGCCCAGAGCGCGCATGACGGAAGGAGCCCTCAATCCGAAATCTTGAAGTCGCTGTGCGGGATCGGCCGCCGGAATCGCTGGATAAAACAGGGCGCTGGGCCTCACGGGGGCGACGTTGCCAATCTCCACCAAGGATGGAGCGACTATACCCATGGCTATGCTCGCGCCAAACACGGCCAGAGCCAGGAGGCAGAAGGCAAGGCCGTACAAGAAGTCGGGCCAGTGATGGCCGGATTTCGAGCCCTGCCATGTCTGCCATGTATAACTCAGCATCGCTGTGAAGGCAAACCAAGAGTCGTTGGAGTTCCACAGCGTGACGAGCGCTGCGTAGCGCTGGAGCAAGCCGTTGCCGCGGAAGAACATTGCCACGAAAACGATGAGGTTCCAAAGGCAGAGGAACGAGACGGTGACGACGACCGATAGGGCTGCCGCCACCAGTGCGGCGTTGTTTCCGGTGAAGGATACGGCCCATCTGTCTCCTCGGTCGCTCGGCATGGAGAAAGGGGTAACCAGTAGATAGGCAAAGTCTGGCGGGGGAGTGTAGACGTCCGCCATGCTGTTAGTCGACGCAGACAATAGACTGGGTAGAATATAGTTGCTGGCTGTGGGAGATGCCCGAGAACTTGGGCGTCTAGTGGTGTTTTTCAGTCGAGAACTTTGTGTTTCCTTGTTTGAGTGTATCTAAGGCTTTTCTTGTCTTCAAATAGAGGTGCCTTCGACAAGGAGAATCTGCCGCAAAGAGAGAAGACCCAGGTATAATAAAGAACAGTAGGTGAAGGGGAGGGGGGGGATTCTGTGCCCTTTTCGTGCTCCCTCCCCCAGTTCATCTCGAGAAGGCCAGGCTGTGGACCTCAGTGCTCGTTCGACGACATAAACTTATGGGTAAGGGGGTTGAGGTAACCCAACTTGACACCCAACGGCCGGGCGAAGCTGGCGGCTCCAAGCAGGGCGAGCGTTTCGTATCCATCACATCTTGTCCCGACATATCAACAACCAGCTCCGGAAAAGCCAGGTCACCGTTTTGATGCTAATGCACAACAAGGAGCCTGTCACTTTTGGATGGCATCCGTAGATGGATTCTATTTGCTAAAACTCTAAGATGAGAGTGTTTGACAGCATTATATTGCCAATACTAAAGGCAGGCTGTGGAGTGGCGTCCTGTACATTTGCTTCCTCCCTGAGCTGGACCGAGATCTTCACTTTCCCAAGGTCGTCAATGGAGGGATTGGACCGAATACGAAAGCACTTCTAGCCAACACCGCGATGTTTCTGGTCAATAACTTCGGTTGTGGATCTGCATCAAGCCACTCAGGAGGGTTGCTTAGCTCTCTTCGCTTGGTGGTTTCGGTCGACCAACCCGGAGCCAACATCATCTCTGCTGCCTGTCTATCGTTGTATTCATTGGCATGAAGTTTTGAGATTGGTTGATGGGTACTCTCATGTACACTTACTACGCGCATAAGTCACGGAAATGATCCCCTCAAGGTGTGAAGCAGTGAGGTGCACGCTTTACGACCTCATCAGAAACGAGGAAGCCATACATACCCTGCAAGCAGAACGCCATAAGCAAGGATGTGTTCCAGCACCTAGCCTGGTCCTGAATAATACCGGTGCTCGGAGTCTTGAAGGTGATATCCCATGGTGGTGATTTAATCCTTCGCCAAGAGATGTAACCCTCTGGCAGCCTTGCTATTCATTAGGTAGTTTTCTTTGGCAACAGTGAGCACCAGGAAGACGACGGGTTGCTGAGCTGCTCGACTTGATCTCTTCGGCGGCAGCAGTGGGCCAAGAGCTATAAATTCATCTACACTAACCTGCTGTCCTTCACTTTCGCCCACTCTTCTCACATCCAACCTTGTCCTTTGACTATATTCCTCTTCTGTTAGACTTCAAGGAAGCGTTCATCACTTATTTCCTCTTACATCCCAACCTTTAGGCCAGACATCATGCGTTGGCAACATCTCATCAGCCTCCAGGCTCTCTGTGCCCCAGCTCTCGCGCAGTCTCTTAAGGAGGCCCTCGAGGCCAACGGGTTCACGCTCTGGGCCCAACGGATCTCAACGGACAATCTCCTCCTCAACGCGGGACCTGGCATCATTATCTATGCCCCAACAAACGCTGCTCTGGAATCCAGCGACGACGCCAACTCCCCCATTACTCGCCGGGCCGACGATAAAGATAAACAAGAGGCGGAAAATGCCGCCAGCGCCGTGGACTCAACCGCTCCGCGTCCGCCGAAGCCCGAGAAGCCTTCCCAGAACAATACTGCTACTCGAAGACAACTAGTGAATACCGCCGGATCTGCCCAGGTGACCTTGCTGGACAATCCCGAGTTTGTGAACCTTGGTCCCGGGCGAAACCAAGTCATCGTCGAGAAGAACGTAGCTTCTTGGTCTCTGCCACTTGTATTCTCCGGCCTCGGACGAGCCGTGAAAGTTACAGGGGATGATATCCCCTATGACAACGGTGTCATCCGCCCCATTGATGGGTTCGTTTCCGCCCCCTTGTTCTCTCCGCGCAAAGCTCAATGAACATGCTGTACTAAATGTCTGAAGAATGGTTACTCTGCCGGAAAACGTCTCTACTACGCTCCCATACCTCGGAGTCGACACATTCCAAGATCTAGTCACGCAGTCGGGTATCCTAAATGAGTTGGATAACAGAGCCAGTATCACCCTTCTGGTGCCCGACGACAACGCCTTCAAGAGCATTGCCAAGCGGTCTAAGACGGGCTTCGAGGATCTAATCAGGCAGCACATCCTCGTTGACTTCCCCGCATACACACCGCTGCTCGAGAACGGAGACGTCTATCCCACCCTTGCTGGGGGCAATGTAACCGTTTTGATCCGGGACGGCCTGATCTACCTTAACGGCGCGCAGATCCTGGCTGGCGACGCCATTGTTACGAACGGAGTTGTTCATGTCATTGACAAGGTAGGTTTATTGGCTTCGCCTTTCTCACTCTTCCCACTGTTTCTCAGAAAAGCCCATGCTAACTAGAGGCTCCCGTAATAGGTCCTAGGCGGATCGCCAGTTGCGCCGCCGGTCACAGTGACTGGAGCTGCATCGGCGGTGATGGGGCCTATGCTTTGGGAAGTATTGGTGGGCGGCTTTGGCGTGGTAGCAGCTACTCGATACTTCAACCTCGTGTAACTGGATAGAATCCTACTGATCCAAAAACCGCGGGGCTTGGAGCTAACGAGAAGTGCCGGGAGGCTAAGGAGGGAACGAAAGGGGAAGGGAGGTAGTTTGTGGTGTGTGTTAGGAAAGATGGCGTGCTTCTCGGGTTAATGGGGTTAGGTTTACTTCGTACCGGATTTGAGTAATTTGCTGCTTTCTGATTAGTTCCAGGAAGTCAGATAATTTTAATCACTTTCTTATTTCCTTCGGGCGACTTGTTCCCATTGGTCAAGCCCTTGACACCCGTTGCAAGGTGCATATTCTCCGCGGTCCGGCTCTGGGGGCGGCAGCACCGTGGCATCTCCAGAAGTCGGTGTTTAGTGTAAGTTTACGAGACGCAGGTTTGGCCCACAGCTGAGAGGAGCGACAAGCTGCATGAAGGGGGCATGTATCGAGAGTGCCCCAACGGGTAGGTAAGGCTGTCTTACTTAGTCGTCGTTTCCGCTCGGGTGGATGTAGGTTCCCTGTCGTTCTGCTTGGCGCATGCGTTGGGTCTGCATTGCAACGGTGACAACCTGCTTCTTATTGCAGTTCAGTTATTATTAGTCTGGCCGTGAACCCTTGCTACTCAATCATGGATGGTGATTCGGCAGCCTGCTCACCCCGGTCCGGCCTCAAGAGTAGACGGGTTGCACATCCTGACCTCTGTGGGCTCTGAGATCACGGATAGGAAGCCAGTCGTAGTCTACTATTACCGCCTTGTTGGGGCAATAACCGAATCGCTTCAACTCTCCGTTCGGTCGGGAAAGGAAAATATAGCATCAGCGGCCGGAGGAAGTGCCATCGCCAAGGAAGTCGTCCTGCATTGGGGCCGCTTGGACTCGATATTGATGTGTAGGATGAGGGGGAAGTAGTTTATTCCCTTTCTAAGACTGGGAGTGGTTAAGACTTCTCGGCCATGAGAGGTTGAAAATGGTCAACCCCGCTCGGGTTATGCTGTGATTGGTGAAAGTGTTTGAAATACGCTTCCCTCCATTGATATGCACTGCTTATTGTTGACCGTTTGTGGCGTTCCTGCAGCTCCCAGCTCTCCTCGTTCCGCCCCGGCCGTTAGATGTCGAGTTTGGAAATTCATGCAACGAGCACCAATGAAAACGAGACACAATGTCGCGGAGTTGGTACCTGTCGTCTACACGACAAGGGCTAGAAGCAGTCGCGTCGGGGCTGAGCTGAAAACCGTTGACGGAGGATTTGTGATATTGCCAAGAAGTGACAGCCTTGCGTCTGTTTCCGAAGCTCTGCTGCCCAACCTAACCTAACTCGGTCCAAACTCGAGGAATTTGATGTATTCCTTCGTCAAGCTAGGCTTGTAATCCTAGGATTTTCCTCATCTTATCCAATCTTCGCCTTACGAAGGCCTCTTGCTGAAGCTGGTTCTGCCGCCGCCGGCCCGATTCGAAGTCTACTCCGCTCGACTCGCAATTCATTCGCCAGGTATAGTCTTAATGAGGTTCGTCTTATTTTGTCTTGGTATGTGATGGTGTGGGCAGGGTACATCATAAGGACCCTGGTCGCCCTTCTAGATGCCTTCAGTCTCAGTGCGAATCAGGAGTCCGACAGAGTAGGCTCGTCCTTTAGCAGATAAAAATTGGTCACCTGGTCGTGCTTTCTCTCGCCTCTTGGCGGCCTCAATTACATAGGATTTGGCCCCGGGCTGGCTTCGAGGAACTGGATCGGTCGGCCATGGCGTCGCGGAGAAGGTGTATACTCTATCCTTGTGACGCCCCAACGTAAGGCTCGGACTGCTTAGTCGTGTCATTGTGCACGTATATGTCGGATGGAACTTGTGCTTGTTCCGGTTCTTTAGCCGGAGCTTGTTCATGTTCACGTCGGGGCGTTTGCAGTTGGAACCTATCAGTCTGGCTTATTGGCATGTGTTTGAAGAACGCACATCACCGGACCAGTCCCCAAAGGCTTTGAACAACGGAGTCATGCATTAGCCTATGCCATAAATGTTGGGTAGAAGTAGTTGGGACAAGTCAACTTGTCTGGTCACCTCATAACGTCACTCATCTGCGAACGAACAAGTTAAATCCCAGGTAACTGTCCTAGCATATCCCACTCGGTCTCTTCATACTCTCCATCCCCGGTTTGCCGGATCTAGCTTCTGCAGGAGTCTCCGAGATAGTTCCTGGTGCAGGACCGGCCGGAGGACGCTAGGAAGCCAAGCCCCTGAGATTTCTCCAGTAGGAGCCTTCGCTGATGAGGAGATTATGGCCCCGGTTTAAAGAGGCACAGAGCCCTCTCAGAATCATTGTTTGGCGCGGTCGTTTAAAGAGCACTTGAAATGAGGTAATAGAAGCCTATAGGTTATCGCTTTGACGGCTATGAGGAGGAAATGTTAACTTATGTGTGGTTTTTAGTGAATCTTAAACGTACCTTTATTGTTATAGGCGTTAATCTCCTCGTACTTGACGAGTTAGAACTTCAGTTCCGTCCATGGAACCATTTTTGTCAAGTCGCTTCACACAATCATCCCCTTTGCTATGCGCGCAACCGGGGCAGCCTTCAATATTCGGAATGGCCCTGAACACTTAATTTCTTACAGATAGGACTGGCCGAGCGTCAGTACTGCGGGAAAATACCGGAAAGAGGGTAATGCTCCTGGTCCTCCTTCGGAGCCGTTGGCTAACTACAAACTTCTTCCCCCAAACTTCTCATGATCCGCGACGCTGCTATTCAATGCGCAGCCCTCACCACCATCTCTCAATGTCAAGAAGGCTCATCACACCCATCTTTTTCTTGCAGGGACCGGATACTGGGGACACCTCGCGTTCGATGACATCACCGTTGGCTGGTGGTTTCTAGGCCTAGTATTCTCGAATCAGGCAGGAACTCTATTAGAGGTTTGAATTAAAATGGAAAGCAACTTGTTTTTTGAGTTTCTGTGTAGTTTAGAATCTCCTTGTTCTCCGTTATTGGGGTTGTTCATCCGGGCCAAACGGCTCTTAGAGGCGTGGTTGGTGGGGTGTGTCCCAAGAAACATCAATCAACATTGGTTGGTCTCATTTTTCGCCACCCCCTGGACGACAGATCAAGCCCCGATTAGGCACGTTCACGTTGCCGGTTGGCCGGAACCACTAATCTAAACTAATGATTGATATGATGGCTCGTCTAGCAGTGTGGGTGGGGACAGTTGCGTGAGCCGTAGATCTCGAAACACACCAATACTTGTTTCAGTACGGCGCCCGGGTCGCCTTTGTGGACGAGAAGAGTCGCTGGGCTGAATTCGCCACCACCTAGTGATCTCCCTAATTTCGCCGAAGCCTTCCTTTTTGATGGAGGGTCGCTGTGGCGATGGGTTCAATAGTTGGATGAGCGGCCGCTGAGGCATTCTCGTCTATAAGTGAGACAATGTAGATATCTCGGGCAGATACTTATGGACGTGGTAGCGTTTGTCGTCCTCGCGCTGATAAGATAATGTCAGCGGCGCACGGTCTAAATGTGCGGGCGGGATTGTCGGAACTTCCTAATCGTTCCGTGACACGATGGATCGGATGTTCTCGTCCATCATAATGGGAATGGAGGGTAGGAGTCGTTACGCAAGCCGAGGCACGCCATTCTAAACCATGTGGATCCGAGACACTGATGGGTGGGTGAAAGGTTTGCCGGGGCTGATTCTGGACTCATGTCTTGACCTTCCTTGCATGTTAACGACCCGTCTCTGGTTCGTCTTCCATCCCTAACGGGACCTGCGTTGAACTGATCCAGTTCTCCATCATGGCTTGACCTGTGGGGTGGGTGCTGCTCGAGGTCGCGGGGCCAGTGCGCCCGGTCCTTCCGATTCCCGCGCTGGTGTCCCGCTTCTTGACGACGAGGCAGAGCACCATGCCGTAGATTGCGAAACCTTCGTACGAGATGTCTATGGCCATCTTTTTCTTGTCGTCCGGCTCTTCATCATCGCCGAGAAGTGTGTTTTGCCTGGCGCGCTTAGTGGGGGGTGCAGACTCTGAGTCCGAGTCTATTATCTCCTGTACTTCGGCGTCATCTCCAGCTTCAGCTTCGGAAGGCTCGAAGTCGGAGCCGGACTCTTCCGTCCCGTCTCGATGTCTTTTCCTCCGAAGCGCACTGCCAGACTCTTTTTCTTGAATAGATGGTACGTTTTCGAGGTGGACTTCGTCATCCTCTTCTCGTAGAAGTGCGGGGATCTGCGGGGCATTGTCGACATCGATGGGCTCCTCCCGGGTCTCACCCATGAGTTTGCTGGAATTTGACTGAAGCCTCTTCGGAACTTTGTCCCTAAAGTGTTTATGTTTCATCAAGATGGAATGCCTCGTAGCGGTTTCGGTCAAGAACATGGCCACCTCGAAATCCTCTTTTCATGGTCAGCCTTCCAGTGTTATCGTTGCACGCACGGGTCAAGTGGTATGTGCGAACCTGCAGTGATAATATCCTTGACAGCCTTCTTCTTGGTGCCTCTCTTCATAACGCGCTCCCTCTCCTCCCTCAGCTTGGGAAGCACGAGAGGTCGGATGCATTCAATGATGCGGGGAAGTACGGGATCGCGGGGATTAAGCAGCCAGCTCTGCGCCAGTGCAGGGTTGTCGAGGTAAATGCGGCATTCGAGCACCGAGTATTTCGTGATTCGTAAGTACCTGCGGATGGGTGGCATGTTGGTCGATGAGTTTGGTCGGCGTGCGACAATTTAGAGACGAACTGCAGGCTGGACCTTGTGTCGTGAGCGGTGGTAGAATACAGACGAAGTTGTCTAGCCATGTTCAAGCTTAGGATCGATGACGGCGTGCAGCCTTGCAGGGTTGGCGGCATTGGTCTTAATTAGTGGCTTCCGACGCGCTGTAATTGGCTACCCCCAAAGTGCCAAAACCGCGTTGGGAACAGCCTCGCATCTAAAAATTTCCCAGTCACCTCATCCGATCGCAACCCTCCTCCTCAGGCCCTTCACGGATCGCCGAATACGATGAAACCCCGGTAACATGTCAAAATCATGGTCATCAACGCTTAGGCTTCCTAAATCTGTGTTTCCGTACGTGCTGCTTCCCTTAGCACCCTTTCCACATTTATTCTTGGTCTGGTAGCTAAGAATGTAAGCCTCGTGCTCTAGTCCGCGACCGCTGCCGGCCCTCCGAGACCAATACCTTCGAAGATGCACCGACGACTTTTATAAGTGGCAGGCCGCGAACCGCCCCGAGGGGAAGCCCTTTGTTCTTCACGATGGGCCGCCGTATGCCAATGGTGACCTCCATGTCGGTCACGCGCTCAACAAGATCCTCAAGGATATGATTTTGCGGGTCAAGGTGCAGCAAGGTGCGAGATACATACGGTCTTTCCGCCTCGAGCAGGCTATTTGACTTATTTCTGTTTGTTTCCTTAGGTCATCGAGTTACATATCGACCGGGATGGGACTGCCATGGCCTCCCAATTGAGCTCAAGGCTCTCGGCGCAGCCGGTGCAAAGAATCTTACCGCTAGCGAAATCCGTACAACTGCCCGAAAGCTTGCCTCCGACACGATCTTGAAGCAAATGGCCGGATTTAAATCGTTCGCTGTCATGAGTGACTGGGACGCGCGTTGGGCGACGATGGACCCCGAGTTCGAGATCCAGCAGCTCCGGCTGTTCCAGCGCCTAGTCCGTCAGGGCCTAATATATCGGAGACATAAGCCCGTATACTGGTCACCTTCTTCCGGAACAGCCTTGGCAGAAGCAGAACTTGAGTATAAGGACGACCACATCTCTACGTCGGCCTTTGTTAAATTCCCGATTGTGGGAGACTGGGCTTCTGTGCTGGAATTGGATAATTTTATTGGGCAACTCTATGCTGTGGTTTGGACGACGACCCCTTGGACGCTGCCTGCGAACAGGGCGATTGCAGTCCATGACGATTTGGAATACTCGATTGTAAAGCATGGTTCCGATGCACTCATCATTGCGAGCAGCCGCTTGGAAGTTGTTGAGTCATGGTCTTCTGAGCCTGTGGATATCTTGGTCCCATCTATTAAAGGGTCTGTCCTCAAGCAGCTCCAGTACTCCAATCGTCTCCATGGTAGCGGAGCGAAGACGTCCCCCGTCATTCATGCTGATCTGGTTTCTGCTACTTCGGGTACTGGTATGGTTCATCTCGCGCCTGCGCACGGTTTTGAGGACTACGACGCCTGCCTTGCTCTTGGACTCGACGTTTCCGCCCCGATAACCGATGAGGGATACTTCACTGCGGATGCCTATCCCGATGACCCAGCGCGACTTACATCGGCGCCGTCAATCCTAGAGGGTGGTAGCAAGGCAGTGCTGGAGATTCTCGGTGACGACGTGATCCACGTTCATCGGTACGAGCACAAGTACCCCTATGACTGGAGAACAAAGAAACCCGTTGTTATCCGCGCCACTGCGCAATGGTTCGCTGATGTCGAAAGCATCAAAGGAGAGGCTCTCTCTGCACTTGAGCCGGTCAAGTTCATTCCGGCGACTGGTAGGACCCGCCTTGAGAGCTTCGTCCAAGGCCGAAGTGAGTGGTGTATCTCGAGACAGAGGGCTTGGGGTGTTCCGATCCCTGTATTGTATGATCGCGACGATAACGCTGTCTACACCGATGAGGTCATCGAGCACATTATCTCGACTATCAAAACGAGAGGTATCGATGCTTGGTTCTCCGACAGCCCTGACGAACCCGCTTGGATAGCCCCTGGACTATCTGGAGAGTTCCGTCGTGGAATGGATACCATGGACGTCTGGTTTGACAGTGGTAGCAGCTGGAGTCAGACTAAGGGGCAAGCAGATGTTTATCTCGAAGGCTCTGACCAGCACCGAGGCTGGTTCCAGTCAAGCCTTTTGACTTGGATTGCTGCCTCCAGGGACAAGGATGCTGCAAATGCAGTTTCAAGTGAGCAGCGGACCGCGCCCTTCAAGACCTTGATTACACATGGCTTCACCCTTGACACCGAAGGCAAGAAGATGTCAAAGTCGCTTGGCAACATCATCTCCCCAACTCAGGTCATGGACGGCACACTCCTTCCGCCTATTAAAATGAAGGGCAAGGCCGCCAAGGGCCTTCCGCCTACCTACAACGCACTTGGTGCCGATATGCTCCGGCTGTGGACGGCGAGTTCCGAGTATACACGGGACGTTGCCATTGGAGAGTCCGTTCTGAAGAATATCCAGTCTGCGCTTATCAAGTATCGAACTATCATGAAGATGCTTTTGGGGTCGATGCACGAATCCGCACGAACAAGCCCACTCACCGCGGTGGATCACATTGCATTGATCCATCTTAAGGACACGATGCAAGAGGTATCGGCGGCATACGACAATCACGAGTTTTACAAGGCGTTCTCGGCCCTGAACAACTGGGTCAGCACTGGGCTGTCTGCCTTTTATCTCGAGGCCCTTAAGGATAGACTGTATTGTGGCGATGGAGGTGGTGTCCTGGAGCCCCTATTTTTTGGCTTCTCCCGGATGCTTTCACCCATGACGCCGATGCTTGTTGAAGAAGCATGGGACAACCGGCCGGAGTGGATTAAGGCTGATACGTAAGTACCCTATTTAACTTTTTCGCCATTCAAGGAGAAATCTGTGTTGTACTAATCAATTTCTCAGTTCCCTCGTTCACCCTCTCCAACAACTCTACGATGCGCCCCTCTATCCCGCGTCTAGGTTCAGCATGAATGAAGAGGAGCTTAGGAAGGATATTCCTGTCATATTGGCTATCCATGCTGCTGTGAAGTCGGCGCTTGAAGCAGCCCGACTTGCCAAGGCCCTCGGTTCTTCGCTGCAAAGTTCAGTCGTCATCTCCGTTCCCGAGGGAGATGTAGCTGCTGCTTTGAAGAAGTATTCTGCGGAGCTTGACGGCATGTTTGTCGTCTCCTCAGTAGACATTAATGGTGAGGTTCCCGAGTCTCCTTGGGCGTACGAAGAGATCTTTGAGGTCAACGGTGTTCAGGGCAAGGTCCACGTCCTACCACCGAAACAGCACAAGTGTGGGAGGTGCTGGCGGTATTTGGCCGAGAAGGAGGATAGTCTTTGCGGGAGGTGCGAGGATGTAGTCCATTCCGTGTAAAATAATGTACATTTATAGAATCTAGACGCAGATAGACTTTTGTATCATTAAATGAGGTCCTCACTCAAAGCCCAAAGGTCTAGACGCCAGGCTCATCCCGCGTGTAATTATCGAGAGTTTGGTTATTCGATTATCGGTGTTGTTTAGTAATCGGTTAAATTCCACCAATGAATCTTGATTCCTGCATGTGACGACGACATCAACCTGCAGATGCCATCCAATTCCCAAGATCGACGACCGCCAAACCACTTCAAACTTCCCAAAAGACCTCAGACTCGAATACGCTGAGGCTACCGACTGCGATTTCAAATTTCAAAAGGAGAATCTCCATCGTTGCCATGTTTTAGGCCCCGCCCATATCTTCACAATAGAATAGGGGCCGTGGCCTAGTCGGGTTTCGATAGCACGCCACACCAACGGAATGCAAAGAGGGCCCTGCGATGCCATGCATGTGAAAATAACTTTGCAGTTTCCGTTGCAATGACGGGTAATAATGATAGGTTATCTGCGAGCATGCAAGCAGAGCGGCAGGGCCGTGTGTCGATAGTCGGTGAGGGGAAGTTTTGGACCAACGAGCCGAATACTGCGAGAGATACGATGAACGAGCCTAGTGAGGCGGCGGTGGCGGGATCCCCCTCGTCTTCAAAGGCTGGGGGGAGCTCGACGGGTGAAGGAGTCCCCGTCACGACTACGACGTCCAGGCTATCGCGAACCAGCCAGCGAGCGCAGAAACCACGAAGGAGTGGGGGATTTTTATTACAGGATACCGTCGTAGAACAACCAGACCGAGCCGAGGAGAGTCCGCCGCAGAAAAAAAAGCATTCCAGGAGGCTTTTGCAGAGCATAAGACCGAAGAGTTCGAAGGCGCATGAGAAGACCACCTCTGCGATCAGCCGCGAGGCACCTGCAACAATCGCCGAGCAGGACACAACGCACACTCATCCATCCTCTCCGCCAAAAGCCGAGTTAAAGGTCAAGAAGACAAGAGACCGCTCGCAGGATCGACCGACTTCTGCCGAGCAGCCGAAACCTGAGCGGTCTGGCCTGGACGTCGAGTCGGCGCAGATTGTGGATATGGCGCTGCGAGTCAGCCAGTCGAGAAGGCTGGCTACGCAACGACCGCCCTCCCAACAAGTCCCGCCTCGCCTTAGCCCGATTCCCGATACTACGGCAGTGAGCAGTTTACGACAGCACCTGCTCCAGCAAAGAAAGATATCTAGGAACGGGTCCCCTCGACCGGAACGCGCAACGTCACGGAACGCGCCAGGCCTGCGACACGCTCTCGAATCCTTCGATGTTACAGCTCCTGATGGAGGATTTCGCTACCATGTTTCGCGGTCAACTCTTGCTCGGGTACAGAAAGCCAAAGATTATATTGAGCTCATGGCTCAGTATCGTCGGTTAATCGACAACATGCCCCCTCTCAGAGCCACCGGCGGGGCCCATCCACCTCCGACGCCGGCATCGATGCGATCCTCCCCCCGAACCTCGACAACATACAATGCCCTTGGTCGCCAGTATAATCCCCTCCAATATATTCGAAACCGCAAGGTGAGAGCACGAGAGCGGCAGGTAATCGATGGAGATGCACAGGGATTCAACGACGTGGCACAAGTCACAGCTTGGATTGACGAGATTGAACACATATCGACAAGTGGCGAACAGCCTTCGGCAGCTGAGGCCACGCGACCGCTTCCACTGTACCTGGGAGCGGAGCTGCAGGCGGCCGATACATCGGCAGCGTTAACAAGTTCGAGCACCTCCGCGAAGCCCACCCGGCCGCGGGTGGATTGGTTCGTTGAACCTGCAGACATGATTGCAGATGCTTACTGGCTCGAGCAAGGCAGCAATAAACTCCTAATTGAAGACAGGCATTGGAGTCGGTTATATCCTCGAGGCTCGGAGCTGGAGGTGTCTCTTCGGAACAGCCTTCAGCATAGCGGCGAGCCCTCAAGTGCCGGCGTATCTCGGCCCGCAACGGGAGAACGGGTGGAAGACTCAGGGCTGGACAAACAGCCTGAAGCAACGGCTCTGAAGGCGGAGGTGGCAGAACCCTTTTCTGGCAGCCCGCGCGAAAGATCTCGCCTTCGTCCCAGGGGCCAGCACCATCACCGCCATAACAGCTCGCTGCATCTCAATCACGACTTCCTTCGGCCTCAACGGGGATCGCTGTCGGATCTGTCCGACAGCGATCATGATTTCAAAGACAGCAGCCGGTTTAGGAGTGGGACTATCACGGCAACATCAAAGGATATACTAGCAAAACAGATGATGGAAATGATTGCGAAGGAAGAAAAAGAGGGCGACGTGAGGCCTACCACGCGACCAGAGCCTTTGAAATCCCCGCCTCCGGTTTCTTACCGTACGCCGGAGAAGGCGAAGAATGTATCGTCGAAGCCGCCTAGCCGTCTCCACAGCCGTCAAAATTCGTTCAACAACGCCAGCGATTGGGAGGAGAAAATTCAGGAATTGTCTTCGTCCCTCCGTCATCGCCGGCCACAACACGCGAAATTGGATATTCCAATCGATAGTGCTCGGGAGTCACTTGAAGCTGTCCGAACGGCTCCCAACTCTCCTGAGCCCGGACCTTCTAGGGATACCCATCTCCAGATATCCCCCTTGCCTAGTCGCGGAGGTTCACCGACGCGTAATCCCTTTGCCAAAGTAAAGCAGATCTTCAGGGACCAGGGCAGGGATAGGTACACCGTTAATATCGACGACAAGATCCGCGAAATGGACGTCGATACTGACCTTTCTAGGTGGACGGCCCCAGATCCCTTCATGAGCCAAGCCGAGGCAAGCAGGTCGTCGGTTGAGGGCAGGCTGTCTAGTAGTTCCAATCGCCCTCAGATTGGAAGACCACCGCAGGATCTCGGCAAGGGCCATCGTCGCTTGTCTAGTCTCAAGGCAAAGACGGATGACGCCGGCGGGATCCGAGGATTGCTCAAGGCGCCTAGTGCACGCATTGACACGGTCCTCCGAAACTCAGTGTCGAAACTGGGAGACATAATATGGCGGAAGGAACCCGACCAGACTGACATGGTTCTATCCGAAGGAAGCATCTCGTCTGATTCGGATGGCGAAGGTCGGGGCCGAGGAAGACGGGGACCTCGTCGTAGCAGGGATGACTCTACGGCGGACAGATCTAAGTCCTATCTTAGCCAGATGCCGGAGTTCCATCACACTGGGCGGCCGCCAACCGCTGCTCCGGGAAGCGGCCGTGGCACGCTGAGTGATATCAACGATTCGCGTCGGCAAAGTATCCAGTCTCGCGGTGGGTTGAGTGACGCCAAGGCTCAGCAAGCCAGCAGCCAGGCCGTGAGCAAACTCTCACTTGATGAGTGCACGGAGTCGTTCCTCGAGTCCGTCGCGAAGGACAAGGCAGCACGAACTCACGATAAGCGACTGACGGCGATGTTGTCCGTCCCGCCTTCTTTCAACAGCTCGAGGCACTACTCTTCCATGTCTCGGCACTCCGACCATCGCTGGTCCACGACGACGAGAAGTCGCTCGCCGGAGCAGCACGCGCCCCTTTCGCGACGCGAGATTGCTCGGCTCCGCGCTCTGCTCCTGAGCTCCGGCGTCATGGCCATGGAGATCGCCCGTCGCGCGAACCACGCCCGTCATCTCCCCATAGAACAGCCACGGCGCACACCCAGACGAGAGGAAGGAGACTCGGACGGGGACGCCAGCGACACGTCGTGCGGCATAAACTGGCGCGAGATCGCGGACCTCAGCGCAGACAGGAAGGCCTTATGCGCGCAGGCCGTATCTCCCGCGGACACGCTGCCCTTCGTCGGCGGTATCCTCAACGACTCGGTCAAGACCTCGACGGATAGATGGCAAGCCTCGGCTGATAAATTCGCCCACGAGACGAGTCCCGGCCTACACGCCGACCTCGAAGCCCTCCGCATAAGACTCGGCGTGGACCTCTCGTCGATGGCGCGCGCGGCTTGCGACGACGCCGACGAGACGAACCGCCAGGTCGCGCAGACGCAGAGGTTGCAGGTCAAGGTCGTGGTGGACGTCATCGAGAAGATGCTGCGTAGGAGACGGCGGCGATTCAGATGGGTTAGGAGGGGTCTGTGGCTGGGGGTTGAGTGGGTGCTTGTGGGGTTTATGTGGTATGTGTGGTTTGTGGTCATGATGCTCAGGGGTATCTTGGGCATTGGGACGGGAGCTGTCAGGGCTGTTAGATGGCTCTTGTGGTTGTAGAAGTAGGACTTGATTTTTGGCCTCCATCCACCTCATTCATCTTTCATTTTTTATTTCCTTTTTATTTCCGTTTTTACTAGCCCATACTACCCCTTCTTTTGCTTCTTTTTCGAGGAGTGCGGAGTGTGTTTTTGTTTTAATTATACCAATGGAAACAATGCATCAGAGGAGTTGCGCAATACGAAGCTATCGAGTCTTTTTGGATGAGGATAGAGATATTCGAACGAAGTTCATTCGGGATCCATAGTCCATATATCCTTTTCAAGTCGGTAATACCAAGTTACTCTATTATCTTTCTCAGCCTTGTGCGGTGGCAATCTAGCTCTTTTTTCTCCATCCCAACGACCAAGTAAATTTTTGACAGCCAAGAAGGTATCCGTCACCTTCAAGAGCATCACTCTAACCCTCCGTGAAGTTCTGTTGGTTTAGGAATATGTACCGTTGCTTCAGTATCAGACAGGTAAGATTATAAACATGGAAGATATAAAAGACGACTGGAAAGCCCTCAACCGCACTGATCCGCCGCAAACAGATCCTACACTCATCATTTTCATCGACCCATCCTCCCTTTCACTTAGAGTGTCAACCAAGCAAGAACACCCACAACAGCAACAA
>Ga0164243_10003254_pt1 | contig 26131 bp, 21 predicted proteins | sample OricompcompostOP_FD_108781 | JGI IMG/M metagenome (GOLD analysis project Ga0164243, IMG submission 108781) | Organic Plus compost microbial communities from Emeryville, California, USA - Original compost - Organic plus compost (OP) | ecosystem: Engineered > Solid waste > Mixed feedstock >...
ATTCGGGCCGCGACCTGAATCCCGACTACGCCAAGGGGCTGGTGCCGGCCTGGCGGCCGGTCCGCGTGGCGATGGCCGCCGTCGAGGCCAAGGGCGAACCGATCCTGCGTGAGCTCTACACCGCGATGGGCACCCGGATCCACAACCTCGGCTACAAGAAGGAGAAGGGCGACGACCGGTACGACCTGGTCATCCGGGAATCGCTGGAGGAGGTCGGCCTGCCCGCCGAGCTGGCCGAGGCCGCCGACGGCACCGACTACGACGAGGCGCTGAAGAAGATGCACCACGAGGGCATGGACCCGGTCGGCGACGATGTCGGCACCCCGACCATCCACGTGAACGGTGTCGCCTTCTTCGGTCCGGTGCTCAACGCCATCCCCCGCGGCGAGGAAGCGCTGCGGATGTTCGACGGTGCGGTGATGCTGGCCGGAAACCCGCACTTCTTCGAGCTGAAGCGGACCCGCTCCGGAGGGCTCGACTTCAGCTGAGGCGAGCCTCCGGCGCAGTCACCGGCGCAGTCACCGGCGCAGTCACCGGCGCAGTCTCTGCAGCAGTCGCTGGGCCCGACCGGTGACCGGCCGGCGCTTGCCGAAACCGGCCCGGCGCAGCGCCTCACGGGTGGCTTCGACCACCCCCTCGGACGGCGGCACGGGCTCAGCCGTGGCCGCCGGGTCGGCATCGCGCCACTCCTGCCAGCCGGGACCGTAGGCGTACCGGCTGGCCTCGATGCCCGTGTCCAGCCAGCCGTGCACGGCCAGCGCCCGCCGGGCTGCCGGAGTGAGGCGTACGCCGGGGCCCGGGTGGAGTTGGTCGAGCAGTTCGACCAGCCGCTGCCGTTCGGCGCCGGTCTGCCACTGCCGCAGGTCGAGGTCCGGGCCGATCCGGCGGAGCACCTCAACGGCGGTTGCGCTCAGTCCCGGACGCGCCAGTCGGGCGGGAGTCGGCCAGTCGGCGGTGGCGCTCTCGGCCAGGTCGCAGGCGGCCAGGAAGCGCCGCGGCATCGCTGCCGGGTCGGACTTGTCGGTCTCCAGGTACGGGACCAGCCGGAGGCCGCTGAAGGCCGATGACCATCGGTCGGCGAGAGCCTGATGATCTAGGAGATGCGCCCGCCGCTCGACGAAGGCGCGGCCGAGGCCAGGGGCCCGGCCGCTGCGGACGGCCTCGGCGTAGGCGCTGGGCAGCCAGTGGTCCGCTCGCCGGACCACTCCGATGACCGTCGGCGAGAATCCCAACCCAACAAGGAATTGGGCAAGATCAACGATCTCCGCCGCGCTGCGCAACATCGCCGAGAGATGCTCACTGGAGATGATCACAGCGTGGTGATCATGGTCGAAATGATCACTGAGGCGGTGCGCGACCCGGTCCCGCAGGGCCCTCCGGTCGCGTTCGGAGCGGATGCCGTACGCGGCGGTGATCGCGTTGTCCCGGCGGGAGAACGCGATCGCCAGTTCGGTCACATTGGGCCCGCGGGAGCCGGCGACCCAGCGATACCCGCAGTCGGCCAGCCGGTCGGTGTTGTCGGACAGGTAGCGCTGGATCGCGCTCGAACCGCTCTTCGGCAGGCCGATGTGCAGCAGCAGACGGGGCGCCACGGTTGCTACTTCTTGGCGTCCTTCGCCGGCTCGGAGGTGGCCAGCGCGGCGACAAAGGCCTCCTGCGGCACCTCGACCCGGCCGACCATCTTCATCCGCTTCTTGCCCTCCTTCTGCTTCTCCAGCAGCTTGCGCTTGCGGGTGATGTCACCGCCGTAGCACTTGGAGAGGACGTCCTTGCGCATCGCCCGGATGGTCTCCCGGGCGATCACCCGCGATCCGATCGCAGCCTGGATCGGCACCTCGAACTGCTGCCGCGGGATGAGTTCCTTGAGCTTGCCGGCCATCTCCACGCCGTAGCTGTAGGCCTTGTCGCGGTGCACGATGGCGGAGAACGCGTCGACCGGTTCGCCGTGCAACAGGATGTCGACCTTGACCAGGTCGGCCCGCTGTTCGCCGGAGGGTTCGTAATCGAGGCTGGCGAATCCCTTGGTCCGGGACTTCAGCGCGTCGAAGAAGTCGAAGACGATCTCGGCCAGCGGCAGGGTGTAGCGGATCTCCACCCGGTCGGCGGACAGATAGTCCATACCCAACTGGACGCCGCGCCGGGCCTGACAGAGCTCCATGATCGTTCCGATGTACTCCGCAGGGCTGAGGATGGTGGCGCGGACGACCGGCTCGTACACCTCGGCGACCTTGCCGTCGGTCGGGAACTCCGACGGGTTGGTCACGGTGTGCTCGGCCCCGTTCTCCATCACCACCCGGTAGACAACGCTCGGCGCAGTGGAGATCAGGTCAAGATCGAATTCCCGCTCCAGCCGTTCCCGAACGATCTCCATGTGCAGCAGGCCGAGGAAGCCGGCCCGGAAACCGAACCCCAGCGCGCCCGACGTCTCGGGTTCGTAGGCCAGCGCTGCATCGTTGAGCTGCAGCTTGTCCAGCGCTTCCCGCAGCTCCGGATAGTCCGCGCCGTCGATCGGATACAACCCGGCGAACACCATCGGGTTGGGGTGCCGGTAACCGGCCAGGGCCTCGGCCGCCGGACGCGCCTGCAGCGTGACGGTGTCCCCGACCCGGGACTGGCGGACATCCTTCACGCCGGTGATCAGATATCCCACCTCACCCACCGACAGCGACTCGGTGCGGATCGGCTCGGGCGAGATCACGCCGACCTCCAGCACCTCATGGGTGGCCTTGGTCGACATCATCAGGATGCGGTCGCGGTGGCTGATCCGGCCGTCGACGACGCGGACGTAGGTGACCACGCCGCGGTAGGTGTCGTAGACCGAATCGAAGATCAGCGCCCGGGCCCGCTCGTCCTTCTCGCCCACCGGAGCCGGGGTCTGGGCGACGATCTGGTCCAGCAGTTCGGGTACGCCCTCGCCGGTCTTGGCGGAGACCCGGAGCACCTCCGACGGATCGCCGCCGATGATCCCGGCCAGTTCCTCGGCGTACTTCTCCGGCTCGGCGCCCGGCAGGTCGATCTTGTTGAGCACCGGGATGATGTGCAGGTCGGCTTCCAGCGCCAGGTACAGGTTGGCCAGGGTCTGCGCCTCGATGCCCTGGGCGGCGTCGACCAGCAGGACCGCCGCCTCGCAGGCCTCGAGCGACCGGGACACCTCATAGGTGAAGTCGACGTGTCCCGGGGTGTCGATCATGTTCAGCACGTACGTGTCGCCCGAGACCGTCCAGGGCATCCGGACGGCCTGGGACTTGATGGTGATGCCGCGCTCGCGTTCGATGTCCATCCGGTCCAGGTATTGCGAACGCATCGCCCGCTCGTCGACCACACCGGTCAGCTGCAGCATCCGGTCGGCCAGGGTGGATTTGCCGTGGTCGATGTGGGCGATGATGCAGAAGTTCCGGAGTATCGCGGCGTCGGTCCGGCCCGGTTGCGGTGCCGACCCGAGGCGGTGAGCGGCTGCGGAGGTCACTGAGGCGGCGTCCGTTCGTTGCTGGATGGGTAAGGCATCCCATCATCCCACGCCGCCGCTGCGATCGGATATCCGCGCGGGGACCGGCCGTCCTCGCCCGGCCGCAGCGGCAGAAACCCGGTTGCCGCGGGCGGGCCGGGCGGGCGACGATGGGGCCATGAGGTGGACCTACCATGGCCGCGGAGTTGCGGGAGCTGCGTCAGGTCGGCGCGGCGCATCCCGACGTCCGCAGCGCACTACTGACCGGCCGGAGCGGTGAACCCGGACATCTGCTGATCTCCGGACTGTGGGCGCACAGCGCTGCGCTGGATGCCGGCGTCGGCGTGGACGCCTTCTTCTGTACGCCGGAGCTGCTGTATTCCGATGAGGGTCGGGCGCTTGCCCGGGCGATGGCTGCCCGGGCGAGGGTCGCGTACCAGGTCTCGACCAGGACCATGGCGCGGCTGTCAGACCGGCATCGGGAGGGCGACTCGATGGCCTCGGTGCTCAGGCTGCCGCAGTGGGACGCCGAACGGGTCCGGTTGCCGCCCCAGCCGCTCGTCGTGGTCGCCGACGGCCTGGAGAGCCCGGGCAATCTCGGCACGATCATCCGGACGATGGACGCCTGCGGTGCCGATCTGTTGATCATGACCGGAGTACGCACCCGGGCAAGCGGCCCTGCTGTGTTCAAAGGCAGCCGAGGCCGTTCACTGACCGTCCCGCACGTCGTCATCGGGTCGCCGGCCGACGCCGCACGATGGTTGGTCGACCGATCGATCATGATCAGGGTCGCCGATGCCGACGGCAGCCGCAGCTATGCCGCGGCGGACTGGTCCGGCCCGACCGCGATCGTGCTGGGCAACGAGCACTCCGGTCCGTCGGTGGTCTGGCGCGGGTTCGACCGGGTCAGGATTCCGATGCTCGGTCGGGCGGATTCGCTTAATGTGGCCGTGTCCGCGGGCGTTCTGCTCTATCACGCCCGGGCCGTACGGGACGGCTGGGCAGCCGCTGTCGGTCGGTGAGGAAAGCCCAGCACAATTTTGCCGCTCCGACTCCCGCTGCTAGAGTTGCTCCTCGCGTCCGGTGTCAGCCGACGCACCTGCACCAACCAACCTTTCGAGACATTAGAGGCTTGCCCCGTGGCGAACATCAAGTCCCAGATGAAGCGGATCAAGACGAACGAGGTCGCGCGTCAGCGCAACAAGGCCGTCAAGTCGTCGCTGCGCACCGCCGTGCGCCGGTTCCGCGAGGCCGCCGACACCGGTGACACCGAGAAGGCTCTGGCCGCCGCACGGCACGCGACCCGTCAGCTGGACAAGGCGGCATCCAAGGGCGTCATCCACAAGAACCAGGCGGCGAACCGCAAGTCGGCGATCGCCTCCCGCGCTGCCAAGCTCGGCTGAGGAGCACCGACAGCACGTTTCCTGTGAAGTCCCGGTCCCCGTGGGGGCCGGGACTTTCTGCGTCCCCGTGTTGTGTGCGGATTCAGCGGCTTCGTGACCGGGTGACGGCGAGCACCACCCGTTCCAGTGCGTACTCCGCGTCGTCCGCGGCGCCCTTGATCTCTGCGTCGGCCCTGGCGACCGCTCGCACGGCGTGGGCCAGACCACGCTCGTCCCAGCCGCGGGCCTGGGCCCGCATCGTCTTGAGTTTCCACGGCGGTACGCCGATCTCCCGGGCCAGGTCGGCGTCCCGCATCCCGCCGGTGGCCGCCGAGACGTACTTCCCGAGCCCGCGCAGCCCCGAGGCCAGGGCACTGGTGACCAACACCGGCGCTACCCCGGTGGACAGCGCCCAGCGCAACTGTTCCATGGCCTCGCCGGCCCGGCCGGCCAGGGCGGCGTCGGCCACCGCGAAGCTGGTCACCTCGGCGCGGCCGCCGAAGTAGCGCTGCACCAGGGCTCGGGGGATCTCCCGTTGGTCGCTGTCTGAGGCGAGTTGGGCGACGGCCGAAGCGAGCGATCTCAGGTCGTGCCCGACGGCGTCGACGACCGCCTGGGCAGTCTCGGCATCCATCGTCGAACCGGCCCGCTTGGCCTCGGCGGCGACGAATTTCGGCAGGTCCCAGGTCTTGGGCACCGGGCAGTCGACAGTCTCGACCCGGGCCTTCTTGAGCTTGTCCAGCAGCGCCTTGCCCTTGACCCCACCGGGGTGCACCAGGACCAGACCGACGTCCTCCAGCGGTGTCTCGACCACGGCGAGGATCGCCGCCTGCACATCCGTCGGGGTCGACCCGACATCGCGGATCACCGCCATCCGATGACTGGAGAACAGCGATCCCCCGGTGATCTCGGCGAACCTTCCCGGGTCGAGATCACCGCCGTCGACCTGGGCGATCTCCACCTCGGGGTCCTGGGCGCGTGCGGCGTCCAACCGTTGCGTGACGGCCCGGTCGGCCAGCAGGGATTCCGGTCCGCTGACCAGTACCGCGTGTCCGTACACCTTCACCGCCCGAGCCATGGGAACATCCTTGCATCACCCACCCACAGCCCCCGGAACGGAAGTGGCTACAACAGCTGGCGGCGGTTGGTGCTGGCCAGGTCGAGCAGTTCGTCACCGCGACCGGACAGCACGGTCCGGATCGCGTACAGGGTGAATCCCTTGAGCTGTTCGGCGGTGATGGCCGGTGGGATGGTGAGCTCCTGGCGTACGGTCGAAACGTCGATCAGCGCCGGCCCGTCGTTGGCGAACGCCTGCTTCAGCGCCGGTTTCAGCTCCTTGGGTTTCGTCACCTTGACACCCAGGATGCCCACCGCGTCGGCGACCTTGGCGAAATCGGGATTGTCCAGGCCGGTTCCGTAGGTGACGAAGCCGGACGCCTTCATCTCCAGTTCGACGAAGTTGAGCGAGGAGTTGTTGAAGACGATGATCTTCACCGGCAGCCGGTGCTGGGCGAGGGTGATCAACTCCCCCAACATCATCGTCAGTCCCCCGTCGCCGGACAGTGCGACGACCTGCCGCGACCGGTCGACCGACTGCACGCCGATCGCCTGCGGCAGGGCGTTGGCCATGCTGCCGTGGTTGAACGAACCGATCAGCCGTCGTCTGCCGTTCATGGTCAGGTACCGGGCCGCCCAGACGACCGGCGAGCCGACGTCGGGGATGAACGCCGCGTCGTCGGCGGCCAGCTGGTCGACCAGCCGGGCCACGTACTGCGGGTGCAGCGGGCTGCGTCCGTGATCGTCGGTGGCCAGATCGTCCAGCTTCTTCCGGCTGCGCCGGTAGTGGTCGAGGGAGCTGGTCAGGTGCCGGCGATTGCGATGCGGGGTCAGCCGCGGCAACAGCGCCTGCAGTGTCTCCTTGGTGTCGCCGACCAGACCGACGTCGAGATGGGTCCGTCGACCCAGTTGATCACCACGGATGTCGACCTGGATGATCTTGGCCTGCCGCGGGTAGAACTGCTGGTACGGGAAGTCGGTGCCCAGCATCAACAGGGTGTCGCTGTTCTCCATCGCCCGGTAGCCCGAGGAGAACCCGATCAGCCCGGTCATCCCGACGTCGTACGGGTTGTCGTACTCGACGTGTTCCTTGCCGCGCAGCGGATGAACGATCGGGGCCGCCAGCACCTCGGCGGTCTTGATCAACTCCTGATGCGCGCCGGCCGTTCCGGCGCCGGCCAGGATGGTGACCTTCTTGCCCTGGTTGAGGATCTCCGCCGCCCGGCCGAGCTCACTGCTGGACGGCACCACGGTCGGTGTGGTCGGGGTGATCGTCGCCACCTGGTCCGAGGCGGCTTCAGCAAGGGCGACGTCGCCGGGAATGACGACGACGGCGACGTCCCGGTTCTCGATCGCCGACCGCATCGCCAGTTGCAGAACGCGCGGCATCTGCTCCGGCCGGGAGACCAGTTCGACGTAGCTGCTGCAGTCGGCGAACAGCTTTTGTGGATGGGTCTCCTGGAAGTAGTTGCTGCCGATCTCGTCGCTGGGGATCTGTGCGGCGATGGCCAGCACCGGAACCCGGCTGCGGTGGGCGTCGTACAGACCGTTGATCAAGTGCAGGTTGCCCGGTCCACAGCTGCCGGCACACACCGCCAGCCTGCCGGTGATCGCCGCTTCGCCGGCCGCGGCGAATGCCGCCGCCTCCTCGTGGCGGACCAGCGTCCAGTCGATGGTGCCGTCCTTGCGCAGCGCATCGGTGAGGCCGTTGAGCGAGTCACCGGGGATCCCGTAGATCCGACGGACGCCGTTGGCCGCGAGATGGGCGACGATGTTCTCCGCGACGGTTGTCATGTCGAAGGTTGCTCCTTGGTCGGGACGAACTGGGTTGCGGCGGCGGCCATGTCATCCTGGCCGTGGCCGGCGGCGCCGGCTGCTTCGAAGATGCCGAGTACGGCGTCGATGAGGTCTGATCCGATCCCGGTCGCATCGGCCAACTCCTTGATCAGTCCGAGGTCCTTGATCACCCCGTCGACCGGGAAGGACGCCGGCTGATAGGAGGACTCGATCATCATCTGGCCCTTGACCTGGGCATACGGGGAGTCGACGGCGGTGCCGGTGATCGCGTCGAGGAAGAGCCGGGGATCGAGTCCAGCCTCCCTGGCCAGGCCGATGGACTGCGCGATCCCGGCGGTGAGCAGTCCGATCCACGCGTTGCAGACCAGTTTCAGCGCACTGGCCGGGCCGGGTCGGTCCCCCGCAACGGTGATCTTCGCCGAGATCGCCTCGAGCACCGGGCGGACCCGGTCGATCGACGCCGGGTCACCGGAAACCAGCGTCGACAGCTTCCCGGCCTCGGCCGGGGCTTTGGTGCCGACCACCGGTGCGTCGAGACAGGAGATCCCGGCCTCGTCGGCCAGCCGGCCGAAGTCCGCGGCTGCGTTCGGACCGATGGTTGAGGCCTGCAACCAGACCGCTTCGGAATCCATGGCCGGGAGCATCGCTGCCGCGACCTCTCCGACAGCCGCGGCGTCGAAGAGGATGGTGATCACCACCTCGGCGCCGGCAACAGCGTCCCCGAGCGTTTCGGCAACAGTTGCTCCGTCGTCGGCCAGTGGTCTGGCCCGTTCGGCCGTGCGGTTCCAGACGGTGACCTGGTGGCCGGCGCGGATCAGCGAATGCGCGATCCCCACGCCCATGATCCCGGTGCCCAGCACTGCAACCTGCATCGAACCAGCCTCCTCGAGCTTCCCTAATAGTGTACGCTCTGTTCAGTAATGGTAGTCCCGCAGCCCGGTACCCGTCCACATGGTCAGCCAGGTGGGCTGCACCGTCGTGGGCCGGGGCGCCCGCGCAGTGAACAGGCTCGCACAGCGATCCTGGACGCGGCCGTGGAGTTGGTGGCCGACGGCGGGCTGCCGGCGCTCTCGATGTCCTCGATCGCTACCGCGGCCGGAGTCAGCCGGGTCACGCTCTACAAGTGGTGGTCCTCACCCGGCGCGATCCTGCTGGACGGACTGCTGCAGCGGTCCCGTGCCGGCATCGAACACCGGCCGGAGTTGACCACCCGGGAGGCTCTGGCCGAGCAGATGCGTTCCTTGATCGAGCTGTTCACCGAAGCCGGGCCGACGGCGGCGGCGATCCGCGCGGTGACTGCAGGCGCGGTGTCGGACCCGCAATTGGCCGAGGATCTTCGCCAGCACTGGCACCGGCCCCGGCGGGAGGTCGCTGCCGAGATCCTGCACCGCGGGATGATCACTGGTGAGATCCGTGATGGTCTTGACGTGGAGGCTGCGATCGACCTGCTGTTCGCACCGATCTACCACCGGCTGCTGATCGGCCATGTCCCGCTCCGGCCGGAACTGGTGGACGACCTGCTGGCGATGTTCGACGGGTTCACAACCAGGGACCGGCGTCGACCTCGACCCGCTTCCCGGTCGTCGCGGACTCGTTGATCGCCAGGGCGACGGCGTGATCCTGACTCGCCCGAGCCAGCGGGTAGGGCGGATCACCCGCGCCGCGGATCCAGTCGGCCATCCCGGTCAGGAGTGTCGCGATGGCGATGTCCTCGTCGGAGAACCTCTTACCCTGGAAGGGATTGCGATACCACACGCGACCGCCGAGAGCCAGCGTGTCGAGGTCGAACCCCTCAAGATCACCGTCCAGCCCGGTCTGCCGCCTGGTCAGGGCGTCGGTGATCGGCGTCCGCGGATCCAGCAGCCGCGTCACCCGGTGGTCGACGATCTCGCCGTGACTGCCGCGGACGTTGATCCGCCGCTCCAGCAGCGGATGGAACCACTGCCCGTCGGTGAAGTCGTACACTCCGAGCCGGCCGCCGAAGTTGATCAACGCCACCACCTGGCGGACGGTGGTCAGTCTTTCCTGGTCGGGCCAGCCTTCGCGTCCAAGGCTCTCCACCAGCGGCGTCTCGTATGCCTCGGCATTGACGACGACGGGGCCGGAGACGTCGCCGAGCAGGGCACGCAACATGGCGACGGCGTGATACTGCTGGGTCCAGGCGATCTGCGCCGAGGTCACCGTTCCGAGCTGACCGTCGGCGATCATCGCCTGATAGGCCTGCATGATCGGCAGGTAGGGATACTGCTCGGCGACCTGCACCAGCCCGGGGTCGGCCAGGCTCTGCCAGAGCCGGACCAGCCCGTCATGATCGGGCGCCGGCGGGGTCTCGGCGAGGATCGGAACCCCGCGCCCGGCGACGGTGGTGATGATGCCCGGGGTCACTGCCCAGGGGACCGAACAGATCACGAAGTCCGGGCGGTACCGGTCCAGCAGGCTGTCGACGTCGCGAACGGTAGGGATCGACCAGGTGGCTTCGGTGGCAGCACCCTTGTCCGGACTCCGGGTGGCCAGCCCGACCAGCCGCACCCGATCGGACAGCGCGGTGGCGACCCGGAGAAAGAAGTCCGCCCGCCATCCGGTGCCGACGATCCCCACCGTGACGGGTTCACCGGCCGCCCCACCGGCCGGCTCGGCGGTCCCGGTCCGGTCGCCCGTCGGGCCGATCACCGGCCGGTCTCGGTCCACACACCGTCCACCCGGCGCCGCAGCCCGGGCGGCGCATCGTCGTCGCGGAGCCACTCGGGCAGCCGGTGCTGGGGAAGTCCTGGTAGGCGACCGGCCGCAGGAACCGCAGGATCGCCGCGGTACCGACCGAGGTGGTCCGGGAGGCGGTGGACGCCGGGTACGGACCGCCGTGTTGTTGGCCGTAGCTGACGGTGACGCCGGTCGGCCAGCCGTTCCACAGCAGGCGGCCGGCCTTGCGGGTCAGCACCCGGACCAGCTCGTCCACGTCGTCGGCGTCGTCGGCCTGCAGCGTGGCGGTCAACTGGCCGTCCAGCGCCTCGGCGAGATCGATCAGAGCGCCGTCCCTGCTGTACTCGATGATCAAGGTCGCCGGGCCGAACATCTCCTGCTGCAGGATCTCCGGTTCGGCCAGGACGTTCTCCGCCGTGGTGCTCAGCACGGTCAGCTCGTCGGGACCGGACCCGCCGGCCAGCGTGCTGATGCCGTGACGTTCCCGCATCTCCTGCAGGGCGTTCAGGAAACCGTCCTCGAGGCGTTGGGTGAGCATCTGACCGAGGCGTCGCCCGACGTCGGCGTCGGCGAGCAGAGCCGGCAGGTCGGCGCCTGCCGGAACGATCAACAGCCCCGGTTTGGTGCAGAACTGCCCGACGCCCATGGTCGCCGATCCGAGGTAACCGTCGATGATCTCCGCCGAGCGCTGCTGCCACGCCTGCGGTGCGACGAAGACCGGGTTGGTGCTGCCGAGTTCGCCGTAGAACGGGATCGGCTCGGGCCGGTCCGCGATCAGGTCGAACAGGGCGCGGCCGCCGCGGGTCGATCCGGTGAAGCCGACAGCCTGGACCAGCGGATGCTGGACCAGTTCCGAACCGGCCTCGATGCCCGTGACCAGACTGAACAGGCCGTCCGGGGCACCCGCGCCCTGCAGGGCGGAGACGACGATCTCGGTGGTGCGGGCGGCGAGTCGGGGATGCGCCTCGTGGCCCTTGTGCACGACGCTGCAGCCGGCCGCGAGCGCCGCCGCCGAGTCACCGCCGACCACCGAGAAGGCGAAGGGAAAGTTCGACGCGCCGAAGACGCCGACCACGCCCAGCGGCACGTTCATCCGCCGGATGTCGGGTCGCGGGCCCATCCCCCAGTCGGGATCGGCGTGGTCGATGACCAGGTCGAGCGGCTCGCCGGAGGCGGCCTCGTCGGCCAGCAGCCGCAACTGGAAGCTGGTGCGCTTCAGCTCGCCGGTCAATCGGGTCTCGCCGAGGTGGGATTCCTGGTCCGCGAGCTCGATCAGCCCGGCGGCGTTGGCGTCCAAACCGTCGGCGATCGCGTACAGCCAGTTCTTGCGTTCGGTCGGGGGGACGTTCCGCGCGACGAGGTACGCCCGATGGGCGGCCTCCACGCGATCGTTGAGTTCGCCTACCGTCGTGTCGGGCACGGTTGCTTGGCTCATCGGAGTCCCACTCCTCTGGGTCGTCGGTCCAGCCTGGTGGATCTGTCCAGCCTGGTGATCTGCTCTTCGATTCTGTCCCGTGTGCCGTACCCGAACCGATCCGGGGGTACCGGGGCAACGGCACCGCTCAGCCGAGCAGGTTGCGTTCGGCGAGATTGGCGACCAGCGCGCGGATGCCGAAGGTCCAGTCCGGTGCGTCTTCGGCGGTGGTCACCCGGTTGATCAGCAGCCCGAGCCGGTCGGTGCCGATCGAAACCAGATCACCGCGGTGGTGGGTGAAACCCATACCGGTGGTGTCCCGGTCCTGGGTCGGCGCGAACAGCGTCCCGGTGAAGAGCACGAACCCGTCGGGATACTGATGATGATCACCGATCGCGTGCTCGACGATTTCCTCCAGCGGCCGGCTCATCTCGCTCATCGAGCTCTGCTCGTGCAGCGTGTAGCCGTCGTCGGCGCCGTCGACCCGCAGATCGACGACCAGGCGGCGGACGTCATCGACGGTGAACCGGTCGTCGAAGAGCCTGATGAACGGTCCGATGGCGCAGGAGGCGTTGTTGTCCTTGGCCTCGGCCAGTAGCAACGCGCTGCGGCCCTCGAAGTCGCGCAGGTTGACGTCGTTGCCCAGGGTGGCACCGACCACGCGCCCGGTGCTGGTCACCGCGAGGACGACCTCCGGCTCGGGATTGTTCCAGGTCGACCGAGCCAGCACGCCGATCGCCGCGCCCGCGCCGACGGAGCTCAGCACCGGGGCCTTGGTGAAGATCTCCGGGTCGGGGCCGATGCCAACCTCGAGATACTGCGACCACAGTCCTTCCGAGATCAAGATCGATTTCACCCGTTCGGCCTCGGGTGAACCGGGCCTGAGGCCGGCGATGGTGCCGCCGATGGCGTCGTTGATCTGTGCCCGGATGGCTTCGGCGCGGGTGTAATCGCCCTTCGCCCTTTCCTCGATCACCCGTTCGATCATGCTCTTGGCGAAGGTGACTCCGGCGGCCTTGATCACCTGCAGATCGATCGGGCTCAGCAGCCGGACCACGTCCGGCCCGGCCTGCTCGTCGATCGTGGCAGCGAGCACCTCGGCCAGCGCCCAGCTCTTCCGCGGTTCCGCGGTCCGGACGAGATCAGCGACGTCGCCACGTTCCAGCAGCTCGCTGGTGGTGGGCCCGACATGGCTGAGATCGACGAGCCGGTCACCGCGCACCGCGACCACCGCGGGGCCGCTTTCGGCCGGGTCGTACACCCTGCCGACCAGTGTCGCCTGGGCTGCGTCGGTGGGCAGCAGGTCCGCCGGATCACACAACCGGCTCATGGATGATCAACTCCTCGGTTCCGTCGTCGGCACACGGGACAGGTGTTCTGAGCGTACGGTCCCGGGTTGCCGGCGCGGTTCGCGGGTCTGCGTCGGGCGTGCCCGGACCTCCGCCGGACGAACCCGGTTCGGCCGATCATGGGGACGGCGGTGTCGTTCCTGGTCGGTGGAGTCGTCGTTCGTGACCGGCACCATCCTGACCGTGGACGGCGGCCGGACGATCAGCCGACGACACGACCCGTTGGCTGCCCGTTTCGATCCGCTCGCAGGAGGACGGAGGTGATCGTCCGGACGGCAGGGCCGGACGACCCGACCTCCACGACTGTCCGACCCGACGGGATCCGGCCCCGCTACGCTGCGAGCAGGCCACTTCGTGATCGGTGACCGTCCCGGGCCGGGCATCGATCTCGCACAGGACAAGATCATTACGTCGGTTGCCGACCGGCCCCCGGACCGGCGCCACGAGGACGGACGGTTGGGGCGAATGGTGACACACGAGGATCTGCACGGCGTCCACGTCGCACTGGCGACTCCGATCAGTGCCGGCGGTGATCTTGACTCGCCGGCGGTGGACCGGTTGCTGTCCCGGGTGATCGACGGCGGTGTCGACGCGATCTGCCCGACAGGGTCGACCGGTGAGGGGCCGCGGCTGACCCGGGCCCAGCGAACCGAGGTGACCCGTTTGGTGCGCAAGGTCGTCGGGCCGGACCGGCTGCTGATTCCGGGAGCGTCAGCGATGACCGTCGCCGACGCGGTGGCCGAGATCGACGACCTGGCCGATGCCGGTGCTGACGTCGTTCTGTTGGCTCCGCCGTCGTACTATCCGCTCCCGGCGGACGGGGTGACCGCCTGGTTCCGTGCGGTGAGTTTGGCGGCGGCGCTGCCGATCGTCCTCTACAACATCCCGTCGATGACCAAGATCATGCTGCCGCCGACCGCAGTCGGCGAACTGGCCGGACTGCCGGGGATCATCGGCATCAAGGACAGCAGCCGGGATTTCGAGTACCTGGAATCGGTGCTCTATGCCACGGCAGGGGCGGATTTCGCCGTGTTGACCGGCAGTGACAGCATGCTGCTGGCCTCACTGACCGTCGGCGCGATCGGCACCATCGCCGCCAGCGCCAATCTGGTACCGGGGCTGGGCCGGGAGATCTACGACGCAACAGCAGCGGGCGATGCCGATCGGGCCCGTCGGACGCAGCAGCGGCTCTACGACGTGGTGATGGCCTGCCGGGTGGGTCCGCCGCCTTCGGGGTGGAAGGCAGCGCTGGCCTGGGCCGGGGTGTGCTCGGCCGCCATGGTCCCGCCCGCCGTCGGACTCGACCCGGCCCAACAGCAGACTCTTCAATCCCGGCTTGCCGAGCTCGGCGTCCGGCGCTGACCGCGCGGCGACACGGGTTGATCATGACCTGACCCGGTGTTGGGTCACGACGCCGATCCCGTTCCCCTTCCTGATCACGGCCACCGAACCGCTCCAACAGGTGCACAGTGTGGTCATGCCGTCGGATCGCAGCAGTTGCACCGTTTTGGGCGCCGGATGCCCGTAGTCGTTGCGCACGCCGGCACTGGCGATTGCGACGCGCGCCCGGGTCGCGGCGATGAAGGACTGATCCTGTCGCGACGAGCCGTGATGGGGCACCTTGAGCACGTCGGCAGCAAGATCGGCGCCCGAGGCGCGGATCCGCCGCTGTTCCTCGGGTTCCACGTCACCGGTCAGCAGCAACCGCTCGCCCTCGATCGTGATCATGGTGGCGATGCTCAGGTTGTTCTCCGCTGACGACTGCCCCTCCTCCGCGACTGTCGGGGTCGGCTGCCGATCGATCGGGCCGAGAACCCTGATGTCCGCCGGGCCGATCCGCTCGTGGCTGCCCACCTGCGGCGCCGTGACCGGGATGTTCAGCCGTACGGCGGCCGCATGGACATCGTCTGCTCCGCCCGCCGGGGAATCGTACGGGGACACCCAGATCCGGTCGACCGTGCGCCCGGCCAGTACTCCGGGCAGGCCGCCCACGTGATCGGTGTGGAAGTGGGTGAAGATCAGCAGCGGCACCGTGCGGACACCGAGCTGGTCCAGACAGGTGCGCATCGGCTTGGGCTGCGGGCCGGAGTCGATGACGATCGCCCTGCCGTGGCCGGTGTTGACCGCCAGCCCATCGCCCTGGCCGACGTCACAGGCCACCAACAGCCAGTCCTTGGGCGGCCATCCCGGTTGGACCGGGGCCCGGATGATGCCGATGATCATCAGCAGCGACAGGCCGCCGGCCAGCCACGGTCTGCGGAGCAGGTACGGCATGGCCAGCGCCAGTGCCAGGCAGCTGAGCGTCAACAGGCCGAGCGGGACCACGCCGGCGGGCCAGATCCACGATGCCCCGGGAAGAGCGGCGCCGAGGTGCGCCGTCCACAACACCGGTTGCGCCGCCCAGCAGGCCGCGCGCCCGACCAGGCCGGCGAGGAACGGGCTGACCTGGGAGAGACCCGCGGCGGCGAAGCCGAGAATCGTCGACGGTCCGACGAAGGGTCCGGCGACCGCATTGGTGACGATGCCGACCATGCTCACCTGTCCGGAGATGGCGGTGGCCACCGGCAGCGTCGCCAGATGGGCCGACAGCGGAACCGTGATCGACTCGGCGATCACCGGAGGCAACCAGCTGTGCAGCACCGACGCCCAGTTCCGCGCCCACCAGACGATTCCGCCGCTGGCCAGCACCGAGAGCGCGAACCCCAGGGAACGACCGAGCCAGGGATCACCGACCAGCAACATGATCATCGCGACGAACAGGCTGCGCATCCCGGTGGCTCGCCCCGACATGCCAAGCGCGGCGAGTGCGACCAGCCCCCTCGCGGCCGCCCGCAGGACCGACGGCTCGGCCCGGCAGAGGGCGACGAACATGACCACGCCGGCCAGCCCGATCAGCCGCAGCCACCAGCCGCGGATCCCGATCCAGCGGGACAGGACGACCAGGAACGCCAGCATCAGGGCAAGATTGGCTCCGGAGACGGCGGTCAGGTGGGTGAGGCCGGTGCTGAGGAAGTCGTCGGTGATCGCGTCGGTGATGCCGGATGTGTCGCCCAGGACCAGCGACGGCACGAGGGCCCTGGCCTCCGGTGAGCCGCGGGAGACGGCGGCCCGCAGTCCGGATCGGACGCGCTCGACCGCCCGGTCCGCCGCTCCTGGTGGGGCCACCACAGCCGGCACGCCGCGGGCGCGGGCCATCGCGGCGATGTCGGCTCCGGTCTCGGCCGGTTGCAGTCGGAGATCGGCCCGCACCCGGGTGCCGGCGGCAAGCCGGCGCCAGGTCGGGACGGCGTCGGCGCTCGCGATCACCAGCACCGGGGTCCGTTCCCTCCATGACCGGCCGCGGCCACTGATCCGGAGCACGTCGCCGCGCACGGTCAGATAAGCGGGGCGGATTCCCCGGGCCGGTCTGAGCGTCGGGTCCCCGGTCAGCCTAACCTCCGCGGTGACGATGGCACCGCTGCCGGCGAGCCCGCTGGTCGCCGAACGGTGCAACGCATCCAGGTGCGCCCAACCGATGATCACCGTGCCGGCCAGGACTGCCGCCGTCGCCGTCAGCAACCAGGACCGCCGGATGACCGCAGGGATGATCACCAGCAGCAGTCCGCCGGCTGCGGCGACCCACCACCAGGGACGCCCGCAGGTACCGAGCCAGGCGCCGGCCCAGCCCGCGGCCGCGACCGGCGCCAGCCGCAGATCGACGTCGCTGCGTCCGGGTGGTCCGGGTTCGGCGTTCTGCTGTTTCGCTGTCACCGGGGCCGCGGTCATCACACGGTCACCAGCGAGGCGAGATCGGCGTAGGTCTTGGGCCCGATCCCGTCCACCTCCTGCAACTCCTCGATCCCGGTGAATCCGCCGTGGTCGGTGCGCCAGTCGATGATCTTCTGTGCTGTCACCGGCCCGACTCCCGGGAGTTGATCAAGCTGGTCGACGGTCGCCGTGTTGAGGTTGATCAGTTGGCCGGGCGACGCAGCCGCACCCGATGCACCCGGCGGGATCGACGTGGGCCCACCGACCGTGCCCGGCGGCACCGCCACCGGGTCGCGGACCTCACTGTGCCCCGCGTGGCGCGCGACGAAGATCTGCTGGCCATCGGCCAGCGGCTGCGCCAGATTGAGATCACCCGGCTCCGCCGACCTCTTGGTACCACCGGCCCGATCCAACGCGTCCTGGACCCGGGCTCCCGCCGGCAGGGTGACCACCCCGGGATGTCTGACCGCGCCCAGTACGTGCACCTGGATCATCGGCGCCGCTGACCCGGTCGGGGTGATCGACGTCGGAGCGGTCGGCGACCGGGGGTCCGAGGCCGGGGCGGTCGGCGACAGGGTGCTGGCCGGTCCCGACGGCGTAGCTGTGGGCCGCGGGTTGAGCGCCACCGGCCGGGCGCGAAGCACCGACCAACCGGCGAGGCCGAAGCCCAGGACGACAATCGCCAGGACGACGACCAACTGCGACCGGCCGAAGACCGCGCTGCCGGCCCAGCGCTCCCGGATCCGGGCCAACAGATTCGGGCCGACCGGCTGACCGGCATCGCTCGTCAGCCGGACCTCCTGCCGCCCCGCGCAGGGGTCGAGCAACCAGTCGCCGTCACCGTCATCGACCGATCCATGGCGCTCGTCCGCCACGTCCGCATGTCGGGGCCAGGATTCGAGCAACCGGGCAAGCCGCTGATCGACCTGACCCGCCTCATCTGGTTGGTTCTTCCCCGGCACACCCGAACACTAAGAACGTGTGGCCGCGATGGTTCACCCGTCGGCCGAAGCTGTGGACAGAGCTTCGAGCGCCTGCCGCGGTTGGGGACAACGCCCGTCGCAGTCCGTTCCGGTCACCCTCCCGTCGGTCACCTGCCGGAAATGATCAATCACCGGTGAACGAACTCGCCAGGCGGTAGCGTTGACACGCGCTGCCCGGGCGGGACGCCTGCGGCGTGCCGCTCACCGTCGACCGACCGGCGCCGGAGAAGATCGGGTTCGAGATGACAGCGACCAAGCCGCCAGAGGCCATTGCGTACCGCCATGCCGCACCAGCCGAAGTTGCCGCACCGGCGTCGGAGACCACGCCACAGACCTGGCGGTCTTCACGCCGGACGCTGATCCTGGTGACGGTGCTGATGGCGATCGTCGGTCTGGCGATCCCCGCCGCCGCGGTGATCAGCCTGGCGGCCGGTGCCACTGCGTTCGGTGACCACCAGCTGCCGGTGCTTGCGATCATCTGCGGTCTGGCCGCCGTCGTCCTGTTCTTCGGTTGGCGGCTTGGTCTGCATCCGCGGCTGACGCTGTCCGGCGACGAGATCGAGGTCGTCAACCCGTTCCGGCGGCACCGCTTCGACCTCTCCGACATCACGATGATCAGACCCGGCGGCGACGGACTGGTGATCGCATCACCCGGCCAGGTCGCCGAAGCCTGGTGCGTGCAGAAGCCGAACGCCGCCGTACGCTCCGGTCGGACGACCCGGGCCGACCGGATCTGCGATCATCTGCGCACCGCCTGGGAGAGCTACCGGCTGCCCGCCGACGAGAACGGGCCTGACGACCCCGGTGGCGCCGCGCGGTTGCGGTTCGCCCGCCCCGGCGAGGAAGAGCTGCTGACCGAGTTGGAACGATCGGCCGGACTCGCCAGGCTTGGCCATATCTTTCCGTCCGAGGAGTTTCCCTACCCGACCGAGGAGGTGCGACGGCGTTGGGCCGACGTCCTGGACGATCGCAGCCGACTGACCGTCGTCGCCGAGGTGGACGACCGCCCGGCCGGGTACGCGTGTTACGACCGGCAGACCATCCACCATCTCGGGGTGGCCGCCGATTTCCAGCGCCGGGGCGTCGGTACCACGCTGCTGACAGCCGCGGAGGACGACATCTTCTCCGACCCTGCCAACCGGGAGATCGGGCTGTGGGTCTTGCGTGACAACGACTCGGCACGCGCCTTCTACCGGGCAGCCGGCTGGACCGACACCGACCAATCCCGGACCGCGGAGTTCCCGCCCTATCCGCCCGAGGTGAGGATGCTCCGCCACAACCCCCATGTTCCCCGGCGAGGCCGATGACCGAGGACCATGCGTCGCGGATCTGGACGGCTCCGGAGCCCCGACGATTCCAGGCGCTGTGGTTCGGCCTGGGCCTACTGACCCTGTTCCCGGCGCTCACCGCCGCGTTCCTCTATCTGGTCCCGCCCACCGACGACGCCAGCGCGCTGACCGCCTCGTTCATCCCGTACGGCCTGCTCGCCGCCCTGATCTCGCTGATCTGTTTCGGGATCGCCCTGTTCCGCAGCCGACGACGGGCGCCGATGGCCCTACTGACCATGATCAGCGCCTGGTTGCTGATCATGCAGATCATCTGGATCGGACCCCAGTTCGTCGCCAGCCCCCGACCGGTGACCGGCCGACCGTTCACCCTGATCAGCCTGAACATGAAATGGGGACAGGCCGACGTCGACCAGATCCGGTCCCAGGCACGCGACGCCGACATCGTTGTCCTGGTCGAGGTCACCCCGACAGCCTTTGCAACCGTACGCTCGCGGCTCGGTCAGCGCTTCCCCTACGCCGTACCGAACCAGATCACGATGGGCAACCAGTCCCTGATCCTGTCCCGCCATCCGCTCACCGACGCCCGCCCGTTGCCGTCCACCAACCAACAGTGGACCGCCTCGACCACCGTGCCCGGCACCGGCAAGATCAACGTGATCGCCGCACACCCGTGCAATCCGTTGTGCGGCAAGGATCAGTGGCGCACCGAGCACGCCGCGCTGCTGCAGCGGGCCGAGGAGCTGGACGACGGCCCGGAGGTGATCGCCGGCGACTTCAACGCCACTGATGATCATGGACCGATGCGTGCCATGGCCCGGCACGGCTTCATCTCGGCGACCGACATCACCGGTGCCGGGTGGATGCCGACGTACCCGGCCGATCACCGGATCATGCCACCGTTGATCGAGATCGATCACGTGCTGGTCAACCGGCGACTCACCGCGCTGTCGATCAAGACATTCCGGGTGGCCGGCACCGACCACCTTGGGCTGATCGCCCGGCTCGCCGGCAGCCGGGAGTGATCGGGAATGATTCGCCGCCCGGTGCGTTGATCCTGGCGTGAAGAGGATCGGATTCCTGTCCTTCGGACACTGGACGCCGTCGCCGTACTCGAAGACGCGGACGGCAGCCGACGCGCTGCTGCAGTCGGTCCAACTCGCCGTCGCCGCCGAAGAGCTCGGAGCTGACGGGGCGTACTTCCGGGTGCATCATTTCGCCCGGCAGCTGACCTCCCCGTTCCCGCTGTTGTCGGCCATCGCAGCCCGAACATCGCGGATCGAGATCGGCACCGGTGTGATCGACATGCGGTACGAGAACCCGCTGTACATGGCCGAGACGGCCGGCGCCGCCGACCTGATCTCCGGCGGGCGGCTGCAGCTGGGCATCAGCCGCGGGTCGCCCGAACAGGTCGTCGACGGCTGGCGCTACTTCGGCTATCAGCCGGCCGAAGGCAGCGACGACCAGGAGATGGCCCGCCGACACACCGAGGTGCTGCTCGAGGTCCTCAAGGGCGAAGGATTCGCCGAGCCCAACCCGCGCCCGATGTTCGCCAACCCGCCCGGGCTGCTACGGATCGAGCCGTACAGCGAAGGACTCCGGGACCGGATCTGGTGGGGTGCCGGATCGGACCGGACGGCCCGGTGGGCCGCCGAGCTGGGAATGAACCTGCAGAGCTCGACCCTCAAGAACGACGAGACCGGCGAGCCGCTGCACATCCAACAACGCAGGCAGATCGAGGCGTACCGGGAAGCGTGGAAACAGGCCGGGCACCCCCGCGAACCGAGAGTCTCGGTGAGCCGGTCGATCATTCCGCTGGTGACCGAGGAGGACCGCGCCTACTTCGGCAGTGAGCGCAATGATCAGGACCAGGTCGGCTGGATCGACGACAAGACCCGCGCCGTGTTCGGTCGCTCGTTCACCGCCGAGCCCGACGTCCTGGTCGAACAACTGGCCGAGGACGAGGCGATCGCCGCCGCCGACACGATCCTGCTGACGGTTCCCAACCAGCTGGGCGTCGACTACAACGCCCACCTGCTCTCCTCGATCCTCACCGACATCGCGCCCGCCCTCGGCTGGCGCTGACCGGCCTCACCCCAGCCACCACATCTGCCAGCCACCCCATCTGCCACGCGCCATCTGCCACGCCCCATCTGCCAGTCACCCCCATCCGTTCACAGGGAGTCACCACATGTCGACCGTTGCCATCATCGGAGGAACCGGATACACCGGAAGCAACATCGCCCGCGAAGCCGCCCGGCGAGGACACACCGTCATCTCCTGGAGCCGCCATCGACCCGCCGAGCCGATCGAGGGTGTCCGGTACGAGAACGGTGACGCACAGGACGCCGCACGGATCATCGACGGCGCCGACGTGGTGATCGCCGCCCTGTCACCGCGCGGTGATCTTGAGGGCCGGGTGCTGCCGCTCTACCAGGACTACGCCAAGGCCGCCTCCGCCGCCGGTGCCCGGTTCATCGCCATCGGCGGCTTCTCCTCGTTGCGTCCGGCGCCGGGCCAGCCGCGCTTCGCCGAGGGCGACGTGCCCGAACCGTTCCGTGCCGAGGCGCTGGAGATGGAGGCGTTCCGCGCCTGGATCACCACCGAGGCACCGCAGGATCTGGACTGGCTGTTCGTCAGCCCGGCGGGCGGTTACGTCAGTTCCGCTCCCGGCGAGCCGACCGGCAGCTACCGGATCGGCGGCGAGGTCGCCCTATTCACCGAGGACGGCAGATCGGAGTTGTCCGGAGCCGACTTCGGGTTGGCGGTCATGGACCTTGTCGACGGCGGCGAACACCACCGGGAGCACCTCTCGGTCGCGTACTGATGGTCGCGTACTGATTGTCGACCGCTGACCGCTGCTCATCGTGCTGCGGTCAGTGGAAGCCGCGGAACTTCGGGCTGTCCTCGCCGCAGGGGCCGCCCCAGGCAGTCGTCTGCCTGGTCACCGGCCGGCCGTCGAAGTCGTACATGTGCGGTAGGTACCAGCCGCCGATGTGCGTTGCGGCGGCCGGCAGGTAGTGACTGATGAACGAACGCCGCCAGCTCTCGGTCGTCCGGTTCGGCCCCGAGCCGTGGATCACCGAACCGGTGAAGAACAGCACGTCGCCCGGAGCAAGATCTAGTCCGATCGGCTCGGTGGGCGGTGCCACGAAGTCGTCGGTGAAACTCTGCGTCGGATCGGCGGACTCCGGGCATTCCAGTTCGGCGCGATGAGTGCCCGGGGTGACCATCAGCCCACCGTTCTCCGGCCAGGACCGGTCGATCGCCAGCCAGGCCGCGATACAGGTATACGGCTGCACCAGCAAGTAGTAGTTGTCCTGGTGGAAGGCCTGGCCGCGGGCACCCGGAGGCTTGAAGTAGTACATCGTCTGGCAGGCCAGCACCTCGTCGTTCATCAGCTGGACCAGGATCCGGTGCACCCGCGGGTCGAGCAGCACTGCCTTGCTCGCCGGATCGAAGTCGTGCGGATGCATCACCCGCGGATAGCGGGCCAGGATGTCGTCGCTGTCGGCCTGCGGCGCCCAGTGATCCGGGATCGGCCGGCCGAGCCGGGCGATGCGGTCGAACCGCTCGCTGATCGCCGCCACCTCGGTTGCGTCGAAGAGCCCGCGCTCGACGTGGTACCCGTCCCGGTCCCAGCGCCGCAGCGCCGCCGCATCAAGTCCGGGCTGGGTTGCTGACCGGCTCGTAGTGCTGGACACCAGTACTCCTGGTCGTCGACATCGACTTGGTGATCACGATCCTAGCGTCAACGGGTCGGACTGGTCCGACGGCGGATGTCCTCCGGCGCGGACAGCAGCCAATGCTCGACGCCGAAGATATGGGTGGTCACCGCAGCGCTGACCACCTCGGGTATCCGCGACCGCAGAGCGCGGACGATGGCCCGGTGTTCCTCGGTCGTCCGGGTCAGCGCGTTCTCCTCGGTACTCCCCCGCCAGAGCCTGACCCGCTGGATGGGGCCGGCCAGGCTGTCCAGTAGCGAGATCAACACCGGGTTGTGTGACCCGGCGACGATCGTCCGGTGGAACTCCAGGTCCGAGGCGACCAGGTCCTCCACACCGGGTGCCGGCCCGAGTCGATCAAGGTGGTCGTCCATCGCATCGATCTCGGCGTCGGTCAGCCGGAGACACGCGATGGCACTGGCAGCAGGTTCGAGTATGCGTCGTACCTGCAGGAAGTGCAGCACCTCGTCGTCACGGTGGAAGTCGACGACGAAACCCATCCGGCTGATCAACGACTCCGAGTCGAGGCTCGCCACATAGGTGCCGTCGCCCTGCCGGACGTCCAGCACACCGACCAGCGACAGTCCCTTGACCGCTTCCCGCAGCGAGTTCCGCGACAGGCCGAGGCGCTCGGCAAGGTCCGCCTCACGAGGCAGTCGCTGCCCCGGGGCCAGCTCACCGCTGACGATCATCTGCTTGAGTTCGGTGATCGCGGAGTCGGTGAGGGTCGTCGACGACAAGGCCATCCGCAGCCACTCCGTTCGAGGAAACCCGTAAACATAGGACCTCTGGTGCCCACCATCATCGCAGTCGGATGTTCCGCTGTCCAGCAGAACCGCGGCTTTCGAGCGGCCGCGCGACGGCCCGGATTCGCCACCCGACAAGGAACAATCCGGATTCCAGGGCCGCTGGGGCACGAATATCACGGACCGGGCCCGGTCGGGATCGTTGCAGAAACTTGTTCGACGTCACTTGCGGAACCGGCCGATTCATCGGATCATCTCTGGTGACGATTGTCGTCGGACGATCCACTCGATGAGGAGAGAGAACCATGACCGGAGGACCATCTCGGATCTCCCGCCGAACACTGCTCGGGGCCGGTGTCGCAGGCATCGGTGCGGTCGGCGGGATCGGGTTTCTGAGCGGCTGCAGCTCCGACGCCAAGACCCCCGGAAGCAGTGGGAACAAACCGACCGGCGCCCCCGTCAAGCTGGGCCCCGAGATCGAGAACGGTCCGAAATACAAGGACGGGTACATCGGCCCGCACGCGACAGTCAAGAAGCCGTTCGCCGACGGCAAGACGACCTTCAAGATCGTCGTCCCCCAGGACACCCAGGTGGTCGGCGACTGGAACAAGAACAAGACCACCGAGTGGTTCGAGAAGCAGACCGGGGTCAAGGTGCAGTTCCAGGAGGTGCTGATCACCAACCCCAACGGCGGCAGCGATCTGACCAAGATCAACGCCATGTTGTCCAGTGGCGACCTGCCCGACGCGTTCATGGGCATTCCGTTCACTCCGGCACAGGTCTCCCTGTACGGGCAACAGGGCACCTTCGTCGCCCTCGACGACTACATCGCGCACTACTCGCCTCGCCTGCAGCAGGCGATGAAGGACTATCCCGACCTGCGCGGGCTGAAGGCCAGCACCGACGGCAAGCTGTACCAGATCCCCGGTGTGAACGACTGCTACCACTGCCGCAGCAGCCAGGGGCGCGCCTGGATCAGCAAGAAGTACCTGCAAGCGGTCGGCATGGACATACCGACCAGCACCGACGAGCTGCGCCAGGTACTGCTGGAGTTCAAGAACAAGAATCCCTCGGGCAAGAACGGGTTCGTGCCGTTCGCCTCCGGGGTGAACAACCCGCTGGACAACTTCATGATGCAGCCGTTCCTCTACACACCGCCGGGTGATCAGAACGGCGGCTGGATGCGGTTGAACAGCGGCAAGGTCGAGTTCACGCCGACCAAGGACGAGTGGCGCGAAGCACTGCGCTACCTGCGGCAGCTGAATAAGGACGGCACCCTGACCCCGCAGAACTTCTCGATGTCGGACACCGAACTACAGACCGCAGGCAACAAGGGTCAGGTCGGCTTCGCCCGGGTCTACTGGTGGGGGTCGTTCTTCAACCCGGTCACCCTGGACAAGAACGCGCCCTGGCGCGATTACGTCGCGGTGCCGCCGCTGAAGGGTCCGAGCGGCAACCAGACCGCGCAGTGGGACTACTACAACTTCGCCACCAACGGCCTGCAGATCACCAGCGCTTGCAAGGATCCGGCAACCCTGGTGCAGTGGTCGGACTACCAGATGGACCTGGAGTCGACCATGTGGATGTACGACGGAATCGCGGAGAAGAACTGGTTCTGGGGCGACGAGGGTGCCGACGGCATCGACGGCGAGCAGGCCCTGTGGCGCGACATCCAGTGGCCGGCTCCGGAGGGCCAGTCCTGGAACCAGTACGCGACGATGTACCGGTCGCTCGACTACCGCGGCGGGCAGCAGGTCGACCCGAAGGCGCCCACCTACGAGGCCGGGCTGTATGCGGCGGGCAAGGACTACGAGAAGTACGCCGAGCCCAAGGAGATGCAGCTCCCTCCGGTGATCATTCCCGACGATTCCGCCTCCCAGGTCGCCGACACCGCGACGTCGATCTCCCAGGCGGTCAAGCAGGGCATGTCGAACTTCGCCCTGGGCAAGAAGGACATCGACAACGATTCCGACTGGAAGGCCTACGTCGACTCGTTCGCTGCAATGAATCTGCAGAGTTATCTCGACGTTTACCAGAAGGCGTACGAATCAAGGCCGAAGTGACGTGCAGATCCGAGACACGCGCGGAGACCGCGCATACTTCATCGTCAACTACAGCGTCCTGACGGTCTTCACCCTGATGGTGCTGTACCCGATGATCTACGTGATCAGCGCCTCCTTCTCCAGCGCCAAGGCGATCGCCGACAACGAGGTCTACCTGTGGCCGGTCGGGGCGACGGTGGACGCGTACCGGACGATCATGGAGTCGCCGAACCTGTTGATCGGGTTCGCCAACTCCGCCGTCTACACCATCGGCGGTGCCCTTCTGGGCACCGCCTTGACGGTGCTCGCCGGGTACGCGTCCAGCCGGGACGATCTGCCGTTCCGCCGGGTGGTCATGTTCTTCTTCCTGATCCCGACGCTGGTCTCGGCGGGCATCGTGCCGACCTACATCGTGGTCCGCCAGCTCGGCCTGCTGGACACCCGTTGGGCGGTGATCCTGCC
>Ga0164243_10003255_pt1 | contig 26122 bp, 34 predicted proteins | sample OricompcompostOP_FD_108781 | JGI IMG/M metagenome (GOLD analysis project Ga0164243, IMG submission 108781) | Organic Plus compost microbial communities from Emeryville, California, USA - Original compost - Organic plus compost (OP) | ecosystem: Engineered > Solid waste > Mixed feedstock >...
CGTGGACCATGAAGGCCTCCAGTTCGTGAGTGGTTTCTAGACATCTCCACTTCACAACCGGGGGCCTTCACCCGTCCAGCCGAACTAAGGACGAATCACGAAACAACGTCCCTGGACATCACAGCTAGAGCAGCTCGCCCTTGACGTCCCCGTGCGGCATCTTCTGGGTCGGGATGGTGCCGAGCCGGCCCTTCTGGAAGTCCTCGTACGCCTGCAGCACCTCGGCCTTGGTGTTCATCACGAACGGTCCGGCCCAGGCGATCGGCTCGCGGATGGGCAGACCGCCCAGGAGGACGACCTCAAGCGCAGGGTGACGGTTGTCCTGGTGCTTGTCGGCGCCGACCGTGATCGTCTCGCCGTGTCCGAGCACCACGAGCTGGCCGGACCCGACCGGTCGACGTCCGCGGCCGACGTAGCCCTTGCCGCTCAGCACGTACACGAGGGCGTTGAAGTCGGTGCGCCACGGCACCGTCATCTCGGCGCCCGGGAGCACCGTCGCGTGGACCATGGCCATCGGGGTGTGGGTGCTGCCCGGGCCACCGACGCCGTCGACGTCGCCGGCGATGACACGCAGCAGCGCGCCCGCGTCCGGTGTCGAGGCCAGACCGACGTCGCCACCACGGATGTCCTGATAGTGCGGCGGGAGCCACTTGTCGGCCTTCGGCAGGTTGACCCACAGCTGCAGGCCGTGGAACGTCCCACCCTTGACGACGAGCCATTCCGGCGGCGTCTCGATGTGCAGGAGACCGCTGCCCGCCGTCATCCACTGGGTGTCGCCGTCAGTGATGGACCCGCCACCTCCGTGAGTGTCCTGGTGGTCCATGACGCCGTCGATCATGTAGGTGACGGTCTCGAAGCCGCGGTGCGGGTGCCACGGGGTGCCCTTGGGCTCTCCAGGCTGGTACTCCACCTCACCCATCTGGTCGAGGTGGATGAAGGGGTCGAGCGCGCTGGCGTCTACGCCCGCGAAGGCGCGACGCACCGGGAACCCCTCGCCCTCGTAGCCGAGCGGGGCGGTGGTCACGCTCACCACCGCGCGATCCTCTGCCTCCGGATGCGCGGCGACGACGCGGGGAAGGACGGTCCAGTCGGGTGCGGTGACGGCAGGCATCTCAGACTCCATTTCAACGAGGTTCTAACTAGTTGAACTATAAACTACTCATTGGTATTCCGCGAGCCGAGACCTGCCGCGTGTCGGAACCAGCGGCATCGCAGGCATGAAGCCGAGCACGCCATCCTCGATTTCGTCGGCTGCGGCTGGCCTGCTAATGTTTCTCGTCGCGCGCCATTAGCTCAATTGGCAGAGCAGCTGACTCTTAATCAGCGGGTTCGGGGTTCGAGTCCCTGATGGCGCACCAGCAAGCCCCGGTCCTCCGGGGCTTTCTTTTTGCCCGTGCTCGCTCAGCGCCCGCTCAGACGACAGGCGGGCGACGCACGTCGTAGGGGTCGAAGTCGAAGCCCTGCCAGAACGCCTCGAGACCCTTCTCGTCGATGAAGTCGAGCTCGGACTCATGGATCGGGTACAGCCCCTGGATGTTGACCGGCAGGGTGTCGCCGACGTCGATGCCGATGGCGTCCTCACGGTCGATGACGGCCGGCGCGAACACCAGGAAGCCCGTCATCTCGGACTCCTCGCTGATGCGCTCGCCGAAGTTGATGACGTCGCCGTAGGTGAACGGGCAGCGTCCCCGCAGGCGCTCGCCCACGGCGGCGGCCGCGATGCCCCACGCGAGGTCCGTGGACTCGACGCTGAGACAGAGCTCGGGACGTCCCTTGCTCCAGTCCTCGTGCCCGACGCACGACAGGCCGTAGGTGAACGTCGTCTGCAGCCCCGCCTCCGGCAGGTCGGTGTAGACGATGGCCGTGACACCCGGGAGGCTGGAATCGGCCGACGGGACGGGGAAGAAGCGCGGCTCCACGCCGTCCGTGACGTCGTCCAGGTGCGCCACGAAGCGCTCGACGCGTGTGTCACCCGTCAGCGCCTGCGATCTCGCCGATTCCGTCATGCTGCCCTCCGAGGTCGTCCGACGTCCTGGATGAGCCTAACGAGGTCAGGGAACTCGGCCGCCGCCGCGCTCGTTGGTGCAGCAAGGAGGTACCACCCAATGAAGTGCCCGAATGACGACGCCACCCTCGTGATGAGCGAACGCTCAGGGGTCGAGATCGACTACTGCCCAGAGTGCCGCGGAGTGTGGCTCGACCGCGGAGAGCTCGACAAGATCCTCGACCGGGCCGCTGCGGAGGCTCCCGCGGCGTCCGTGGCCCCGCCTGCACCCGCTGCTCCCCAGAGCGGCTACCGCGAGCCCGCGTACGAGCAGCCCCGGTACGACCAGCGGCAGGGCTCGCAGCAGCCGTACCGCAAGAAGAAGAAGGAGAGCTGGCTCAGCGAGCTGTTCGACTGAGCCCGACCGGCAAGGGCCCCGCGGCGACGATCCCGTCGCTGTGGGGCCTTCGTCGTTCGCCATACTGAGGGCGAGCCGTCCACCCCACCTGGAGCCCGACGATGACCGATGCCCTGCTGCGCCCCCGCCGCTCCGTCCTCTACATGCCCGGCGCCAACGAGCGCGCCCTCGAGAAGGCCAAGGGCATCGACGCGGACGCGCTGATCCTGGACCTCGAGGACGCCGTCGCACCCGACGCCAAGGCCGATGCCCGCGAGCGGGTCTGCGCCGCCGTGCGCTCGGGCGAGTACGGCCACCGTGAGCTGATGATCCGCGTCAACGGGCTCGGCACCCAGTGGCACGACGACGACATCGCCGCGGCGGCCGCTGCCGGGCCTGACGGCATCGTCGTCCCGAAGGTCGGATCGGCCGCGCAGGTGCGACAGCTGGTGGAGTCCCTCGAGTCCGCCGGCGCCCCCGACCGCACGATGCTGTGGGCCATGATCGAGACGCCCGCCGCCATCCTGCATGCCGAGGAGATCGCCGCAGCGCACGAGCGCCTGGCCGTGCTGGTGATGGGCACCAACGACCTCGTCAACGAGACGCACGCACTGCACGTTCCGGGCCGGGCGCCGCTCCTGACGTCGCTGTCGCTCGCGCTGCTCGCGGCGCGGGCGGCCGGCAAGGTCGTCCTCGACGGCGTGTTCAACGACGTGAAGGATCCCGACGGGTTCGCCGCCGAGGCCCGTCAGGGGCGCGAGCTCGGCTTCGACGGCAAGACCCTCATCCATCCGGGGCAGGTCGAGCCGGCCAACGTGGCCTTCGCCCCGTCCGAGGCCGACGTCGAGCACGCCCGTGAGCTCATCGCGGCCTTCGAGGAGGCCCAGTCACAGGGGCTCGGCGTCGTCACCGTCAACGGTCGCATGGTCGAGAACCTGCACGTCCGCGACGCCGAGCGCATCCTCGCCCTCCACACCGCCATCACCCGCTGACCCCCCGCTCGCGAGAGAGTTGTGCACCACCGGGGAGAGACTTGTGCAGCATTTCTCTCTCGCGACCAGTGCAAAACTCTCTCGCGAGGGGTGCACAACTCTCTCGCGAGGGGGTCAGGAGAAGGAGAGGGCGAGGTAGGTCGCGGCGAACAGGAGGACGGCGGCGAAGGGCACCATCATCGCGCCCCGCAGCACCCGGCGGCCCGGCGTGGAGGCGTCCAGCCACGGCAGGGCCGCCCACCTCAGCGCCAGCACGGCGCCCGCCCCGGCCAGCACGACCACCGACGCCATTACCCACAGCCAGCCCGGGACGATCGTCCAGTCGACGAGGACCCGGGCGACCAACAGCACGAGCAGGCCCTCGGCGACGAGAGCGAGGAGCGCGACGCGGTCGGACGGCACGGCGCTTCCCGACATCCGCACCGTCTGCAGCAGGCGCCAGGCGTAGACGGCCAGCACGAGGATGCCCACCACCGTGGGGTACCAGGTCATCATCGGGTCGCCTCCCTCTCCAGCAGCGCCAAGCCGACGTCGTCGACGGACTTCGAGCTCGCGGCCAGCACCACGACACCCGTGCCCGACTCGCGGTCGATGCCCATCCAGGCCATGAACCCACCGGTGCCGCCGTTGTGCCACGTGACGGTGCGCCCGTCGTCCTGCACCGTCGTCATCCACGCGGCGCCGATGCGGTCACCGTCCTCGAAGTCGGCAACCGGCTCGAGAGCCGCGACCCCCGGAGCCGTGCCGTCCAAGAGCGCCGCCGCGAGCGTCGTCATGTCGCCGATGTCGGCGCGGATGCCCCCAGCGGACGAGAACGCCTCACCGACCCAGGGCTGCTGGCGGCGGCCGGCCTTGTCACGGCCCTGGACGTCGCGGTCACCCAGCTCGTCCTGCGAGACCACGGCCGTCATGCTGTCGAGCCCGAGCGGCCCGGCGATGCGCTCGCGCACCAGGTCGGCGTAGTCGGTGCCAGCCGCCTCGGCCAGCGCCGCACCCAGCGCCTCGAACCCGAGGTTCGAGTAGAGCGGCTTCTCATCGTCCGGGTCGGTCGTCCGCAGCTGCCGCACCAGGTCGTCGTGGCTGTCGCCGTACGGGTTGCGGGCGAGCAGAGCCGCCGCCCCCGACTTGGCGACGGACTTGACCGACGTCGGCAGGCGGGGCAGGCCGGACGCCTGCCGCGACAGCGAACCGAGCGTGATGTCGGCGGCCTCCGTGCCATCGAGGTCCAGAAGCTCACCCAGCCGGGTCTTCTCGGTGATCTCGCCGCGCTCCAACGCATCGGCATAGAGCAGGCCGGTCACCCCCTTGGTGATCGACCCGATCTCGAAGCGACCGGCGAGCGGAGCGCCCAGGGACGCCGTCACCACCTCGCCGTCACGCACCACACCCGCCGCCAGGGCGCTGTAGCCGGTGCCGGCCTCGTCGAGAAGTGCCTCCGCGAGCTCCGGGTCGCCCGCGAACTCGTCGGGCAGGCCATGAGCACCAGGCCTGATCCAGAGCCCGAGAGCAAGCCCGAGCACGGCGCCCAGGGCCACCAGGACACGAAGCCTCATGCGCTCACCCCCATCGCCACGAGCACCGGGACCACCCGCTCACCCGGCACCTCGACCCGTCCCCGGGCGGCCGAGCGCAGCCAGCCGGCGGCCGTCAGCGCCTTCACGTGGTGGTAGACCTGCCCGCTCGTGCCGAGGTCGAGGCGCTCCCCGAGGTCGCCGACGCGGTCATGCCCCTGGAGGACGGCTGCCAGGATCGCGAGCCGTGCTGGATGACCGAGGGCGCCGAGGTGCTCGGCCCGCACCCGCAGCGTCTCGATGTCCGCCTCGAGGAGGTCGTCGGCCAGGTGACCGAACTGCCACTCCCACGGGCCACGCTCGGTGTGCAGGACCCCGGCGTACACGACGCCGCTCTGCCCGCCGAGTCGCTCCTTGAGGCCGTCGAGGACCCAGAGGTCGCCCTGACCAGACTGCGGGACGGGTACACCACCCAGGCGTTTCTCGAGCTCAGCCACCCGGGCCTCGAGCTCTGCGAGCCTCGCGTCGTCACTCATCCTACGATTTTACGTAATACCGCTATTTATGCAAGAAGTGCCGCCGCTGCGGCCGGGACTCACAGGTAGAGGCCGGTCTGACCCTCGTCGATGCGTTCGGCGGCGACGGCATGCAGGTCGCGCTCGCGCAGCAGGATGAGCTCCTCGCCGCGCACCTCGACCTCGGCGCGGTCCTCGGGATCGAAAAGGACGCGATCGCCGACCTCGACCGAGCGCACGTGGGCGCCGATGGCCTCGACCCGCGCCCATGAGAGACGCCGGCCCATGGTCGCCGTCGAGGGGATCAGGATGCCGCCGGTGGACCGACGGTCACCGGACTCCTTGTCGATCGCGACGAGGAGCCGGTCGTGCAGCATCCGGATGGGACGCTTGGTGCTCTCGGTCAACGGAGAGCCTTGCGTACGACCACCACGAGCGCGACGACGGCGACAGCGCCGCCGACGACCGCGCCGATGGTCGGCCAACGGGGCGAGCCGCCGGGCTCGACGAACTTCGCCTTCACACCCGCGACACCACGGCGGGCGATGTTCTTGGGGTTGGCCCGGTCGATGAGCGCATCGACGGTCTCGGCGAGGTGCTCGCGGATCTGCTCGATGTCTTCGACCATGTCGTCGGTGCGGACCTTCGCCACCAGATGCCTCACTCACGTCGGACGTCAGGACGCCGGCGAGCGTCCATACGCAAGGATAGGGCCATGACTGATCGCCTGCAGCCGGGTGACCCGGCCCCCGACTTCACCCTGCCGACCGACACCGGCGACACCGTGACGCTCTCCGCGCTGCGTGGCCAGAAGGTCATCGTGTACTTCTACCCCGCGGCGATGACGCCTGGCTGCACCAAGCAGGCCTGCGACTTCAGCGACTCGATCGACCGCCTCAACGCCGAGGGGTACACCGTGCTCGGCATCTCCCCCGACAAGCCGGCCAAGCTGGCGAAGTTCCGCGAGCGCGACGGCCTGACCATCACCCTGCTCTCCGATGAGAGCAAGGAGGTCATGCTGGCCTGGGCGGCCTTCGGCGAGAAGAAGCTCTACGGCAAGCTCGTGCAGGGCGTCATCCGCTCGACGTTCGTGATCGGCGAGGACGGCGCGATCGAGCTGGCCCAGTACAACGTCAAGGCCACCGGACACGTGGCCAAGCTGCGCAAGGACCTCGGCCTCGGCGCCTGAGCCCGACCACCTGCGGGATCTCGCCTATCCTTTTCACGGGCCGGTGTGGTGGAACTGGTAGACACGCAGGATTTAGGTTCCTGTGCTCTTCGAGCGTGCAGGTTCAAGTCCTGTCGCCGGCACTCCATGAGACGCGAACTTGTGCTCGACCCTTCGGGCGGGATACGACTTCTTCCATGAGACACGTGAGACTCGGCGACAGCGGGCTGAGGGTATCTGGCGTCATCCTGGGCTGCATGAGCTTCGGCGCTCCCGGCCGGGGGACGCATGAGTGGTCTCTCCCGGAGAAGGAGAGCCGCGCCTTCATCCAGCAGGCGCTCGACGCCGGCATCACCACCTTCGACACCGCGAACGTGTACTCCGACGGCACCAGCGAGGAGATCACCGGGCGGGCGCTCGCCGACTTCGCCCAGCGTGACGAGGTCGTCATCGCCACCAAGGTCCACGGACGGATGGGGCCCGGCCCGAAGGGTGTCGGTCTGTCCCGCGGCGCGATCATGGCTCAGGTGGACGCCAGCCTGCGCCGCCTCGGCACCGACCACATCGACCTCTACCAGATCCACCGCTGGGACCCCCACACCCCGATCGAGGAGACGATGGAGGCCCTGCACGACGTCGTCAAGGCGGGCAAGGCCCGCTACATCGGTGCCTCCTCGATGTACGCCTGGCAGTTCGCCAAGGCGCAGCACGCCGCCGATCTCGGCGGTTGGACGCGCTTCGTGTCGATGCAGGACCAGTACAACCTCATCCAGCGTGAGGAGGAGCGCGAGATGCTCCCCCTCTGCCTCGACCAGGGAGTCGGTGTCATCCCCTGGAGCCCGCTCGCCCGCGGCAAGCTGACCCGCGACTGGGACGAGCAGACCAAGCGCAGCGAGACCGACCGGTTCGGCCAGTCGTTGTACGGCCAGGACGACACCTCCAACCGTGCCATCGCCGAGGCCGTGGCGGCGATCGCGTCCGAGCGAGGTGTCCCGCGGGCGCAGGTCGCGCTCGCCTGGGTCAGCCAGCAGGCCGCGGTCACCGCACCCATCGTGGGCGCCACGAAGCCGCACCACGTCTCCGACGCGGTCGCCTCGCTCGACATCGAGCTGAGCGCCGACGAGCTCGAGCGCCTCGAGTCGCCCTACACGTCGCGCGAGCCCCAGGGCTTCTGACCACATGCTCTGGCTGATCGCGCTGGTTCCGCTCGGCATCGGCGGCATCTTCCTCACCCTGGGCTGGGCTCGCGGCCGGATGACCCGCGGCTGGGTCGCCACCGAGGGCATGGTCGTGAACCGCGACGGCTCGGCCGACCACGGGATGCCGGCGTACTACCCGACGTTCGCCTGGCGCGACCAGCAGGGCGTCGAGCACCGACGGACGTCCAACGTCGGCGCGAGCCTGCAACCATCGCCCGGCACGCGGGTGCGGGTGCGCTACGACCCCGCCTCGCCCGACCGCGCCGTGATGGACACCTTCTCGCAGTCCGGGCGGGTGTTCCTCCTCGTCGGCTGGATCATCGTCGGGCTCACGATCGTCATCGGCGGCTCCGCCCTCGCCATCGCCCTCCAGTTCCAGTAGAAGCGCAGGCCTGATGTTTCGTATCCTCTTCTTCGAGCCCCGCATCCCGCCGAACACCGGCAACGCGATCCGGCTCGCCGCCGCCACGGGGGCCGAGCTCCACCTCGTCGAGCCGTTGGGCTTCGACCTCAGCGACGCCCAGCTGCGACGTGCGGGCCTCGACTACCACGACCTCGCGGTCATGACGGTGCACGCCGATCTCGAGGCGGCGATGGACGCGCTGCTGCCCGCCAACGTCTGGGCGTTCACCGCCCATGCCGAGCGGGTCTACACCGATGTCGCCTACTCCCCCGACGACGTGCTGCTGTTCGGCCCCGAGCCCACCGGACTGCCGGACGAGGTGCTGCACGACCCGCGGGTGACCGATCGCCTACGCCTGCCGATGCTGCCCGGACGGCGTTCGATGAACCTTGCGAACACGGCCTCCATCGCGGTGTACGAGGCATGGCGCCAGCACGGCTTCGAGATGCCCGCGACCTGACACTCGCCCCGTTCGTGGCGAGTTCGCCGAAACTGCCACAGATCAGGGATCGTCGACCTACAGTGGTCCTTTCTCCGGAGGGATCCACGTCCATGGCACGACCGCGACTGACGGTGCGCACGCTCGTCGTCGGCGCGCTGACGGCCGCGCTCGCGCTGACGCCGCTGCTGGTCTCGTGGCGCAACGTCACGGGTGGCGAGGCCGCCGCGACGTCAGTCGTCACCCCGGGCGGCATCGTCGTGGTGGGCGACTCCATCACCGCGAAGTACGACGACGAGCCCGGCTCCGATCGGCAGGGTTGGTGGAGCCTCGTGGGCCACGACCTGGGCAAGCCCGTGGCGACCTTCGCGCAGTCGGGCTCGGGCTACCTGCGGCGCGGCCAGCACTGCACGGGTGACCGCTTCATCGACCGCTCCGCGGCCTACACCGACGTCGCCCCGGCGCTGCTCATCGTCGAGGGCGGCCGCAACGACTGGTCGTACTGCGTGGATGGCGGCTACTCGGTCGCGACCGACGACATGATCGCCGGGGCCGTCGATGCCTACCTGACGACGCTCCAGGCCAGCCTGTCGTCCTCGACCCACATCGTGATGCTCGGCCCTGCCTGGGGCCCGAAGGACCACGATCAAGCAGCGCGGGTTACCAGCATCCTGCGCCAGGCGGCCGGACGCCACGGACTCACCTTCATCGACCTCGACGGCGTCCTCGACGCAAGGACCGTCGTCGACGGCACGCACCCCAACCGTGCGGGCAGCGAGGCCATCGCGCAGCGGGTGCTGGCGACGCTCCAGCCCTGAATCAGGCCAGGGCCTCGGCTACCTGCGGCGCGATGGCCGTGAGGGCCTTGCCACGGTGGCTGATGCGATCCTTCTCAGCGGACGGCAGCTGCGCGGTGGAGATGTCGTACCCGTCGGCGGCGAAGAGCGGGTCGTAGCCGAAGCCCCCGTCGCCCTGCTCGGCCCGCAGGAGCCTGCCGGCCATCTCGCCGTGCACCACGATCTCGGTGCCCCCCGGGACGCACAGCGCCACGGCGCACCGGAACTGCGCGCCCCGGCGCTCGTCCGGGACGTCTGCGACCTGGCGCAGCAGCAACGTGTTGTTGGCCTCGTCGCCCTCGCCCGACCAGCGGGCCGAGAGGACCCCGGGCATGCCGTTGAGGGCGTCGACGCACAGGCCCGAGTCGTCGGCCAGCGACGGAAGGCCTGTGACCTCGAGGCACGCCCTGGCCTTGATGAGCGCGTTGCCCTCGAAGGTCGGCTCGGTCTCGGCCGGCTCGTCGAAGGGTGTGACGTCGTCGAGGCCCAGCACCTCGATGCCGGGCACGAGCGGTGCGAGGATGCGTCGCAGCTCGGCCAGCTTCTTGGCGTTTCGAGAGGCGAGCACGACCTGGCTCATCGGCCCAGCGCCTGGTTCTGCAGCCGGGTGAGGTCGGCGCAGCCCTTCTCGGCCAACGCCAACAGGGAGTCGAGCTCGGCACGGTCGAAGGGCGCGCCCTCGGCCGTGCCCTGAACCTCGATGAAGGAGCCGGTGCCCGTCATGACGACGTTCATGTCGGTCTGCGCGCGGACGTCCTCGACGTACGGCAGGTCGAGCATCGGCACGCCGTCGATGATGCCGACGCTGACGGCCGCGACCGACTGCGCGAGCGGCTCGCCCCTGAGGGCGCCCTGGCCGCGCAGGTGCTCGACGGCGTCGAAGAGCGCGATGTAGGCGCCCGTGATGGCCGCGGTGCGGGTGCCCCCGTCGGCCTGCAGGACGTCGCAGTCGATCATGATCGTGTTCTCGCCCAGCGCCTTGTCGTCGACGGCCGCGCGCAGCGACCGACCGACCAGGCGCGAGATCTCGTGCGTGCGTCCGCCGACCTTGCCCTTGACCGACTCACGGGCCGAGCGGTCGTGCGTGGCCTGCGGAAGCATGGCGTACTCGGCCGTCACCCAGCCCAGGCCCGAGCCCTTGCGCCAGCGCGGCACACCTTGCTCGGCGCTGGCGGCGCACAGCACCCGCGTCTTGCCGAACTCGATCAGGCACGAGCCGGGCGCGTGGTCGAGCCAGCCGCGGGTGATGGTGATGTTGCGGAGCTCGTCGACGGCGCGGCCGTCCTCGCGGGAAGTCATGGTCGCGAGCCTATCGGGGCCCGGCGACACCCCAGCGGGCCCTTCTCCGGGGACGAGGGTCAGGGGTGGCGGCCGATCTCGTGGACGCTGCCGGAGACGACGAGCTCGTAGGCGCCGCCCCAGGTGGTCTTGACGTCGGACTCGACCTCGTCGCGGTCGGTCCAGGCCGGGATGTGCGTGATCAGCAGCCGCTCGACCCCAGCCCGGGTGGCGTACTCACCGGCCTCGGCACCGGTCAGGTGCAGGCTCGGCGGGTTCTCGCGCGACGCGACGAACGAGGCTTCGCACAAGAAGGTGTCGGCGCCCTCGAGCAGGTCGGCGAGCACCTCGGTCGGGCCGGTGTCGCCGGAGTACACCAGCACCTCGCCCTCGGCCTCGACCCGGATGGCGTACGCCTCTACGGGGTGGTCGACGAGCACCGCCCGCAGGTCGAAGGGCCCCAGTCGCTGCGACGTCGCGGTGTCCCAGGGGCGGAAGTCGAACTGCTCGGACATGCCCTCGGAGTCCTCGATGCCGTACGCGGCGGCCAGGTAGTCGGAGGTGCCGCTCGGCGAGAGCACGGGGATGCGCGCCATCGGACCGTCGGGGTGGTACTTGCTGACGACGTAGAAGCCGCAGATGTCGTGGCAGTGGTCGGCGTGCAGGTGCGACAGCGCGACGGCGTCGATGTCGTGCAGGTCGGCGAACCGCTGCAGTGTGCCCAGCGCCCCGCTGCCCAGGTCGAGCAGCAGGCGGTAGGTGCCACCCTCGTACGGCGCCTCGAGCAGGTAGCAGCTCGCGGCCGAGTCAGGCCCCGGGAAGGACCCGGCGCATCCGATGACGGTCAGCTTCATACGGTCACCCACGCGAACTGGTCGACGGTCTGGATCTCCGGGCCGAGGAAACGTCGACCCAGGTCGTGGAAGGCCTCGGGCCGCCCAGTGGTCAGGAAACGGTGCTGCGGAGCCGGCAGGCCCGGGTCACGGGCGAGGTCTTGGCGCACGAGCAGGCCGTAGACGTCCTTGGCCGTCTCCTCGGCGCTCGAGACGAGCGTGACCCCATCGCCCATGACGTAGGAGAGCACACCGGTGAGCAGCGGATAGTGCGTGCACCCGAGCACCAGGGTGTCGACCTCGAGGTCGATGAGCGGACGCAGGTACTGCTCGGCGAGGGCGATCAGCTCCGGGCCGCTCGTGATGCCGTCCTCGACGAACTCGACGAAGCGCGGGCAGGCACGGGTGTGCAGCTCGATGGCCGGATTCGCGGCGAAGGCGTCCTCGTATGCGCGCGAGGTGGCCGTGGCCTCGGTGCAGATGACACCGATCCGGCCGTTGCGGGTGGCGCTCACGGCGCGTCGCGTCGCCGGGACGATGACCTCGACGACCGGGACGTCGTACCGCTCGCGCGCATCGCGCAGCACCGCCGCGCTCGCGGAGTTGCAGGCGATGACGAGCGCCTTGACGCCCTGGGCGACGAGGTGGTCGAGGCAGTCGAGCGCGTACTCGCGGACCTCGCCGATAGGTTTCGGGCCGTACGGCTGGCGCGCGGTGTCGCCCAGGTAGAGCACCGGCTCGTGGGGCAGCTGGTCGAGCACGGCCCTGGCGACCGTGAGGCCGCCAAACCCGGAGTCGAAGATGCCGATCGGAGCGTCGTTCACAATCGACCACCCTAGGGGTGGCGTGGGCCACATCAAAGCGGACCCGTCACAGATCACACCGGCTGGTGCGGAGAGCCCTTCCGGAGCCGCCGCGCCTAGAGAGGAAGCTTTGGCTGCGGCGGGGCGTGGGCCGGGTCGACGCCGTCGAAGAGCGACGAGACCGACTCGCCCGCGTGGATGCGGGCGATCGCCTCGGCGAACAACGGGGCCACCGAGCGCACCTTCAGCTCTGGCCAGTGGGCCGGCGCGGGCACGGTGTCGGTGGTGACGACCTCGGTGATGGCGGGGTGGTTGCGCAGCCGCTCGACCGCCTTGCCCGTGAACAGGCCGTGGGTGCACGCGACGGACGCCTCGGAGCATCCTTCGGACTCGAGCTTGGCCATGAGCTCCATGATCGAGCCGCCGGTGGCGATCTCGTCGTCCAGCACGATGGCGGTCTTGCCCGCGACGTCGCCGACGATCGCGTCGATGACGACCTTGTCGTCGGCCTGCCGCTGCTTGCTTCCGGCGGCGACGGGCACGCCGAGCAGCCGCGCGAAGAGCGAGGCGGTCTTGGCGTTGCCCAGGTCGGGCGAGACGACGACGGTGTTGGAGAGGTCACGTCCGCGATAGAACTCGGCCAGCTCGCCGATGGCCGTCAGATGGTCGACGGGCACCGAGAAGAAGCCGTGCACCTGCGGGGCGTGCAGGGTCATGGTGACGACGCGGTCGGCGCCGGCCGTGACGATCATGTCGGCCACGAGACGCCCGCCGATCGAGATGCGCGAGGCGTCCTTCTTGTCGGAGCGGGCGTAGGCGTAGTGCGGCATCACGACGGTGACCGACGCGGCGGAGGCTCCCCGGGCGGCGTCGATCATCAGCAGCAGCTCCATGAGGTGCTCCTGCGTCGGGGGCACCAGCGGCTGCACGATGTAGACGTCACGACGCCGGCAGTTGGCCAGCAGCTGCACTTGGAGGCAGTCGTTGGAGAACCGCAGGATCTCAGCCGGCGACAACGGGACGCTCAGCTCGTTGCACACCCGCTCGGCAAGGTCACGATGTGCGTTGCCGGAGAACACCACGATGTCACTCACGGGCACGAGGCTAGCCGACGCCAGCACCCTCGGCGACCATCTCGGTCACCGATGCCCGCCACATCGGGGCTCAGGCCCAGAGCTGGCCGTCGAGCCGCTCCTCGGCCTCGTCGATCGTGCCCTCGTAGGCGCCGGTCGAGAGGTACTTCCAGCCGCCGTCGCAGATGACGAGGACGATGTCGGCGCGGGCGCCCTCCTTGACGCACTTGGCGGCCTGGCCGAGCGCCGCGTGCAGGATCGCGCCGCTCGAGATGCCCGCGAAGATGCCCTCGTGGTCGATCAGCTCACGCACCCGGCGCACCGCATCGCGGGGACCGACGGAGAACCTCGAGTCGATGAGGGTCGCGTCGTAGAGCTCGGGCACAAAGCCCTCGTCCATGTTGCGCAGGCCGTAGACGAGCTCGCCGTACCGGGGCTCGGCGGCGACGATGCGCACGTCCGGCTTGTGCTCGCGGAAGAAGCGTCCGACCCCCATGAGGGTGCCGGTGGTGCCGAGGCCGCCGACGAAGTGGGTGACCTCGGGCAGGTCGGCCAGGATCTCGGGACCGGTGCCCTCGTAGTGCGCCTGGGCGTTGGCCGGGTTGCCGTACTGGTAGAGCATCACCCAGTCGGGATGCTCCTCGGCGATGATCTTCGCCCGCCTGACGGCTTCGTTGGAGCCGCCCGCCGCCGGGGAGGAGACGATCTCGGCGCCCCACATGCGCAGCAGCTGGCGTCGCTCCTCGGAGGTGTTCTCGGGCATCACGCACACGATGCGGTAGCCCCGCAGCCGCGCGACCATCGCCAACGAGATGCCGGTGTTGCCGCTCGTGGGCTCGAGGATGGTGCACCCCGGGCGCAGCAGCCCCTCCTCCTCGGCGCGCAGGATCATCTTCAGCGCTGCGCGGTCCTTGATGGAGCCGGTGGGGTTCTGGTCTTCGAGCTTGGCCCACAGACGCACGTCAGGGGACGGCGAGAGCGTGGGCAGGCCGACGAGGGGCGTGTGACCGACGGAGTCGATCAGCGAGTCGTAGCGCATCGCTGCGTCAGCGCATGCCGCCGGCGACGGCCGGCAGGATGACCATCGTGTCGCCGTCGCCGAGCGCGGCCTCGAGGCCTCCGATGAAGCGGATGTCCTCGTCGTTGACGTAGATGTTGACGAAGCGGCGGACCTCGTCGTTCTCGACGAGACGCTCCTTGATGCCCTGGTGGTTCGTCTCGAGGTCGTCGATGATCTCGGCGACGGTGGCGCCCTTGGCGTCGACGGCACGCTCACCGTCGGTGTACGTGCGGAGGATGGTCGGGATGCGGACCTCGATGGCCATCGGAGTTTCTGCCTTCTGTATGAGGGTGGATCAGCTCTAGGTGTAACTCGGGACGACGTGCACTTCTTCCTCGGTGACCTCGCCGTCGACGATGCGGTACGAGCGGAAGTCGACGGGGCCGCTCTCGTGGGCGCCGTCGCGGGTCGACACGAGGACGTAGTGCGCCCCCGGCTCGCCGGCGAGGTTGACGTCGGTGCGCGACGGATAGGCCTCGGTGGCGGTGTGCGAGTGGTAGATGACGACTGGCTCCTCGTCGCGGTCGTCCATCTCGCGGTAGAGCCGCAGGAGGTCGCCGGAGTCGAACTCGTAGAACGTGGGCGACATCGCGGCGTTGAGCATCGGGACGAAGCGGGCGGGACGATCGGAGCCGATCGGGCCCGCCACCACGCCGCATGCCTCGTCGGGATGGTCGCGGCGGGCATGCGCGACGATCGCGTCATGGGTCGCCTGGTCGATCGTGAGCACCGCAGAAGTTTATCGGCCGCGGCGCGGCGCTCTGGGGGCGACCATCCGCTGAGACACCGCGCCGGCGGCTCACACCACGTCCCGCCTCCGGGTGGTCCACAGCGTCACGACGACGCACACCGCGACGTAGCAGAGCACCGTCACCAGGGCCCTGCCGTCGGCCACGCTCGTGGTGACGCCGGGGGCCGACCCGATGCCCGGCGGACGCACGGGCATCACCGCCGAGGCGAGCGATCCGGCATTGACACCCGGCAGCACGTCGCGCAGCGGCTGCAGCCCCGTGAGCACCGAGTCGGCGACCCCGGAGATCAGGTTCTCGACCCCCAGCACCCACACGACACCCAGCCCGATCGGCAGCGCGACCCCGCGGAGGACCACACCGAGGGCCGCTCCCAGCGAGGCCCACATCACCATGATCGCGAGGCCGCCGCCGTATCCGGCGAGCAGATCGACGGCGCTCGGCCAGCTGGTCGACTGCTCCTCGCTGAGCGCGATCACGGTGGAGCTCACGGCACCGAGGCCGAGCAGCACGAGCACACCGACCGCCACGGCCAGCGTCATCGCGACCAGCTGGCCGGAGACCACCCGGAGGCGTCCGGGGCGCTGCGTCAGCACGGTCTTGACCGTCCCCCAGCCGTACTCGCTCCCGAAGACCAGGGCGCCGAAGACCAGGGCCAGCGCCCCTGCGAACACCGGGAACCCGCCGAGCGCGTTCGCGACCATCTGGTCGGGGAGCACACTCGCGAGCACGGCGGCCTTCGAGGCGCCTTCCATCGGCCCGGAGCCCCCGCCGGCGTACGACAGGTACGGGATCAGGTAGCCGAACACCTGGCTGAGCACCACCGCGGCGACCAACAGCGTCCAGGCGGCCGGGCGCCGCACGAGCTTGAACAGCTCGGCCCGCGTCACGTCGACGAGCTCAGACATGATCGCCCCCGCTCGCGGTGATCTCGAAGAAGACGTCCTCGAGCTCCCGCTCCTGACGGCGCACCTCCCGGACGTCGACGCCGGCCAGCACGAGCGCACGGGTGACCTCGCCGGTGCGGCTCTCCTCGACACGGACGCGAAGCCCGTCGTCGACCACACGGACGTCCTGCACGCACTCCAGCTGCTCGAGCGTCGTGCGGGCCACGTCGGCGGGGGCTCCCCGCACGACGAGCTCACCCTCTCCTCGCAGTTCCTCGACGGTGCTCTCGACGAGCATCCGGCCGGAGTCGATGACCCCGACCCGGTCGCAGACCTGCTGGACCTCGCCCATCATGTGGCTCGACAGGATCACGGTGCGCCCGGAGTCGCCCAGCTCACGGATGAGCTGGCGCATGTCGCGCATCCCGGCGGGGTCGAGCCCGTTGGTGGGCTCGTCCAGGACGATGAGGTCGGGATCCTTGAGCAGGGCCGCCGCGACACCGAGACGCTGCTTCATGCCGAGCGAGTAGGCCGAGAACTTGTCGTCGCCGCGCGAGGCAAGCCCGACGGCGCCCAGGGCCCGGCCGACCTGGCCGGTGCCAACGCCGCTGTAGCGGGCCATCACCTGGAGGTTGGCGCGGCCGCTCAGGAAGGGGTAGAACGCCGGGCCCTCGATCATCGACCCGATCGTCGACAGGGTCCCGGCCTCGCCCGGCCTGCGTCCCAGCACCGTGACCTCTCCGCTCGTCGGACGGATCAGCCCGAGCAGCATCCGCAGCGTCGTCGTCTTGCCGGCCCCGTTCGGGCCCAGGAAGCCGTAGACCTCGCCCCGTCGCACGCTCAGGCTGACGTCGTCGACGGCCGGGACACCTGAGTACCGCTTCGTCAGGTGCAAGACGTCGACGACGGTGTCGGCGCTCATCGGCCCTTCTCACGCAGCACGGCGAGGCGCTCGCGGTACTCGGACTCCTCGATCTCGCCCGCGGCGTACCGCTCGGCGAGACGGGCCTCGCCCGCGTACGAGCCGTGGTGCCGCCGGCCGCGACGGCCGATCACGGCGAACAGGACGATGACGAAGGCGATCCAGACGAGCGGGATGATCGGCCACCACGGGCCAGGGCCGTCCCAATGGTTCTCGGTGAGCAGTGTGGTGGACAACATGGTGTTCCTCCTCGAGGGATGAGACGTGCTTGCCCCTCGATGCTCCGCGAATCCCGGTGCCGGCGAATCGTCCGGCGGGAGTCACCTCCGCTGCTCCGTGAGGCGCTTGCCAGGCCTCGCGCGTACGCCCCAGGGAGTAGTCAGGACCAGCCGGGCCGTACGAGCCGCGACTCGTACGCGATGACCACCAGCTGGGCGCGGTCGCGGGCCCCGAGCTTGATCATGGCCCGGCTGACGTGGGTCTTCGCGGTGGCCGGGCTCATGAACAGCCGTGCCGCGATCTCGTCGTTATTGAGGCCCTCGCCCACGAGCCCGACGACCTCGCGCTCCCGCTCGGTGAGGGCCTTGAGCACCGCGGGGTCGGCGGTGCCGCGGCTCCGGTCGGCGAACTCCGCGATCAGCCGCCGAGTGACGCCGGGCGACAGCAGTGCGTCGCCTGCGGCCACGGCCCGGATCCCGGCCAGGAGCTCTGCCGGCTCGGTGTCCTTGACCAGGAAGCCGCTCGCCCCGTTGCGCACCGCCTCGAACACGTACTCATCGAGCTCGAAGGTCGTGAGGATGACGACTCGGACATCGTGGAGGGCCGGGTCTGCCACGATGCGGCGGGTCGCCTCGAGGCCGTCGATCCCGGGCATCCGGATGTCCATGAGCACCACGTCGGGCCGGTGGACGGCGACGACGTCGAGTGCCTCCCGCCCGTCGGACGCCTCGGCCACGACCTCGAGATCGTCCTCGGCCTCGATCAGCGCCCGGAACCCCGCCCGCAGGAGCGCCTGGTCGTCGACGAGCGCCACCCGGATCATGCGGCTCCTCCCGTCGGCAGGGCGGCACGCACCCGCACGCCGCCGAGGCCCGCGGTCGCGACCTCGAGCGAGCCCCCGAGCGCCTCGGCCCGCTCCTGCATGCCCACCAGCCCCGAGCCGCCGTCCCCTGTCGTCACCATGCCACGCCCGTCGTCCTCCACGACCACGGTCAGCCGATCTGTCTCGTAGGCCAAGGTGATGAGCGCCTGGGTCGCGCCGGAGTGCCGCACGACGTTGGTGACCGCCTCCTGCACGATGCGCAGGGCGGCCAGCTCGACGGCCGACGACAGGGGCCGCGGCTCGCCCTCGGTCATCCGGCGCACGGCGAGGCCCGCGTGCGCGCTGCGCTCGACGAGGTCGTCCAGCGAGGCGAGCGTGCCGCTGGGTCGCCGCGGCGCGCCCTCGTCGACGTCACGCAGGACGCCCACCAGCGATCGCAGCTCGACCAGCGCGTCCTTGCTCGCGTCCTTGATCGCCTCGAGGGCCGTGCGCGCCTGCTCGGGTCGACGGTCGACGATGTGCAGCGCGACTCCGGCCTGCACGTTGATCAACGAGATGTGGTGGGCCACGACGTCGTGCAGCTCGCGGGCGATCTGCAACCGCTCCTCGTTGGCCTGACGGCGCCCCGACTCCTCGCGGGCGTGCCGCGACGCGGCGATCCGCTCACGGCGGATGCGGACGACCTCGCCGATCGCGAGGACGAGCAGCGACCAGGCCACCACACCCGACAGCCACACCCACGACCACGGCTCGTCCCGGGCCAGCTCCAGCCCGAACAGGCCGACGACGACGGCGCCCAGGCCGAGCCAGGCCGTGAGTCGGTGCCCGAGGGCGACGACCGCCACAGCAGCGAGCACGAGGCTGGCCAGCACCGGTCCGTACGCGTAGTCGCGCGCCAGATAGACGAGCACGATGGCGGCGACGAAGGCCATGACCTGACGCGGCCAACGGCCGACGAGCGCCAGGGCCGCCGGGCCCAGCACCGCGATCGCGATCGCTCCCCCGTCCAAGGCCCGGTGCCCTGACTGGTGACCACTCGCCGCGAACGTGCCGGCGACCTGGAAGAACACCAGCGCCAGGGCGCAGACGACCGCGGGCCGGGGCAGGCCACGCAGTACGGAGAGCATGGTCGTCACGGTAGGCGCACCGGACACGTCATGTCATCGGTCGCGGAGAGCACCCGTACGTACGCCGTCGGGAGTACGCCGGGCCGATCAGCCGAGCGCGTCGACCAAGGACTCCTGCACGTAGCCGAGCCAGTCGTAGATCTCGCTCATCGCGACGACGGCCTCGTCCTCGGAGTGGGCCAGGAGCGTGATGTCCTGGTCGGTCTCGATGCCGAGTCTCACCGCGAGGGACAGGCGGATGTCGGTGAGCGAGCGCAGCCAGGCCTGGACGTCGTCGGGGCTGAGCTCGACCTCGACCGGCTCGGCCTCGTCGACGCCGTCCATGCCGAGACCCGAGGCCACGAGCGACTCGATGAGCGACTCGGCGTTGCGCACCTTGGACGAGCTCAGCGACTGCTCGGTGAAACGACGGAACTCAGCCGAGTCGTCGGCATCGTCGCGGTACGCATCGGGCAGCAGCCGTCTCAGGACCGGGTCCTCGGGCGGGAGCGAGGGGCCGCCGAGACCGATCTGCAGCGCGAGCGGGTCGGCGTCGGCCGCATCGATGCCGCTGCGGTCCTTGAGCAGCTCGACGACCTGACTCGACAGGCTCACCAGAAGGTGCGCCTCGCCCGGCTCGAAGACGGCGAAGACGCCTCCGCGGCGACGGCGCTTGAACGGCTTCACTGACCGCTCCGCTGCAAGGTCGCCCAGAGGCCGTACTCATGCATCGCCTGCACGTGACGCTCCATCTCCTCGCGGCTCCCGCTCGACACGACCGCCTTGCCGTCGTGGTGCACCGCGAGCATCAGCTCGGTCGCCTTGTCCTCGGTGTAGCCGAAGTACGTGCGGAAGACGTAGGCCACGTACGACATCAGGTTGACGGGGTCGTTCCAGACGATGGTGACCCAGGGGTCCTCGAGCTCGACGGCCTCGAGGGCCTCGGGCTCTTGTGTCTCGACCGGACTGGGCGTGGTCACATCCCCCATTGTGGCGCAGCCCGGGTGGGGCACGCCAACCCGTGCTTCCGCCTAGGCTGGCGAGGTGAGCACCATGCCCAGCACGGCCCTGCTGACCGACCGCTACGAACTCACCATGCTCCAGGCGACGCTGCGCGACGGCCGCGCCCAGCGTTCGTCCGTGTTCGAGCTCTTCGCCCGCCGCCTGCCCGAGGGCCGCCGGTACGGCGTGGTGGCGGGCACCGGGCGGCTTCTCGACGCCCTCGAGCGCTTCCGTTTCGGCGAGGACGAGCTCGCCTGGCTGCGTGCCGAGCGTGTCGTCGACGACGACACGCTCGCGTGGCTCGCCGACTTCCGCTTCTCCGGCGACATCTGGGGCTACCCCGAGGGTGAGCTCTACTTCCCCGGCTCCCCCGTCCTGGTGGTCGAGGGCTCCTTCGCCGAGTGCGTCATCCTCGAGACGCTCTTCCTGTCGATCCTCAACCACGACGCGGCCATCGCCTCGGCAGGGGCCCGCATGGTCATGGCCGCTGACGGCCGGCCGTGTGTCGAGATGGGCTCCCGGCGAACGCACGAGCGGTCGGCGGTGGCCTCCGCCCGTGCGGCGTATGTCGCCGGCTTCGCCTCGACCTCCAACCTCGAGGCCGGACGCACCTACGGCATCCCCACGGTCGGCACGAGCGCCCACTCCTACACGCTGCTGCACGACTCCGAGCGCGAGGCGTTCGCCGCGCAGCTCGAAGCGCTCGGCACGGGCACCACGCTGCTGGTCGACACCTATGACATCACCGAGGCCGTCGCGGCGGGTGTCGAGCTCGCCGGCCCCGGGCTCGGCGGGGTGCGCCTCGACTCCGGCGACCTGGTGGCACTCGCCACCGGCGTCCGTGCCCAGCTCGACGCGCTCGGCGCCACCGGCACGCACATCACGGTCACGAGCGACCTTGACGAGTACGCCATCGCGGCGCTCGCCGCCGCGCCCGTCGACAGCTACGGTGTCGGCACCTCGCTCGTCACGGGCTCGGGCCACCCGACCTGCGGGTTCGTCTACAAGCTCGTCGCCCGCGCCGACGACAGCGGCGCGATGGTCGACGTCGCCAAGAAGAGCAAGGACAAGACCTCCATCGGGGGCCGCAAGCACGCCCTGCGCCGGCTCTCGGCCGGGGGCGTCGCGCAGGCGGAGGTCATCGGCATCGGCACGCCGCCGACCGACGACGGCGACGACCGCTCCCTGCTCATGCGCTTCGTCGAGTCCGGCGAGAGGGTGCACCACGAGTCACTCGAGACGGCGCGTGAGCGGCTCGTCGCGTCCCTCGCCGAGCTGCCCGCCATCGCGGCCTCACTCACGCGGGGCCAGCCCGTCATCGACACCGTCTACGAGGAGCACGCATGAGCAGGGCGCTCATCGTGGTCGACGTGCAGAACGACTTCTGCGAAGGAGGCTCCCTGGCGGTCGTCGGCGGGGCCAAGGTCGCGTCCGACGTCGCCGTCCTGCTGGCGTCCGGGTCGTACGGCACGGTCGTCGCGACCCGTGACCACCACATCGACCCGGGCACGCACTTCTCCGAGCACCCCGACTTCGTCGACTCCTGGCCTCGGCACTGCGTCGTCGGCACGTCCGGCGTCGAGCTGCACGAGCCCCTCACCACCTCGCTGTTCGCGGAGGTGTTCGACAAGGGCGAGTACGCGGCCGCCTACTCCGGCTTCGAGGGCTCCTCGACCTCGGGCGAGCGGCTGGCCGACTGGCTGCGCGCCGCCGGCATCACCCAGGTCGACGTGTGTGGCATCGCCACCGACCACTGCGTGCGCGCCACCGCGCTCGACGCCGCGCGCGAGGGCTTCGACGTCACCGTGCTGACCGGCCTCACCGCCGCCGTCTCCCCCGACAACCTGCCGCGCGTGAACGCCGAGCTGGTCGCCGCAGGCGTCCGCCTCACCTGACGACCCGCCCCCAACTTTTGGAGACTTTCGGCTCATCTCTCACAGAGAATCGGGCCTGAAGTCTCCAAAAGTTGGAGGACAGCGGCTAGAGGAGCTCCTTGGCGAGGAGCTCGAGGGTCTGCTCGCGGGTCGCTGCGGCACAGGGGTCGGCGCCACGTCGCGCCGAGGCCACAGGGTTGACCATCACCTCGTCGACGTCGAAGGCGGTCGCGAGCTCGCGCAGCTGGGCAGCCGCCTCGCCTGGCGTTCCAACCACCGAACGGGCTCGCATGCCCGACACCAGCGCCTCCTGCTGCGGGCTCAGCGCCTCCTGCTCGGCGTCCTCGACGAGGTCGAGCGCACCCAGCGGCTGGCCCGTGCGCAGCTTCGCCATCTGCTGCATGTTGGGCAGCATGAGCGCCTCGGCCTCGTCGTGGGTCGGTGCCACCGCGGCATTGACGGTCAGGAAGGTGACCGGCTCGCTCGCGACGTCGCTCGGCCGGAACTCCGAGCGGTAGACCTCGAGCGCCTCGGCGGTGCCCTGGCCCGAGAAGTGGTGCGCGAAGACGTAGGGCAGGCCCTTCGCCGCGGCCAGGTGCGCCGAGTACATCGACGAGCCCAGCAACCACATCTGCGGCACTGAGACGGCCTTCGGCGTCGCTTTGAGCACGTAGTTCTGCCGCGGGATCGCCACGCGGACGCCCTCAGGGCCCATCAGGGCGACGACGTCGTCGAGGTACTGCGGGAAGTTCTGGATGTCCGTGTCGTCACGGCCGGCGGCACCACGCAACGCCATCGAGGTGACGGGGTCGGAGCCCGGCGCACGCCCGATGCCGAGGTCGATGCGACCGGGAGCGGCCGCCTCGAGCAGCGCGAACTGCTCGGCCACCGCCAAGGGGGCGTGGTTGGGCAGCATCACCCCGCCGGAGCCGAGCCGGATGCGAGAGGTCTGCCCGGCTAGGTGCGCGATGAGCACCGGCGGCGACGTGGCCGCGACCGCCGCCATGTTGTGATGCTCGGCGACCCAGAACCGAGTGAAGCCAAGCCGATCGGCGGTCTGGGCCAAGCCGACGGATGCCGCGAGGGCGTCGCTGGTGGACTGGTCGGTGCGCACAGGCACGAGGTCGAGCACGGAGAGTCTCACCCTTGTCGCAACACACCACCCCGGCCGATGCTTCCCGCCTCGCCGGCTTCGTCGACGAGCATCAGCACCGCACGGTGGCAGCGGCCTCCCGATACGCGCACGTGTCGGTCACCGATGCGCTGCCGTCGATCAGCACCGCAGTGTCACCGCCCTTGTTCCACACGTCGCCCCACGCGGCGTGACGCACGAGGTCGGTGGCGTTGCCGTCCTTGCCGGACGACGACTTGATCGTCAGTGTGCGCCCAGGGCCGAGCACCAGGTCGGGGATGCGGTAGCGGCCGTAGCCGATGTCGTCACGCACCTGCCAGCCGACGAGCCTCACCTCCACCTCGCCCCGGTTGCGCAACACGACCTGCTCGCCCTCGCCCGGCCTGATCGAGTCGATCACGACGTCGGCGCTGGTCGTGCCGGTGCCGGCGGCGAACGAAAGCAGGTCGAGGCCTGCGCGCGTGACCTTCAGCGGCTCGTCGGGGCACGCCGCGACGGCCTTGCGCAGGGCGGTCAGCTCGCGTTCGTCAACACTCAGGTTCCAGCGCAGCTTCACCGCGATCCACGACGTGACGTACGAGCATATGCCTGCCTTCGGCAGGTACCACGTCGGGTCGTCGGCCCCCTTGTCGTCGTTGACCGAGCCCGAGAGGGGCACCAGGGCACGCCGGTCACCGAGGTCGTTGGCGTACCTGAGGCGCGTGGCGGCCGTCCAGCGGTAGGCGCCGGAGTCCCACGCCTCCGCGAGGGGGACGAGGTGGTCGATCTGCACCTGGTGCGACTCCGTCCAGTAGCGGTCGTCGTCCGCGGAGTGCCACCGTCCCTTGAAGATCCGGCAGCCGGAGCCGACACCGACGAGCGAGTCGCGGGCGAGCACCTCCTGGCGCGTGTCACGGCAGTTGTCGTCGGCGTCGATCCAGCCCTTGCCGAAGTACGAGCGCTGGTAGGCCTCACGATCCTCACGCTCGACCGCCAGCAGGCCGACGGCCGCGTGCAGCGTCGACGACACCGGCGTGGTGTCCGGAACCGGCTCGGTGACCGACACCGGGTCGTCCGGTGCGGGAGCCGCCTCGTCGCGAGGCGCCTCACGCAGGAGGTACCAGCCCAGCCCCGCCACGACGGCGAGCACCAGGAGCACCCGCAGGATCCGCATGGCAACACAGTAGGGCCAGAGACCTCAGCCGGAGGCCCGCAGCGCCCATGAGCGCAAGAGGTCGATGCGCTCCTGCAGCTGTGCGGCGGTTGCCTGCGCAGCGGCGGGACCGCCGCAGTCGGTGCGCAGACGGCTGTGGGTGACGCCGTGCGGCTGCCCGGTGCGGTGGTGCCAGGCGCCGACCAGCCCGTTGAGCTCGCGGCGCAGCTCGGCATGACGCTCGAAGGCCACCTCGGCGGCATCCGGCACCACCACCGTGGCCGGACGATTGCGCTTGACCCGGCTCTGGCGCAGGAGCTCGGCCACCTGGTCGGGCTCGAGCAGGCCCGGGATGCCCAGGAAGTCGAGCTCCTCGGCATCGGAGGAGAGGTCTTCGTAACCGAACTCGCCGCCGTCGTAGACCACCCGGTCGAACGAGGCGTCGCTGCCGAGCGCCTTGAAGTCGCCGAGCTGATCGATCGTGGACTCGCCCTCCTGGGCGCGCGCCATCATCTCGGCCTCAGCCATGAACAGATCGGCCTCGTCGGCGACCGGACGTCCGATGACGTGGTCGCGCTCCTTCTCGAGGTTGCTCGCGTGGGCGAGCAGCAACGGCACGCTGGGCACGAAGATCGAGGCGGTCTCGCCGCGCCGCCGCGCACGCACGAAGCGTCCGATGGCCTGCGCGAAGAACAGCGCCGTGGCCGTCGTGGTGGCGTACACACCCACCGATAGCCGCGGGATGTCGACACCCTCGCTGACCATACGCACCGCCACCAGCCAGGGGCTGTCGCTGGTGGTGAAAGTGGCGATGCGCCCGCTGGCGCCGGCCTCGTCGGAGAGCACGACCGTCGGCTTGACGCCGGTGATGTCGGCGAGCAGCCTCGCGTACTGGCGCGCGCTCTCCTGGTCGCCCGCGATGACCATGCCGCCAGCGTCGGGCACCTCGCGCCGCACCTCGAGCAGCCGGCGGTGGGCGGCGTCGAGCACCTCTGCCATCCAGGAGCCCTCTGGGTCGAGCGCGGTGCGCAACGCCTGGGCCGTGGCGTCCTTGGTGAGGGGCTCCCCGAGCCGGGCGGCGACCTCGTCACCGGCGCGCGTGCGCCAGTGCATCTGGCCGGAGTAGGCCATGAAGAGCACGGGCCGCACCACGCCGTCACGCAACGCCGACCCGTATCCATAGGAGTAGTCGGCGACGCTCACGAGGGTGCCGTCGTCCGCACGGGCGTAGTCGACGAACGGGATGGGGTTGTCGTCGGAGCGGAAGGGCGTGCCGGTGAGCGACAGGCGTCGAACGGCCGGCTCGCAGGCCTCTTGCACGGCGTCGCCCCAGCTGAGGGCGTCGCCGGCGTGGTGCACCTCGTCGAGGATCACCAAGGTGCGTCGGTGCTCGATGCGGATGCGGTAGCCGTTGGGGTTGACGGCGAGGCCCGCATACGTCGTGGCGAAGCCGTCGAAGTCGCGGGCGAGGGAGCCCGAGCCCGCGAGGGCGGGGTCGATGCGCAGGCCCGCGCCGGCGGCCGCGTGCGCCCACTGCGACTTGAGGTGGTCGGTGGGTGTGACGATGACGATGCGCTCGATGACGCCGCGGTGCAGCAGGTCGGCAGCGATCGTGAGGGCGAAGGTCGTCTTTCCGGCGCCCGGGGTGGCGACCGTCAGGAAGTCGCGCGGCTGCGCGCTCTGATAGCGGTCGAACGCCTCTCGTTGCCAGGCCCGGAGGGACTGGCTACGCGTCACTCGGCGTGTCTCCTCCGTCGTCCTTCATGGAGGCCCAGATGTCTTTGC
>Ga0164243_10003256_pt1 | contig 26121 bp, 20 predicted proteins | sample OricompcompostOP_FD_108781 | JGI IMG/M metagenome (GOLD analysis project Ga0164243, IMG submission 108781) | Organic Plus compost microbial communities from Emeryville, California, USA - Original compost - Organic plus compost (OP) | ecosystem: Engineered > Solid waste > Mixed feedstock >...
GCAGCCCGTACCTACGCAGTCCGTACCGGTTGTCCCGGCGCAGTCGCCGCCGGCTGCGCGGGCCGATGCCGAACGCCCCGCGCGTGGCGACGGCGGTCGTCGCCGGCGTCGCCGCTGAGGCGAGCCGGACGGCGGGCGCGCCGGACAGCGGGCGAGCCGGACGGCGGGCGAGCCGGACGGCGGGGGAGTGCCGGGCTACCAGCCGCGGGCGCGCCATTCGGGCAGGGCGGGCCGCTCGGCGCCGAGCGTCGAGTCCTTGCCGTGTCCGGGGTAGAACCAGGTCTCGTCGGGCAGCCGGTCGAAGATCTTGTGCTCGACGTCGTTGATGAGCGAGGCGAAGTTCGCGGCGTTGCCCCAGGTGCCGCCGACGCCACCGGGGAACAACGAGTCGCCGGTGAACAGGTGCGGGATGCCGCCCGCGTCCCGGTAGAGCAGGGCGATCGAGCCGGGCGTGTGCCCCACCAGGTGGATCACCTCGAGCGAGCAGTCGCCCACCTGGATCACGTCCCCGTCGGCCACGGTGTCGTGCACCACGGGCAGCGCCACGGCGTCGGCGGCGTGGGCGATCGAGCGCGCGCCGGTCTGCTCGACCACGTCCTTCAACGCGAACCAGTGGTCCTGGTGCTGATGGGTCGTGACCACCGTGGAGAGTTCGCCATCGTCGATGAGTTCGAGGAGTCGGTCCGGCTCGTTCGCGGCGTCGATGAGCAGCCCGTCCCCGGTGCGCCGGCAGCGCAACAGATAGGTGTTGTTGTCCGTCGGCCGGACCGAGAGCTTGGTGATCACGAGATCGTCCAGGGTCCGCACGTCCGGGGGACCGCCCTCAATCACGTTGCCGGTGTAGCTCATCCCGCGAACCTAACATCGGCCGGCGAGCGCTCTCCGGCACCGGCGCCGCCCGCGACGGGCGCCGGTCGCGCAGCGAAATGGGTTGGCCGTGCCGGTGCGGGGATCTACCGTTCGGTCGACCAACGATCCACGAAGGAACCCATGACGCTGTCCCTTCCGTCCCTGGGCTGGGACGACCGATTCGCCGCTCGTTATCGCCGGCACGACCGGCCAGGCTGCCGGGCGGCGCGGGTGAGCTGGGCCGAGCCCGGTGTCTGCCGGTTGCTCGACGCGGACGGGGTGGGCCGGGCCAGCGTGGGCGGCGTGCTGCTGGCCAGAGCCGCTGCCGATCCGGCGGCGCTGCCCTGTCCCGGCGACTGGGTGGTCGTCCAGGAGTGGCCGGACGGCCGGAGCACCCTGGAGGCCGTGCTGCCCCGGCACAACCTGCTGTGCCTGGCCACCGCCGGCGAACGGCCGGTCAGGATCGCCAACCTGGACACCGTGGCGGTCGTCGTGGCGCCCGGCGGCGCGCCCACCCCGGCCACGGTGGCCTCGTTGCGCTCGTCCGGCGTCGCGGGCACCGCGCCCGTCGTCGAGGTGCTCGGTGCCGACGCCAGCGGTCTGGACCGGTTGCGCGCGCTCGCCTCGGTCGGTCGGACGGTGGGCCTCGTCGACGACAGCGCCCCGACCCCATCGCGCGGGGCCGCCGGGAAGGCCCCGCGGCGGGCGGCGCGTTCCCTGCTGTCGGCGCTCGCCGGCGTCGACCTGCTCCCGGCCCGCGGGCTGCTGGCGCTGCCCGGTGGCGGAACCGCGTTGCTGGTCGAGTTCACCGGCGGTCCGGCCGCGGCCGCTCCGCTGCCGGTCGTTGGTCGCGCCGATGCGCGGACGGTCGCTCGCCGACGCGCTTAGGCATCGGGATATGTCCATGTAGTGACCGTACGGCTTGTCGGCGTGACCCGTACGGACTGGGCCGGCACGCGCCGGACCAGCATGAATGGCCGTTTGGTCTGGTCGTCGATCGACCGTCCGGCGCGCGGGGACCGCCTTGGCGGCGGTGCCCCGGAGGTGAGCGTGCGACGTAACCTCACGGCGCGCCTCGCACCGGGCACGCCGGACGTGACCGTGCCGGGCGCGGGGGGTCGCGGTATCTTCCGTCCGTTGGCACGCGCTGGCGTCCTGCTCGCCTGCTTCTCGGGGGTGGAGGGCAGGCTGGACCCCGCACGGCGCCGGGCGACATGAGCCGGTGCCGGACAAGGTGGCAGGTCGGGCACAGCTGTGGGAGACGGAGAGCGGCATGACGGCGGGCAGCGGGGAGGGCGGCGGCCGGCACGCGCGTCGCGACGTCCCGGAGGACCTTGGCCCCGGAGAGTCGACTCCTGCCGCCGGGACGTCCGGCTCCTCGACCTCGGGCCCGTCGCCGGACGCCATCCCGACGCAGGCGCTGCCCGTCTTCCGGCGGGAGGCCTCGGGCGAGACGGCACGCGTACGGGCGGTGGCCCCCCGCGTGGCTTCGGCGCTGCCGGCGATCGGCGGCGACGAGATCCGCGACGCGCCGGCCTCGGCCAGGGCCACCATCGAGCGTCGTCGGCGGGCCCGGGGGGAGGACGGGACCACCGAGGCGGGTACGACCGCGTCCGGGGCGGCCGCGGGCTCCGACCAGGCTGGCGGCACGCGGGCTGCCGGGGCGGCCACCGGCGTCGAGGCCGGGCCTGCCGACGCCGCCGGCGCGCGGGCCGCCGAGGCGGCCGACGGGTTCGCCGCTGACGACGGACCGGACCTGGCCGATGTCGAACTGGTACCGATCGGCGGCAAGGGTCGGCCGCGACGGGTGCCGGGTGCCCTGCTGAGCGCCGGCGGCGGCACCGCGGAGACGCCGCCACCCGCCGAGCCCGCGCAGTCGCCGGCCGCGCAGGTCGAGCCCGCGCAGTCGCCGGCCGCGCAGGTCGAGCCCGACCCGCAGTTGCCGGCCGCGCAGGTTGAGCCCGACCCGCAGTCGCCGGCTGAGCCGGTCGAGCCGGCGCAGACGCCGGCTGAGCCGGTCGAGCCGGCGCAGACGCCGGCTGAGCAGGTCGAGGTTCCCGAGCAGCGGGCGCCGTTGCCGCCCGTGCCGCCCGAGGTCGCTACCCCGGTGTTGAACTCGCCGAAGCCGGCCCTCGTGCCGGCCGTGCGCGAGCCCGGGTCGCCGCCAGTCGCGCCACGGCACGCGGCCGCCGGGCCGCCGGACGTGGTCGACGCCGAGGTCGTCGACGATCCCACCGGTGAGCACCGGGCGGTCATCGACGCGACGGCGGCCGAGATGGTCAGCGCCCTGACCCACGTCGCCTTCCGGGACGCGCGCACCGACGAGTGGGCCGTCGTCCCGACCGATCCGGCCGGGGTGCCCGCGCTGGACGAACCCGGGGTGGAGTTGGCGCCGGTCCCGCGTTCTGGACCGGTCGTGCTGGAGTCCGATTCGTGGGAGACCTCGAGCCTCCCCGTGATTCCGGCCGACTCGTACCAGGGTCGCCGCCGCAAGGCGTCGTCCGGGTCGCTGGCGCGATGGCTGGTCGTCATCGGCGTGGTGCTCGCGCTCTCCGCGGCCGTCGCGATCCCCTTCCTGATCACCTCAGGCGGAGGATCGCAGACGCCGGAGGCCGAAGGTCCGCCCTCCTCCGAGCCCGCGGTTCCCGTCGTGGTCAGCTCACCGACCCCGGAGCCCACCGAAGAGCCCTACATGCCGATCGGCGAGGCTTCCCCCACGCCGCCGCCAACCCCCAGCCGCACCGCGGTCAGCCCGAGCGCCAGCGCCGCGGCCTTCACGCTGACGCTGCAGGCCGAGTCCGGATCGCTGTCCGGCTGTGCGCAGGCCGTGAACGTCGCGGGCGCCAGCGGGGGCCGCGTCGTCGACCGCCTCGGTGGCGGCTGGAGCGGCTGCATGGGCCGGGGCGTCGTGACGTTCAACAACGTCAGCCTTCAGTCGGGCACCTACCGGGTCACGATCTACTACGTCTTCAACCAGTCCAACGGCGACGCGACGCGCAACGCCCGGCTGCGCGTCGACCGCAACGGGCCCGGCGCGGACGGTCCCACCATCGATCACACCTACGCGAACACCAAGACGTGCTGTCAGAGCTGGACGACGAGTACCTTCACGATCACCACCGGTACCTTCGCCATCTCCTTCACCAGCCCCGGTCCCCAGCAGAATCGGGCGCCGGCGCTGGACCGGATCGTGATCCAGAAGGTGTGACCGGGCGCGCGGCGCGGCTGGGCGCGTTTCTGTCGGAGGGCACGGCTAGAGTTGCCGCGTCGCTCGGCCGGCGTCTGGGGTGGGCCGGTCGAGTGTTGGGTCGGCCGTACGGGCTGATCTTCCCGCGGTAGTGGCCTGAGGGCTGGGTGAGAGCTGTGCAGGATCGGTTGATCATTCGCGGCGCGCGCGAGCACAACCTGCGCGACGTCAGCCTTGACCTGCCGCGCGACGCGATGATCGTGTTCACCGGCCTGTCGGGCTCTGGCAAGTCCAGCCTGGCCTTCGACACGATCTTCGCCGAGGGCCAGCGGCGCTACGTGGAGTCACTGTCGTCGTACGCGCGGCAGTTCCTGGGGCAGATGGACAAGCCCGACGTCGACTTCATCGAGGGGTTGAGCCCGGCGGTCTCCATCGACCAGAAGTCGACCTCGCGCAACCCGCGCTCCACCGTGGGCACGATCACGGAGGTCTACGACTACCTGCGGCTGCTGTTCGCCCGCGCCGGCGAACCGCACTGCCCGGTCTGCGGCTCGCCGATCTCGAAGCAGACGCCGCAGCAGATCGTGGACCGCATCCTGGCGATGGAGGAGGGGGTCCGGTTCCAGGTCCTGGCGCCGGTCGTGCGGGGACGCAAGGGCGAGTACACCGAGCTCTTCGCCGACCTGCAGGCCAAGGGCTACGCCCGGGCGCGCATCGACGGCACTGTCTATCCGCTGACCGAGCCGCCCAAGCTCAAGAAGCAGGAGAAGCACACCATCGAGGTGGTCGTCGACCGGCTGACGGTCAAGGACAGCGCCAAGCAGCGGATGACCGACTCGGTCGAGACGGCGCTCAAGCTCGCCGGTGGCATCGTGATCATCGATTTCGTCGACCTGCTCGACGACGACCCGGGCAAGGAGCGCAAGTTCTCCGAGCACCTCGCCTGCCCCAACGAGCACCCGCTGGCGATCGAGGATCTCGAACCGCGGGCGTTCTCCTTCAACGCGCCCTACGGCGCCTGCCCGACCTGCTCGGGTCTGGGCACCAGGAAGGAGGTCGACCCGGAGCTGATCGTGCCGGACCCGGAGAAGTCCCTGTTGGAGGGCGCGATCCAGCCGTGGTCGGGCGGGACCACGCTCGAGTACTTCAACCGGCTGCTCGGCGCGCTCGGTGAGGCGGAGGGGTTCAACCTGACCACCCCGTGGCGCCAGCTCCCACAGCGGGCGCAGAAGGTGATCCTCTACGGCTCCGACGACCAGGTCCACGTGCGCTACCGCAACAAGTACGGCCGCGAGCGCTCGTACTACGCCGGCTTCGAGGGCGTCGTGCAGTGGCTCGAACGCCGCCACCAGGACACCGAGTCGGAGTGGTCGCGGGAGCGGTACGAGGGCTACATGCGCGACGTGCCCTGCGAGGCGTGCGGTGGGACGCGGCTCAAGCCGGAGATCCTCGCGGTCACCCTCGGCGGGCGCAACATCGCGGAGGTCTGTGCGCTGTCGGTGGGCGAGTGCCACGAGTTCATCGACGGCCTGCGCCTGAACAAGCGGCAGAAGATGATCGCCGAGCGGGTGCTCAAGGAGATCAACGCGCGGCTGCGGTTCCTCGTCGACGTGGGGCTGGACTACCTGTCGCTGGACCGGCCGGCGGCCACCCTCTCCGGTGGTGAGGCGCAGCGGATCCGGCTCGCCACGCAGATCGGTTCGGGTCTGGTGGGTGTGCTCTATGTGCTGGACGAGCCGAGCATCGGGCTGCACCAGCGCGACAACCACCGGCTCATCGAGACGCTGGTCCGCCTCAAGAACCTGGGCAACACCCTCATCGTGGTCGAGCACGACGAGGACACGATCCGCACCGCCGACTGGGTCGTCGACATCGGCCCGGGCGCCGGTGAACACGGCGGTCGCATCGTCCACAGTGGACAACTCAAGGACCTGCTGACCAACAAGGAGTCGATCACCGGGGCCTACCTGTCGGGCCGCACCGTGATCCCGGTGCCGGCCAGCCGCCGACCGCAGGTGCCCGGCCGCGAACTGGTCGTGCACGGCGCCCGCGAACACAACCTGCGCAACCTGACGGTGAGCTTTCCGCTCGGCCAGTTCATCGCGGTCACCGGGGTGTCGGGATCGGGCAAGTCGACCCTGGTCAACGACATCCTGCACGCCGTGCTGGCCAACCAGATCAACGGCGCGCGGCTCGTGCCCGGCCGGCACACCCGGGTCTCCGGTCTGGAGCACGTCGACAAGGTGGTGGGCGTCGACCAGTCGCCGATCGGCCGGACGCCGCGGTCGAATCCGGCCACCTACACGGGTGTCTTCGACATCATCCGCAAGCTCTTCGCCGAGACGAACGAGGCGAAGGTCCGCGGTTACGGTCCGGGTCGGTTCTCGTTCAACGTCAAGGGCGGGCGGTGCGAGAACTGCGCCGGCGACGGCACCATCAAGATCGAGATGAACTTCCTGCCGGACGTCTACGTGCCCTGTGAGGTCTGCCGTGGCGCCCGGTACAACCGGGACACGCTCGAGGTGCACTTCAAGGGCCGCACCATCGCCGAGGTCCTCGACATGCCGATCGAGGAGGCCGCCACGTTCTTCGAGGCGATCCCGGCCATCCACCGCCATCTGAAGACGCTCGTCGATGTCGGCCTGGGCTACGTGCGGCTCGGCCAGCCCGCGCCGACGCTGTCCGGTGGCGAGGCGCAGCGGGTCAAGCTCGCCAGCGAGCTGCAGAAGCGCTCCACCGGACGGACCGTCTACGTGCTCGACGAGCCGACGACCGGCCTGCACTTCGAGGACATCCGCAAGCTGCTGCTGGTGCTGGAGGGCCTGGTCGACAAGGGCAACACCGTGGTCGTCATCGAGCACAACCTCGACGTCATCAAGACCGCCGACTGGATCATCGACATGGGTCCCGAAGGCGGGCACAAGGGCGGTCTCGTGGTCGCCATCGGCACGCCGGAGGAGGTCGCCGAAACCCCGGAGAGCCACACCGGCCAGTGGCTGCGGCACGTCCTCGGCCTGTCGGGCAAGGCCAAGGCCGGCTCGCCCACGGTCGCCGCGCAGCGGGCGGAGAAGGCCAACCGCGCGGCGGCACCCGCCTCGGTCCGCGCCGTCAAGGCGGCCAGGTCGGCCGCGGGCGGGGACGACGCGCCGTCGGCCAACGCAGCGAAGGCACCGGCGAAGGCCAGCCGGGCCCGCGCCGCCGCCCGGTCCTGACGACCCCGGGCGTCCCCCGGGTGGCGTAAGCGACCGCCGTCGCTTGAACCGGCGCGCGGTCGGCGGCGTCTCTGACACCGTGACCGGTGTTGGCGACGGCGGAGGTGCGAGCGTGGCGGGGCAGAATGCGGCGACCAGCCGGCGTGCGGTGCTCCTGGGAGCGGGGGTGGCCGGCGCGGCCGGGCTGTTGGCGGCGTGCGGCGACGGCGGCGAGACAGGTGAACCGTCGGGTTCGCAGCCGACCGCCACCGCGACGACCGGTACGGCCGCGAGCCCGGGCGGCCCGACGAGCGCCAGCGCGACCCCGGCCAGCGGCACGCCGATCGCCGAGATCCCGCTGGGCGGCGGCAAGATCCTGGCCGACCAGGGCATCGTGGTGACCCGCCCGGCGGAGAACGAGATCAAGGCGTTCGACACCACCTGCCCGCACCAGGGCTGCCTGGTCACCAGCATCCGCGACGGCCGGATCGTGTGTCCGTGCCACGGCAGCGAGTTCTTCATCGCCGACGGCTCGGTCGCCAAGGGCCCGGACGGCGGCATGCCCCTGCGCCAGGGGTTGGCCCCGCGCCGGGTGACCGTCACGGGCGACCGGTTCACGGTCTCCTGAGTGCGTCACGAGCGGGAGGCACCGGCCGTACGGGCGGAGGATCCCGGCCCGCTGACCACCTCCCGGCTCGGTGCCCGCGGCAGGACGGATGTGTCGGACCCCGGCGTTAGGCTCGGGACGTGATCCGGTCGGCTCCCAGCTTCCGCCCGCCTCCGGGCACCATCCCGGAGGCGCCCGGCGTGTACCGGTTCCGCGATGCGACGGGGCGGGTCATCTATGTCGGCAAGGCGCGCAGCCTGCGGCAGCGACTCAACTCCTACTTCGCGGACCCGTGGACGCTGCACGCCCGCACCCAGCAGATGGTCGCGTCGGCGGCGAGTGTCGACTGGGTCACGGTCGGCACCGAGGTCGAGGCGCTGCAGCTCGAGTACAACTGGATCAAGGAGTACGACCCTCGGTTCAACGTGCGGTACCGCGACGACAAGTCGTACCCCTACCTGGCGGTCACCCTCGACGAGGAGTACCCGCGGCTGATGGTCATGCGGGGGGCCAAGCGCAAGGGTGTGCGCTACTTCGGGCCGTACTCGCATGCCTGGGCCATCCGCGAGACGCTCGACCTGCTGCTGCGGATCTTCCCGGCCCGCACGTGCAGCGCCGGCGTGTTCCGGCGGCACCGGCAGATCGGCCGGCCCTGCCTGCTCGGCGACATCGACAAGTGCTCGGCACCGTGCGTGAGCCGGGTCAGTGCCGACGAGCACCGCGAGATCGTCGAGGAGTTCTGCGACTTCATGGCCGGGCACACCGACGAGATGGAGCGCCGGCTCACCCGGGAGATGCGGGCCGCCTCGGACGCGATGGAGTACGAGCGGGCGGCCCGGCTGCGGGACGACCTGGCCGCCCTGCGGCGGGCCATGGAGAAGCAGGCCGTGGTCTTCGCCGACGGCACCGACGCCGACGTGGTCGCCTTCGCCGAGGACGAGCTCGAGGCGGCGGTGCAGGTCTTCCACGTGCGCGGCGGCCGGGTCCGCGGGCAGCGGGGCTGGGTCGTGGAAAAGACCGAAGAGCTGTCCACTTCGGACCTGGTGGAACACTTCTGCACCCAGGTCTACGGCGCGTCCGCGGACGAGACCGGCGGCCGGGCGGACATCCCCCGGGAGGTCCTGGTCCCGGTGCTTCCGTCCGATGTGGACTCACTGACGTCGTGGCTGTCCGGCCTGCGCGGGGCCAAGGTCAGCCTGCGGGTGCCGCAGCGGGGTGACAAGAAGGCGCTCTTCGACACCGTGGCCCGCAACGCCGGCGAGGCACTGACCCAGCACAAGCTGCGCCGGGCGGGCGACCTCACCGCCCGCAGCCAGGCGCTGGAGGAGATCGCCGACGGGCTGGGCCTGGCATCGGCGCCGCTGCGCATCGAGTGCTACGACATCTCGCAGATCCAGGGCACGGACGTGGTGGCGAGCATGGTGGTCTTCGAGGACGGGCTCGCCCGCAAGTCGGAGTACCGGCGCTTCATCATCTCCGGCGCGACCGACGACGTCTCCGCGATCTCCGAGGTGCTGCGGCGCCGGTTCGCCCGGTACCTGGCCGCGCGCGCGGCGGGGGAGCACACCGACGGCGACCGGCCGGCGATCGACCCGGAGACCGGCAAGCCCCGCAAGTTCGCCTATGCCCCCAACCTGGTCGTGGTCGACGGTGGCGCGCCCCAGGTCAACGCGGCCGGCGCGGTGCTGCGCGAACTGGGCGTGGCCGACGTGGCGGTGTGCGGCCTGGCGAAGCGGCTGGAGGAGGTGTGGCAGCCCGACGAGGCGTTCCCGGTGATCCTGCCGCGCACCTCCGAAGGGCTCTACCTGCTGCAGCGGGTCCGGGACGAGGCGCACCGGTTCGCCATCACGTTCCACCGTCAGCGCCGGTCCAAGCGCATGACGATGTCCACTTTGGACAACGTGCCCGGGCTGGGTGAGGTGCGGCGCAAGGCGCTGCTGCGACGGTTCGGTTCGGTCAAGCGGCTCGCGGCGGCGACCGTCGAGGAGATCACGGAGACACCCGGCATCGGCCGCCGCACGGCCGAGGCGATCCTGGCCGCACTCGCGCCCGCGACATCGGTCACCGCGCCTGCGCCGTCCGGGGCATCGGTCACCGCACCGGCGGCGTCCGGGGCATCGGTCACCGCGCCGGCACGCACGGTCACCGCTCCCGAGGGCGGCGTCGACCAGGGCGAGCGGGTGGACGGGGATGCCGATGCCGACCGTGACTCGTTGATGGCGCAGAGCGAATCCCTCCAGGCCGAGTCGGGAGACTCCGCGCCGACGACGTAGGGTTTTGCGCGGGAAACCGGGTGCTCGTGGATCTTGGAGGTCCAGTCGTAGCGCGCTGAGGGGGGTCGGGTGGAGGAGAGGCTTGTCGGTGCCGCCCGCGCCGGGGCGGCCCGCCTGCAGGTCAGGCCGGAGATGCCGGTCGATGACGCGGCGCCGGAGCCCGGTGCTGCCGGGGGCGCCGCGACGCCGGCCTCGGCCGCGGCTGACGGCGCGTTTCGACGGGACGACACGGATCTCGTGATCGTCACCGGGGTCTCGGGCGGTGGACGCAGCACGGTCGCCCGGGCGCTGGAGAACGTCGGCTTCTACGTCGTCGACAACCTGCCCCAGGTGCTGCTCGTCGACATGGCCGAACTCGCCCACCGGGCCGGGGGTGCCGCCCGCCACACCGCGGTGGTGCTCGACGTCCGGAGCCGGGCCTTCAGCGTCGACCTGACCGCGGCGGTGCGTGCCCTGCGCGAACGGGGCTTCTCGCCACGGGTGATCTTCGTGGACGCCGACGACGACGTGTTGATCCGCCGGTTCGAGAACGTCCGCCGCCCGCATCCGCTGCAGGGCGACGGCCGCCTGGCCGACGGCATCGCCGCCGAGCGGGCCCTGCTCGCGGAGGCTCGGGACAGCGCCGACATCGTGATCGACACCAGTCACCTGAACGTGAACCAGCTGCGGTCCCGGATCGAGGAGCTCTTCGGCCCGGAGGACTCCCGGCGGCTGCGGGTGACGCTGCTCTCGTTCGGCTTCAAGTACGGACTGCCCACCGACGCCGACTTCGTGGTCGACGCCCGGTTCCTGCCCAACCCGTTCTGGGAGCCGCATCTGCGCGAGCTGACCGGAAAGGACCCGGCGGTGAGCTCCTTCGTCCTCGCGCAGCGCGGGGCGGCGACCTTCGTCGACACCATCGTGCGCCTGATCAACTCGACCGTGGCCGGCTTCGAGCGCGAGGGCAAGCGTTACCTGACCGTCGCGGTGGGCTGCACGGGCGGGAAGCACCGCAGTGTGGCGATCGCCGAGGAGCTGGCCCGCCGGTTGCGGGAGGGGCGCCTCGCGGCCGGAGCGCAGCACCGCGACCTGGGGCGCGAGTGATCGCGGCCGCGCCGCACCGAGAGGTCACGGCACACCGGTCCCGTGACCGGGTGCGTGCCGCGTTGGGCGCCGTGCCCCGAGCGACCCGGACGGCGAGGTGAGCCGGCCCGTACGCGTCGTCGCGTTCGGCGGCGGCCACGGTCTGTCGGCGTCGCTGCACGCGCTCAAGCGGCTGCGGGCCGAGTTCGGCCTGGAGCTGACGGCCGTGGTGACGGTCGGCGACGACGGTGGTTCCAGCGGTCGTCTGCGTCGTGACCGGGGCGGCCTGCCGCCGGGCGACCTGCGTCAGGCGTTGACCGCGCTGGCCGACCGCGACGACCCCGTCGCGGCGCTCACGGCCGACCTGTGGCAGCACCGTTTCGACGGCACGGACGCGCTGGCCGGGCACGCGGTGGGGAACCTGCTGCTCACCGGCCTCATGGAACTCTCCGCCGATCCCGTCCACGCGCTGGACCGCGCCGGCGCCCTGCTGCGGGCGGTGGGCCGGGTGCTGCCGATGAGCCCGGTGCCGCTGGACATCGAGGCGACCGTGCGCGGCGACGATCCGGCCGACCCGTTCGGGCTCACCACCGTGCGCGGGCAGCACTCGGTCGCGATCACCCGTGGTGAGGTGCTCGACGTACGGCTGGATCCGCCGAGTCCACCGGCCTGTGCCGAGGCCGTCGACGCCGTACGGCGGGCCGACTGGCTCGTGTTCGGCCCCGGATCCTGGTACACCAGCGTGATCCCGCACCTGCTGGTGCCGGAGCTCGCCGACGCCATCCTGGCCTCGCCGGCCCGGCGGCTGGTCACCCTCAACCTCGCGGTCGAACTCGAGACCGCCGGGCTGTCGCTGCCGGATCATCTGCTGGCGCTGGCCCGTTACCTGCCGGCCCTGCGAGTCGATGTAGTTCTAGCTGACTCCAAAGCAGTGGGCGATCCCATTGGGGTTCAAGTTGCGGCAGAATCGCTTGGTGCACGCGTGGTTCTGGCACCGGTCGCCGTCGCCGACGGCACGCCCCGGCACGACCCGGAAGCCCTGGCCGACGCGTTGCACGAGGTATTGGTACGTGAACGCGCTCAGCAGCACGTGACGGACGAGAACAGCAACGCGAGGTGACACCCCGATGGCGATGACCGGTTCGGTCAAAGATGAGTTGAGTCGTGTCGATGTCGCGAAGCCGTGCTGCCGCAGGGCGGAGATGGCCGCGTTGCTGCGGTTCGCCGGCGGGCTGCACATCGTCTCCGGCCGGGTCGTCGTCGAGGCGGAGCTGGACACCGGTGCCACCGCGCGGCGGCTGCGCAAGGAGATCAGCGAGGTCTACGGATACCCCAGCGAGTTCCACGTGCTCGCCTCCGGTGGGCTGCGCAAGGGCAGCCACTACATCGTCCGGGTGGTCAAGGACGGCGAGGCGCTGGCCCGCCAGACCGGGCTGCTCGACGTGCGCGGCCGCCCGGTGCGGGGCCTGCCCGCCCATGTCGTGTCGGCCAGCACCTGCTGCGCCGTCGCGGCCTGGCGGGGCGCCTTCCTCGCGCACGGTTCGCTGACCGAGCCGGGCCGGTCCTGCGCGCTGGAGATCACCTGTCCGGGCCCCGAGTCGGCGCTGGCTCTCGTCGGGGCCGCGCGGCGCATCGGGATCGCCGCGAAGAGCCGGGAGGTGCGGGGTGTCGACCGGGTCGTGGTGAAGGACGGCGACGCCATCGCCGCCCTGCTCACCCGCATCGGCGCGCACGCCAGTGTGCTCTCCTGGGAGGAGCGGCGGGTTCGCCGGGAGGTCCGCGCGACCGCCAACCGCCTGGCCAACTTCGACGACGCCAACCTGCGCCGCTCCGCCCGGGCCGCCGTCGCGGCCTCCGCCCGCGTCACGCGCGCGCTGGAGATCCTCGGCAACGACGCCCCTTACCACCTGTCCAGCGCCGGTGAACTGCGGCTGGCCCACAAGCAGGCGTCGCTGGAGGAACTCGGCACGCTCGCCGACCCGCCGCTGACCAAGGACGCCATCGCCGGGCGCATCCGCCGCCTGCTGGCGCTCGCCGACAAGCGCGCCCGTGATCTGGGCATTCCGGACACGGAGTCGGTCGTCACCGCCGACATGCTCACCACCTGACCACGTTCGTGGGGAACCCGTGACCGTACGGCCAGGTTGGGAACGGGCACACGGGTGAGGGCGGGCACACGCGCGCGACCCGCGGGCCCGCGTTAGGTCGCCCGGCTCATCGGGGCGGGCACCGGAGCTAGTAGTGTGCGAACTGGACGCGGCGACGAGGCCGGCTAAGGGCCGCTCGACCGCTCGACCGCCGTGATCGGCGGACAGGCACCGTCGGGTGGCTGTGGGACGTGAAAGGTCGCCGGCCGGACCGTGCCGGCGTGCAGAGGAGGGGCAACTCCTGTGACTGTCCGAGTTGGTATCAACGGCTTCGGCCGCATCGGCCGCAACTTCTACCGGGCGGCGCTCGCGTCGGGGGCGGACATCGAACTCGTCGGCGTGAACGACCTCACCGACAACGCGACCCTGGCGCACCTGCTCAAGTACGACAGCATCCTCGGCCGCCTGCCCTACGAGGTGAAGGCCAGCGGCGACGAGATCACCGTCGGCGGCAAGACGTTCAAGGCGCTGGCCGAGCGCGACCCGGCCAAGCTGCCCTGGGGCGACCTGGGCGCCGACATCGTCATCGAGTCGACGGGCCTGTTCACCGACGCCGCCAAGGCGAAGGCGCACGTCGACGGCGGTGCCAAGAAGGTGATCATCTCCGCGCCCGCGAAGGGTGAGGACATCACCATCGTCATGGGCGTGAACCAGGACAAGTACGACCCGGCGAACCACACGATCATCTCGAACGCGTCCTGCACCACCAACTGCCTCGCGCCGTTGGCGAAGGTGCTGGACGACGAGTTCGGCATCGTGCGTGGCCTGATGACGACCGTCCACGCCTACACGCAGGACCAGAACCTGCAGGACGGTCCGCACAAGGACCTGCGCCGGGCCCGCGCCGCCGCGCTGAACATCGTGCCCACCTCGACCGGCGCCGCGAAGGCGATCGGCCTGGTGCTGCCGCAGCTCAAGGGCAAGCTCGACGGCTACGCCCTGCGGGTGCCGGTGCCGACCGGCTCGGCGACCGACCTCACGGTCACCGTGGGCCGCGAGACCACCGTCGACGAGGTCAAGGCCGCCTACCGGGCCGCCGCCGAGGGCCCGCTCAAGGGTCTGCTCACCTACACCGAGGACGAGATCGTCTCGTCGGACATCGTCACCGACCCGGCGTCGTGCATCTTCGACTCGGGCCTGACCAAGGTGATCGGCGACCAGGTCAAGGTGGTCGGCTGGTACGACAACGAGTGGGGCTACTCGAACCGCCTCGTGGACCTGGTCAAGTACGTGGGTGCCGCTCTGTGAGCACGGGCATTCGTCACACCGCCACGAACGTGAGGAAGGCTCTGTGAAGACGCTGTCCGACCTGTTGGCGGAGGGTGTCTCGGGTCGGCGCGTGCTGGTGCGTGCCGACCTGAACGTCCCTCTCTCCAAGACGGAGCCCGGGGTGATCACCGACGACGGGCGCATCCGGGCGGTCCTGCCGACGCTGACCGCGCTGCGCGACGCCGGCGCCCGGCTCGTCGTGATGTCGCACCTCGGGCGGCCCAAGGGCGAGCCCGACCCGAAGTACAGCCTGGCGCCCGTCGCGAAGCGCCTGGGGGAGCTGCTCGGCTCGCCGGTGGCCTTCGCCACCGACACCGTCGGCCCGTCGGCGTCGGCGACCGTCGCGGCGCTGAACGACGGCGAGGTGGCCCTGCTGGAGAACCTGCGCTTCAACGCGGGCGAGACCAGCAAGGACGCCGCTGAGCGGGGTGCCTTCGCGGCCGCGCTCGCCGCCTTCGGCGACGCGTACGTGGACGACGCGTTCGGTGCGGTGCACCGCAAGCACGCCAGCGTCTACGACGTGCCGGCGCTGCTGCCGCACTTCGCGGGCGGCCTGGTGCTGCGCGAGGTCGAGGTGCTGCGCAAGCTCACCACCGACACCGACCGGCCGTACGTGGTCGTGCTCGGTGGTGCCAAGGTCTCCGACAAGCTGGCCGTCATCGAGGCCCTGCTGCCGTCGGTGGACAGGCTGCTCATCGGCGGCGGGATGTGCTTCACCTTCCTCAAGGCCCAGGGCCTGGAGGTCGGCGCCTCGCTGCTGGAGGCCGAGATGGTCGACACCTGCGTCGACCTGCTGCGCCGCGGCGAGGGCAAGATCCTGCTGCCGACCGACATCGTGGCCGCCGAGGCGTTCTCCGCCGACGCGGCGCACGGCGTCGTGCCGGCCAGCGCCATCCCCGCCGACCGGATGGGCCTGGACGTCGGACCCGAGACCGTCGCCGCCTTCGCGGAGGCGCTCGCCGGTGCGCGGACCGTCTTCTGGAACGGGCCGATGGGTGTCTTCGAGCTGGCGCCGTTCGCGGCCGGCACCCGGGGCGTCGCGGAGGCGATCACCAAGGTCGACGGCTTCACGGTCGTCGGCGGCGGTGACTCGGCCGCGGCGGTGCGGGCGCTGGGCATCCCGGAGGACGCCTTCGGCCACATCTCCACCGGTGGCGGCGCCTCCCTGGAGTACCTGGAGGGCAAGACCCTCCCCGGCGTCGAGGCCCTGGAGCGCTAGGGTGGCGGACCAACCACGCCGGCCGCTGATGGCCGGCAACTGGAAGATGAACCTCAACCACCTTGAGGCCAACAAGCTCGTCCAGCAGCTCGCCCACAGCCTGACCGCCAAGGAGCTGGAGCAGGTGGAGGTGGTGGTGCTGCCACCGTTCACCGACATCCGTACGGTCCAGACCGCGGTGGACGGGGACAAGTGGAACATCCGCTACGGCGCACAGGACATCTCGCCGCACGCCAGCGGGGCCTACACCGGTGAGGTCTCCGGGGCGATGCTGGCCAAGCTCGGGTGCAGCTACGTCGTCGTCGGCCACTCCGAGCGGCGCGAGTACCACCACGAGACCGACGCGCTGGTGAACGCGAAGGCGAAGGCCGCACTGGCCAACGACATCGCGCCCATCCTGTGCATCGGCGAGGGCCTGAAGATCCGCGAAGAGGGCAAGCACGTCGAGTTCACCCTGGCCCAGCTCGACGCGGGCCTGGCCGGCTTCTCCGACGAGCAGGTCGCCAAGATCGTCATCGCGTACGAGCCGGTCTGGGCGATCGGCACCGGCAAGACCGCCACTCCCGCCGACGCGCAGGAGGTCATCGGCGCCATCCGGGCGCGGCTGGCCGAGACGCACGCGGCGGTGGCGGGCACCGTGCGCATCCTCTACGGCGGATCGGTGAAGGCGAGCAACGTCGCCGCCATCATGTCCGAGCCCGACATCGACGGTGCCCTCGTCGGTGGCGCGAGCATCGACGGCGACGAGTTTGTGAAGATCGTCCGCTACAACTCCTGATCACCCGCACGTTTCGCGGGACGCCCTGCCAGCGGTGGAGTGCCGGCAGGGCGTCCCGCCGTCCGCACACCCCGCGGGCGCGCCGGTTCGGACGCGGCCGTCCGAACCGGTATGATGTGCCCGATGATTCGCCGCGCGGGCCGCGCAGCGTTCGCGCGCAGCTGCCGCGACCAAGCCGCCCGTGCCACGAGTCGTCAGACGCCGAAGGCCGGCACCGCCCCCGCGAGAGGACATGCGCCCCGATGTGGTTCCCATCCATCCTGGTCGGGCTGCTCATCATCACGAGCGTGCTCTTGACGCTGCTGATCCTGCTGCACCGCGGTAAGGGTGGTGGCCTGTCGAGCATGTTCGGTGGCGGCGTCTCCTCCAGCCTCGCCGGCTCGTCGGTCGCCGAGAAGAACCTCGACCGTTACACGTTCGCGGTCGGCCTCATCTGGTTCGCCTGCATCGTCGGCTTCGGCTTCTGGATCAAGACGGCGACTGGCTGACCCGACTCTGACGGGTCCCTGTGGCCCGTGGAACAGGTCTACACTCCGGTGGTTCCTGGTTTCACCCCCCGGACCCCAGGAGTATCCGTGACAGGATCGCAGAGCATCCGCGGCCACCGAGTCGGCTCGAGCACGATGCGGTGGGCCGATCCCACCGCGGAGCAGACGGAATCCGTGCCGCGGCAGACCGTGGGTTACTGGTGCGCCAACGGCCACCACACCGAGCACGTCTTCGCCGCCGACGTCGCGGCTCCGCCGGTGTGGGACTGCCCGCGCTGCGGCCAACCGGCCGGCCCCGACGAGGCGAACCCACCCGGTCGCGCGGTGACCGAGCCGTACAAGACGCACCTGGCCTACGTGAAGGAGCGTCGCAGCCCCGAGGACGGGGAGGCGATCCTCGCCGAAGCCATCGCCCGCCTGCGCCAGCGTCGCGGAGAGTAAGTCAGCGCAGGCTGAAGAAGCGGGGCGGCACGTGCACCGCCGCTGCCCGGTCCACGAGCCATATGGTGCGGTCGATGCCGTGCACCGCGGCGGCGGGTAGCTGCACCGGCCCGACGTTGCTGGTCAGCGCCATGCCCACGATGGCCGCCTTCGCCGCGCCGGTGGCCAGGATCCACACCTCGTCGGCCGAGTTGATCGTCGGCAGGGTCAGCGTGATCCGATGCGGCGGCGGCTTCGGCGCTCCCCGTACGCCCGCGACCGTACGGGTCTCGTACGCGGCGGGGTGCCCGGGGAAGACCGACGCGACGTGCCCGTCCTCGCCGACCGACAGCAGCACGAGGTCGAAGTGCGGCAGTGCGGCTGAGCCCGGCCGGGCTGCGCGGGCCAGGGCGTCGGCATAACGGGCGGCCGCCGTCTCCGGATCGAGGTCCGGCTCGGCGGCCGGCATCGGGTGCACCCGGTCGGCGTCCAGCGGCAGGGCGTCGAGCAGTGCCTCGCGGGCCATGGTCTCGTTGCGCTCCGGGTCGCCGGTCGGCAGAAACCGCTCGTCACCCCACCACAACTGCACCCGTGACCAGTCGACGGAGTCGCGCGCCGGGGACTGCCGCACCGCCTGATAGATCAACCGGGCCGCCCGGCCGCCGGTGAGCACGACGCTGGCCTCACCTCGCTGCGCCTGGGCGTCGAGCAGCTTCAGCAGAAGCCGGTCCGCCGTCGACTGCGCCAGATCCTCGGCGTCGTTGCTCAGCCGTACCTCGGTCTCGCTCATCGAAGCTCCCGTCCGGTGTGCACCGGACCATCATGGCAGCGGCCGGGGAGTGGTCGACGGATCATGCCAGATATGTACGCGGACCGATGACCGATGGTTCAGCCCGGTGATGCCGGTCGCGGCCTCCAGCGCGTCCGCGTAGGGCTCGTCGGCGTCCAGGTGGCGCAGCTCCTCGGCGAGTTGGTCGCCGAGCTGGCGGCGGGGCAGCGGCAGGCTCCGATCGGCGATGCCCGCGCCGCGCAGCGTGGCCATGCCGTTGTCCCGGGTGATCGCGAGTTCGTCGCCGGAGGCCAGGCGCAGCGTGACGCCCTGCACCAGCGGCCCGTCCGGTACGACCTCGGGCTCCAGGCGCAGCCGGGAGCACAGCCAGCCGCGCAGCAGCAGGCCGGTCGGGTCCTCCGGCGCCGCGCGCACCACCGCCGCCACGATCGGCGAGGTCGTGGTGTCCAGGGCACTGGCGATCGACGACCGCCACGGGGTGGTGCGGGTCCAGGCCAGGTCGGTGTCGCCGGGGGCGTAGTCCTCGGCCCGGGAGCGCAGCGCCGCGATCGGATCGGGGCTCTGCTGGGCATCGGTGATGCGGCGGTCAGCCACCACACCGAGCGGGTCATAGGCGATCTTCTCCGGAGCGGGCCCGTGCCACCAGGTCACCACGGGCACGTCCGGGGCCAGCAGCGGGATCACCACCGACTCGGCGTGGTGCGCCAGCCGCCCGTACATGCGCAGCACCACACCCTCGCACGGACCGAGCCGCCCGCCGACGACGATCTCCGCGTCCAGCCGCGACTCGGCCCCGTTCGCGTCCGGGGGTGGGGCGTCGCCGCGGACGACCAGAATGAGCCGGGTCGGGTGGGCGGCCGCGGCGGTGGCGGCGGCGGTCTCCGCCTCACGGACCCGCTTGTCGTCCACCACCGCGACCAGGGTCAGGGCCAGGCCGCTCGCCACGCCGCCCGCGTTGCGGCGCTCCGCCGCGAGCGCCTTCACGACCGCGTTGCCGTTGGTGTCCCAGAGTGCGATCACGGCGTCCCTCGTAAGCTCGTGCCGGCTGCGATCACGGTCGCCGCCAGAGTTTGCCGTCGCGGGCCAGCATCTCGTCGGCGGCCCGGGGACCCCACTCGCCGGCGCGGTAGGGGTCGGGCTTGGTGCCGGCCCAGGCGTGTTCGAGCGGATCCACGACCCGCCAGCTGGCCTCGACCTCCTCCGCGTTGGGGAACAGGGTCGCGTCGCCCAGCAGCACGTCGAGCACCAGCCGTTCGTACGCCTCGGGGCTCGACTCGGTGAACGCCTCGCCGTACTGGAAGTCCATGGTGATGTCGCGGACCTCCATCGTCGTGCCGGGCACCTTCGAGCCGAACTTGAGCGTGACGCCCTCGTCGGGCTGCACCCGGATCACCAACTGGTTGTTGCCCAGCAACTCCACGTCCTTGGGCTGGAACGGCTGGTGCGGCGCCTTGTTGAAGACCACCGCGATCTCGGTGACCCGACGCGGCAGCCGCTTGCCGGTGCGCAGGTAGAACGGCACGCCGGCCCAGCGCCGGTTGCGCACCCCGAGCCGGACCGCCACATAGGTCTCCGTCGTCGAGGTCGGCGGGATGTCGGCCTCCTCCAGATAACCCACCACACGCTCACCGGCAACCCAGCCCTGGTGGTACTGACCCCGTACGGATCCGGTGGCGATGTCCTCGGGCAGTTCGATCGCGCGCAGCACCTTGAGCTTCTCGGTGCGGATCTGATCGGCGTCGAAGCCGGTCGGTTCTTCCATGGCCACCAGCGCCATCAGCTGCAGCAGGTGGTTCTGCAGCACGTCGCGGGCGGCCCCGTTGGCGTCGTAGAAGCTCGCCCGCGAGCCGATGCCCACGTCCTCGGCCATCGTGATCTGCACCGAGTTCACGTACCGGGAGTCCCAGACCGGTTCGAAGAGGGCATTGGCGAAGCGCAGTGCCAGGATGTTCTGCACCGTCTCCTTGCCCAGATAGTGGTCGATGCGGAAGACGCCCTGCGGGGTGAAGACGTCGTCGACCAGTTCGTTGAGGGCCTTGGCGCTGGCCAGGTCGGTGCCGAACGGCTTCTCCACCACCACCCGGCGCCAACCCCCGGCCCGGGCGCGGTCGGCGAGGCCGGTGCGCTGCATCTGCTTGAGCACCACCGGGAACGCCGCCGGCGGGATCGACAGATAGAAGGCCACGTTGCCCTGGATGCCGTGCGACTCGTTCAGGCCGGCCAGGGTCTGGGCGAGGTGGTCGAAGGCGGCGTCGTCCTCGAACGACCCCGGGATGAACCGGAAGCCGCCCATCAGCCGGGCCCAGACGTCGTCGCGCCACGGCGTGCGGGCGTGCTGCTGGGCGGCCTCGCGCGCCGCGGCCTCGAACTCGCCGTCGCCCCAGTCGCGGCGGGCGAAGCCCACCACGACGAAGCCCGGCGGGAGCAGACCACGGTTCGCGAGGTCGTAGATGGCCGGGATCAGCTTCTTGCGGGACAGGTCGCCCGTCACGCCGAAGATGACCAGTGCGCAGGGCGGGGGAATGCGCGGCAGCCGCCGGTCCCCCGGATCCCGCAACGGATTGCTCATGCCCGTCCTCGCACCTTCGCGGCTGCTCGCCGGCGCTCGCTCATGCCCGGCTCGCCAGGTTGGCCGCGGCGGTGAGCAGCTGGGTGGTGCCGGCCGAGCGGTCGGTCAGGTGCAGCCACAGCAGCGGCCTGTTCCGCGTGGACAGTGCGGCCCGGTCGCCGCCGGCCTGCGCCGCCAGCAACTGCCCGAAGGTGTAGGGCCGTCCCGGCACCGGCAGGTCGTCCGTCACGGCTCCCGTGAGCTGCAGGAACGCCCCCACCTGGGGGCCGCCCTTGTGGTACTGCCCGGTCGAGTGCAGGAACCGGGGCCCCCAACCGAAGGTGACCGGCCGTCCCACGGCCGCCGCGAGCAGGGGCCGCAGGCCGGCCAGGGCCGAGTCCCCGAACCGGTCGAGGTAGGCCATCACCGCGAGGTAGCCGTCCGCGCCGACCTGGCCGAGCAGGGCGGCCAGCGCCTCCTCCACGGTGGACACTCCCGGCGCTCCGTAGCCGGTGACCGCGCCGTCCACAAAGGACGGCTCCACCGCGGGCAGGCCCGACTCGAGCAGCCGGTTCGTGGCGTCCTTGCTCTCGGTCACGTTGGGCTGATCGAACGGGTTGATCTCCAGCAGCCGCCCGGCGAACGCCGTCGCCGCCTCCCACACCAGGAACTGCGCACCCAGCGGGCCGTTGACGGCGACATGCGGAGTCACGCCGCTGCCGGGCACGCCCGCCGGAGCCAGCGCACCGCCGATCGTCACGGTCAGCACGTCGTCGCCGGTCGCTCCGGCGGCGGCCGGGCTCTCCACCACGACGGGCAGGATTCCCTTGCCCTGCTTGCCGGTGGACTCGGCCACGAGCTGCTCGATCCAGTCGCCCAGTCCGGTGATGCCGGTGCCGTCGTCGACCAGGGCGACCTTGTCGCGCCCGGCGTTGGCGGCGGCGCCGAGCGCGGCGCCGAGCGCGAGCGCGGGGTTGGTGTTCTCGTCGTCGCCGAGCGTACGGGCGAGTTCGTCGGCCTGGTCGAGCAGCTCGGCCACCTTCACGCCGGCGAGTGCCGACGGCACGAGCCCGAAGGCGGTCAGCGCGCTGTAGCGCCCGCCGACGTGCGGGTCGGCCAGGACGAGGTGCATGCCGTTGTCGCGGGCGACCTTCTCCAGCGGCGATCCCGGGTCGGTGACCACGACGAACCGCTTGCCCGGGTCGGTCACGCCGGCGTCGAGGAAGGCCTGCCAGTACGCCCGCCGGTGCGCGTCGGTCTCCACAGTGGACCCCGACTTGCTGGCGACGACCACGACCGTACGGTCGAGCCGGTCGGCCAGCGCGGCCCGCACCTGGTGCGGGTCGGTCGTGTCGAGCACGGTCAGCGGCACGCCCAGGGTGCGCGTGATGACCTCGGGCGCCAGCGACGAACCACCCATCCCGGCCAGCACCACGTGGTACGGCAGGGCCGAGGGCGCCGACGGGTCGGCCGGGAACAGCGCGGCCAGCTCGTCGCGCAGCTGCGCCAGCCGGGGGAGCAGGTCGCGGCTGCGGCGGAACGTGTCCACCCAGCCGAGCCGGATCTCCGCCTCCTGCTGGGCGTCCGGTCCCCAGAGCGTGGCGTCCTTCCCGGCCAGCCGGCCCGCGACGCTCTCCTCGGTCAACAGCGCGCGGGCCGCCGCCGCGCCCGGCACCGACGCGGCGCCGCGCACGGACAGGCCGGCCGCGCCCTCCGCATCGTCGTCCACTGTGGACGTCTGCTGCTGGCTGTCGCGGGAAGCGAATCCGATACTCATGCCGACCCCAACTGGTTGCTGACACTGCCGAGCAGCTCGGTCCAGGATGCTTCGAACTTTTCGACGCCCTCGCGTTCCAGCGTGGCGGTCACGTCGTCGTACTCGATGCCCAGCGCCGCCAGTGCCGCCAGCGTCGCGCGGGCCGACTCGTACGAGGCCTGCACCACACCCCGCTTGACCTCACCGTGGTCGGCGAAGGCGTGGATCGTCGGCTCCGGCATGGTGTTGACGACGCCGGGAGCGACCAGTTCCTCGACGTACATGACGTCGCGGTAGTCGGGGTTCTTCGTCGACGTCGACGCCCACAGTGGACGCTGCGGGCGAGCCCCGGCCGCCTCGAGCGCCCGCCAGCGGGCACCGGAGAAGACCTGCTCGTAGTGCTCGTAGGCGAGCTGGGCGTTGGCGTTGGCGGCCTTGCCCCGCAACGACAGCGCCTCGGGCGTGCCGATCTTCTCCAGCCGCTTGTCCACCTCGGTGTCCATGCGGGAGACGAAGAACGAGGCGACCGACGCGATCGTGGACAGGTCGTGCCCGGCGGCCCGGGCCTGTTCGAGCCCGGCGAGGAAGGCGTCCATCACCTGGTCGTAGCGGTCCAGCCCGAAGATGAGGGTCACATTGACGCTGATCCCGGCGGCCAGGGTGGCGGTGATCGCCGGCAGGCCCGCCGCCGTGGCCGGGATCTTGATCATCAGGTTGGGCCGGTCGACGAGCCACCACAGCGCCTTCGCCTCGGCGATCGTCCGGTCGGTGTCGTGGGCCAGCCGGGGGTCGACCTCGATGGAGACCCGACCGTCCACACCGGACGACGCGTCGTACGCGGGCCGCATCACGTCGCAGGCCCAGCGCACGTCGTAGGTGGTGATGAGGCGGGTGGCCTCCTCGACCCCGATGCTGCGCCGGGCGAGGTCGGCGATCTGCTCGGCATACTCGGTGCCCTGACGCACGGCGGCGGCGAAGATCGTCGGATTGGAGGTCACGCCGACCACGTGCTGCTCGCGGCGCAGGGCGTCCAGGCCGCCGCTGGCGAGCCGGGCGCGCGAGATGTCGTCCAACCAGACGGCCACCCCCGCGGCCGAGAGGTCGGCGAGTCTGTCAACCATGGTGTTCTCCCACCATCACTCGACTGTGGACAGTGCTGTCCTCGCGGCCGCCGCGACGCGATCCGCGGTGAAGCCGTACTTCTCGAAGAGCACCTGGTAGGACGCGCTGGCGCCGAAGTGCTCCAGGCCGATGCAGACACCGTTGTCGCCCACCAGATGCTGCCACGACATCGTGACACCCGCTTCCACGCTGACGCGGGCTTTCACCGATGGCGGAAGCACGTGCTCGCGGTAGCTCGCGTCCTGGTCGGCGAACCACTCCTGGCAGGGCATCGAGACGACCCGCGTCGGCACGCCCTCGGCCTCCAGCAGTTCGCGGGCGGCGACGCACATCTGCACCTCGGAGCCGGTCCCGATGAGGATCACCCGGGGGGTGCCGCCGGACGCCTCGACCAGGATGTAGCCGCCGCGCAGTGTTCCCTCGGCCGAGGCGAACGTCCCGTCCGACCGGTCGAAGACCGGCACGTTCTGCCGGGTCAGGCACAGCGCGGTCGGCCGGTTGGTGTGCTCCAGCGCCCCCCGCCAGGCCCACGCGGTCTCGTTGGCGTCGGCGGGACGCACCACGTCCAGGCCCGGGATGGCGCGCAGGGCGCTGAGGTGTTCGACCGGTTGGTGCGTGGGCCCGTCCTCACCCAGTCCGATCGAGTCATGCGTCCACACGTAGATGACCGGCAGTTTCATGAGGGCGGCCAGCCGTACCGCGGGGCGCATGTAGTCGCTGAAGACCAGGAACGTGCCACCGTAGGGCCGGGTGCCGCCATGCAGCGTGATGCCGTTGAGGATGGCGCCCATGCCGTGCTCGCGGACACCGAAGTGCAGCGTGCGGCCGTACCAGTCACCGGGGAACAGCTTGGTGGAGTACTCCGGCGGGATGAACGACGGCACCCCTTCCATGGTGGTGTTGTTGCTCTCCGCGAGGTCGGCCGAGCCGCCCCACAGCTCGGGGAGCACGCCGGCGAGGGCGTTGAGGACCTTGCCGGAGGCGGCGCGGGTGGCGATCCCCTTCGCGTCGGCCGGGAACTGCGGCAGGGCAGCGGTCCAGCCCTCGGGCAGGGTGCGCGTCGACAGCCGGGCGAACAACTCGGCCCGCTGGGGCTGCGCCGCCGCCCAGGCGTCGAAACTCGTCTGCCACGCCGCCCGGGCGGCCCGGTTGCGCTCCAGTACGCCCCGGGTGTGCGCCAGGACGTCGTCGTCCACCGCGAACGAGCGCTGCGGATCGAGGCCGAGCACCTCCTTGGTCGCCGCGATCTCGGCGGCCCCGATGGCCGCGCCATGGATCTTGCCGGTGTTCTGCTTGTTCGGCGACGGCCAGCCGATGATCGTCCGCAGGGCGATGAAGGACGGCCGGGTCGTCTCCGCCTTCGCCGCCAGGATCGCGTCGTAGAGGGCGGCCGGGTCCTCCCGGTAGCCGTCGGCGGTACGCCACGAGACGACCTGGGTGTGCCAGCCGTACGCGGCGTAGCGGGCCACGACGTCCTCGGACTTGGCGATGGTGGTGTCGTCCTCGATCGAGATCTGGTTGTCGTCCCAGATCACCACGAGGTTGCCCAGCTTCTGGTGTCCCGCGAGCGCGCTGACCTCGTGCGAGATACCTTCCTCGATGTCGCCGTCGGAGCAGATCACGTAGATGAAGTGATCGAACGGGCTGGTGCCGGCGGGCGCGTCGGGGTCGAAGAGGCCCCGCTCGCGGCGGGCGGCCATGGCCATGCCGACCGCGTTGCCCAGACCCTGGCCGAGCGGTCCGGTGGTGGTCTCCACACCGGCCGTGTGCCCGTGCTCGGGGTGGCCCGGCGTGAGCGAGCCCCACTGGCGCAGTTGCTGCAGGTCGGTCAGCTCCAGGCCGTAGCCGGCGAGGAACAGCTGCACGTAGAGGGTGAGGCTGGAGTGCCCGGCGGAGAGCACGAACCGGTCCCGACCGGGCCAGTTCGGGTCGCTGGGGTCGTGGCGCATCACGCGCTGGAACAGCAGATAGGCCGCCGGGGCGAGGCTCATGGCGGTGCCGGGGTGGCCATTGCCAGCCTTCTCTACGGCATCCATGGCGAGGGCGCGCGTGGTGTCGACGGCGCGGCGGTCGAGATCGGACCAGTCAAGAGTGCTCACAACCGCTGACATTACTGATCGCGCCCCGTGCGTGCCGTGGTGCGGCCGAAGGCTGGGAACCCGAGGCGAGGACGTCACCGGATAGGCTTGCCTCGTTCCGCCGCCACCGTCGATTTCTCCGGAGTCCACATGCCGCGCCTGCGCCAACTGCTGGTCGCGGTCGTGGGCGCGCTCGCTCTCCTGGCGTCCGGCTCGGCCTGTACGGGTGGGGGACTCCCGCTCGACCCGACCCCGTCCCCGTCGGCGAGCGCGAGCGCGGGACCGACGCTGCCACCGGTCGGCGTGGCCTGCCCGGACCTCGCCGTGCAGGGCCAGC
>Ga0164243_10003257_pt1 | contig 26113 bp, 22 predicted proteins | sample OricompcompostOP_FD_108781 | JGI IMG/M metagenome (GOLD analysis project Ga0164243, IMG submission 108781) | Organic Plus compost microbial communities from Emeryville, California, USA - Original compost - Organic plus compost (OP) | ecosystem: Engineered > Solid waste > Mixed feedstock >...
CCCCGGCAAGGTGACGCGCACCGGACCACGTCCGAACCGCGGCCAGCCACCGGGGCCGTCGGATGCCCTTGGCGGCGCAGCTCATGCCAGATCTTGCGGGCTCCGTAGACGCCGTAGTTCGCCACATGGATCTCCCGGACGAGTTCTGTCAGCTGCGCGTCGCGCACCTGCCGCTTCGACGGCGGACGCTTCTTCGCCGCCCAGAAGCCGCTCGGGGTGATCCGCAGCCCAGCAGTTCCCACAAAGCACTACTAGGGTCCGGCCCCGGGCCGCCCGGCGCGCCGCCAGGGCAGGGCGCCCTCGATCTCGACCTGGAGCGAGAAGCTCAGGAAGGTCCGGATGAGCACGATCACCGCCAGCACCCCCACGTTGGCCAGTGACGGCTCGACCGCGACCGTCCGGATGAGGTCGGCTGCCACCAGGATCTCCAGCCCGAGCAGGAGCGCGCCGCCGAAGCTGGCCCGCAGCGTCCGGTACGCCTGGCTCCCGCCGGACACCCGCCACGTCCGCGCCGCCACCCCGGCCGCGAACAGCAGCCCCAGCACCAGCACCGCGACACCCACCACTTCGAACGCCTGTGCCACGTGCGTCATCGTCCCGGCGAAGCTCATGCGACCCATCCTCGCGGCCGGGCCGGGCCTCGGGATGCGATACGCGCTCGTCAGGAGAGGCGTTCGATCGTCACCGGGACGAGGCCGGCGGAGCGCATCGTGGCGGTCACCGCGCGCAGGACCGGCGCGACGTCGCCCGCCGGGGCCGGCACGTCGACAGCCCACGCCGCGACGGCCGCCAGCCGGCGCAGCGACGCCGGCGCGGGCAGCGGCGGGTGGGCCGACGGCGGCAGGTCGCCGGCGAAGAGCACGCGGTACGTCCGCGACGCGTCCTCCGTCAACCGCAGCGGCGCCGCGACGGGCAGCGGGACGCCGTCGCGGAACCCGCCGCGCAGCGCCGCCTCGGCGGGGAGCCGGCCGCCGCCCAGCCGCGCGTACAGCGCCGCGGCGCCGGCCCGGTCCAGCGGCGCCACGCGGCGGCGTACCGCGGGATCGGCGCGGACCGCGCGGCTGAACCGCGCGGCCGGCCACCAGCGGCCGTCCCGCGGCGACCAGCCGGCGCTGTCCAGGCAGACGGCGACATGGTCGGCGTCGAGCGCGAACTCCTCCACCAGCAGCCCCTCCGGCCCGTCGCCGCCGCGGGAGGGGTGGACCGCGTAGTAGTCCATGCCGGGCATCATCACCCATGGACGGGCCTCCGCGTCCAGCCGGCGGGCCCGCGTGGCGACCTGCTGGTCGGCGCCGCCTCCGGCATGGTCGAATGAGCGCACCGGGAACGACCGAGGGGGTACGGATGACCGTCTACGCGCTGGCCCACCTGCGCACGCCGACCGCGAACGCGGAGGTGGTCCGCTACCTGGAGCGCATCCAGGAGACGTTGACGCCGTACGGCGGCCGCTTCCTCGTGCACGGGCCGAAGGTCGAGGTGGTCGAGGGGGAGTGGCCGGGCACCGTCGTCATCCTGGAGTTCGCGAAGCGCGACGACGCCCACGCGTGGTACGAGTCACCGGAGTACCAGGAGATCCTTCCGTTGCGCACCAACAACATCGAGGCCGACGTGATCCTGGTCGACGGCGTCCCGCCCGGCTACGACGCCCGCCTCACCGCCGACCGCATGCGCGCGTCGCTGGAGGCCAGCTAGCTTTCGAGCGGGGGCTCGGGCTCGCTGGAACGCAGGATCCGGCCCCAGGTCAGGTAGGCGATCGAGCCCGCCGGCTGCACGAAGATCGCCGGCCACCAGAGCGCCTTGGGCCCGCGCACGAGCGTCGCGGGCCGCCGGAGCAGGTCGAGTGCCGCCGCCGAGGTGGCCACCACCTCGAACGCGGTGAGCGCCACCACGCCCATCCGGCGGGCTTTCGACAGGCCGGCCCAGAACTCCCACAGGCTCCGTTCGTCCGCCATGCCCCGACCGTACCCCCGCGGGCCCGCGGGACACGTCCGAATCTGCCGGGTATAGTGGCGGGCGATGTGAGCCGCTGACACCATCCGAGCCCGCGACCGAGGCACAGCCCGGCGGGCGAAAGCGTCGATCTTCCCGTCGGTGGTGTCGCCATGTCCCTGTCCGCCCTGCTCGCCCATGACCTCGTGCGCTCGTTCGGTACGCGCCGCGTGCTCGACGGTGTCAGTCTCACCGCCGCCCCCGGCGACCGGATCGGCCTGATCGGGGAGAACGGCACCGGCAAGTCGACGCTGCTGCGCCTGCTCGCCGGCGCCGACGAACCCGACGGCGGCACCGTCGTCCGCCCGCCCGACCTGGGCTTCCTCCACCAGGAAATGCCCTACGACCCGGTGGCCACGATCGGCGACGTCGTCGCCGACGCGCTCCGCGAGAGCCGGGAGATCCTGGAGGGGCTCGACCGGGTCACCGCGGCCCTCGCGGAGCGGCCGGAGGACGAGGAGAAACTGCTCGACGAGTACGGCGCGTACCTGGAGCGCGCGCAGGACCACGACGCGTGGGACGCGCAACGCCGGGCCGACCTGGTCCTGGCCGGCCTCGGGCTGGGCGGCCTGCCGCGGGACCGGCCGCTCGGCGCGATCTCCGGCGGGCAGCGGGCCCGGCTCGGCCTCGCCGCCCTGCTCATCCGTCGCCCGACCGCGCTGCTGCTCGACGAGCCGACCAACCACCTCGACGACGCCGCGGCGGCGTTCCTGGAGGAGCAGCTGACCGGGATGCCCGGCGTGGTCGTCCTGGCCAGCCACGACCGCGCGTTCCTCGACGCGGTCTGCACCGACCTGCTCGACCTCGACCCGGCCGTGGACGGGCCCACCCGGTACGGCGGCAACTACACCGCCTACCAGGCCGCGAAGGCGGCCGAGCGGGAGCGCTGGGAACGGCGCTTCGCCGAGGAGCAGGAGGAGCTGGACGAGCTGCGCCGCGCCGTCGCGGTGACGGCCCGCCAGGTCGCGCCGGGCCGCGGGCCGCGACAGCGAGAAGATGGGGTACGGGCACACGACCGGCCGCGTGCAGAACCAGATCTCGCGCCGGGTCCGCAACGCCGGCCGGCGGCTGGCGGAGCTGGAACGCGAGCAGGTGCGCAAGCCACCGGAGCCGCTGCGGTTCCGGGCACCGGCCGTGGCCGCCGCCGGCGCCACCGGGCTGCTGCTCTCGGCCCGCGACCTGACGGTCCCCGGCCGGCTGGCGCTCGACCGGCTCGACGTCTCGGCCGGCGACCGCCTGCTCGTCACCGGCCCCAACGGCGCGGGCAAGTCCACCCTGCTCGCCGTGCTGGCCGGCCGCCTGCCGGCGGCAGCGGGCACCGTCGACCGGCGGCGCGGCCTGCGGGTCGGGCTGCTCACCCAGGACTCCCCTTTCGACCGTCCTGATCGGACGGTGTTGGAGACGTACGCGCTCGCGCTGGGCCCGGAGCGGGCGGAGGCCGTACCGCTGCGGTCGCTGGGCCTGCTCGCGCCGCGCGACACCGCCCGACCGGTCGGTGAGCTGTCGGTGGGCCAGCGCCGCCGCCTCGCCCTTGCCCTGCTGGTCGCGGACCCGCCCGACGTGCTGCTCCTCGACGAGCCCACCAACCACCTCTCACCCCGTCTCGCCGACGAACTGGAGGAGGCGCTGGGCACCGGCCCCGGCGCGGTGGTGGTCGCCAGCCACGACCGCTGGCTGCGCGCGCGCTGGCCCGGCCTCCGGCTGGTGCTCGACGCGGGTCACCGCGCGATGTAGGACCGCCGGCACGCGGCGGTGCCGGTCGCCCTCCCCGGTGGACCTGCCCGACGACGGCCCCGCGTGTGGGTCTCGACCGTCCGCTCCGCGAGGCACGGCCGGGCGGCCACCGCCATCCGTGCCGGCGGCCGGGGCCGCGGCTAGGCCGGGGCCGCGCGGCAGTCGGCCGGGGCCGGTTCGACGCGGTCGGCGAGGCGGCGGAGGAGGACGGCGGTCCGGCGCCGTAGCGGGTCGCCGCGGCCGCTGCCGCGTGTCGGGCGGGTGGCCACCGGTGCGTCCGGGCGGGCGGACAGGACGTGGTGGCGGGTGGCGTTGACGGCCTGGACGAAGGCCGAGGGCTCGATCATGACGGGTCTCCTGTCAGGAGGGTGCGGGGCCGGTCGACGCGCGGACGACGAGCTCCGTCGGGAGCACGACGGTGCGGGCCGCCGGGTCGGTGGGCGGGTCGAGCAGGAGCTGGCCGGAGAGGCGGCCACGCTCCTCCGCCGGCTGGCGGATCGTGGTCAGCGACGCGGTCGCCGCGTCGGGGATGTCGTCGAAGCCGATGACCGAGACGTCGAGGCCCGGTCGCAGGCCGCGGGCCCGCAGCGCGTCCACGACGCCCAGGGCGAGGATGTCGCTCAGCGCGACGATCGCCGTCGGCCGGGGAGCGCGGTCGAGGACCAGGGCGGCGGCCGCCGCGCCGTCCGACCGCCCGTTGCCGCCCACGTTGACCGTCGTCACCGACGACCAGGCGACGCCGGCCGCGGCGAACGCCTCGCGGTAGCCGCGCAGCCGTTCGCGGCTGGTGTAGTAGGCGACCTCCTCGGGCGAGGCGAGCTCCGAGGGTGCGGTGACGGGGGAGAAGCTGAAGTACTCCCCGATCACGGCGATGCGGCGGTGCCCGAGGGCGGTCAGGTGCGCGCCGGCGGCGCGGGTGGCGGCGGCCTCGTCGATGCCGACGAACGCCGTCGTCGGGGCGTCGCCGGCCCGGCGCTGGCCGCTCACCACGGGCAGGCCGCGAGCCTGGATCGCGTCGAGCGCCGGGTGCCAGTCCGGCATGCAGTAGACGCAGAATCCGTCGACCACCGCCTCCCGGACCGCGGCCACGGCCGCCGCCTCGTCCTCTATGGAGAGTGGCAGCAGCAGGAGGCTGGTCCGGGCCCGCTCGGCGGCGGCGGCCAGGCCGCGCAGGTACTGCACGGCGTACGGGTCGGTGAACGCGTACGACAGCGTGGCGGTGAACAGCATGCCGATCGCGCCGGCGCGGCCCCGCCGCAGCGACCGCGCCGCCGGGTCGGGGCCGGCGTAGCCCAGCTCGGCGGCGGCCGCCAGGATCCGCTCGCGCAGCTCGGCGGAGAGCTGGTCCGGCCGGCTGTAGGCATTGGACACCGTGCTCCGGGAGACGCCGACGGCGTCGGCCACGGTCTGCAGCGTCGGACGCACGGCCGGCCCTCCTTCTGTATCGATCCAGACCCCCTCTGGATCGATACAGTAGCCGCCTGTCCGCGACGAGCACAAGGGCGTTCCGCCGCGGGGTTGCCCGGCTCGCTACCGTCGGTGCAGGACGACGCGACCCGATCCGGAGCTGCCGATGCCAGGACCCGGAACTTTCGGCGCCGAACTGCGCCGGCACCGCGAGGAGGCCGGTCTCTCGCTCGGCGCTTTCGCGGAACTCGTCAACTACAGCAAGAGCCACCTCAGCAAGGTCGAGACCGGCGCCAAGGTGCCCAGCGCGGCGCTCGCCCGCCGGTGCGACCAGGTGCTGGCCGCCGGCGGGGCCCTCGCCGGCCTGGTCTCCGGCCGGCGCGGATCGGGTGGTCCACCGGCGGCCGGCGCCGCCGTCGCCGTCGGCGGCGCCTGGACGGTACGGCTGGCGTCCGACGGCTCGGGCACGTTCAGCGTGGACGGCCCTGGCGGCGGCCCGGCCCTGCTCTGGACGCGGAGCACCCCGGCACCGGGCGGGACGGCGGCCCCGTCCACCGTGGACGCCTTCCGTGCCTGGCTCGACGACCTCCGCCGGTTCGCCCAGTCGGCCGCGCCGGGGGTGGTGGCCACCCTGGTCGTCGCGCACACGCACGCGCTGCGCACCATGGCCGTCTGCGCCGGTGGCGACACCCGCGACCAGCTCTTCCTGATCGCCTCCCGGTTCGCCGAGTTCGCCGGATGGATGACCCAGGAAGAGGGCAACGACGACGCCGCGTCGTGGTGGACCCGGCACGCCGTCGAACTCGCGGCACGGGCCGGCGACCGCGATCTCCACCCGTACGCGTCGGTGCGCTATTCGGAGATAGCCCTGCACCGCGGCGACCCGATCGGCGCGGTGCGTTTCGCCGCCGAGGCGCAGCGCGGCACCACCGTTTCGCGCATTCTCGGTCTCGCCGCGTTGCGCGAGGGCCAGGCGTACGCGATGGTGGGTGACCACCGGTCGTCCGGCGACGCTTTCGACCGGGCCGCCGAGCACCTGAGCAGGTCCGCCGAGCACCGCGACGACGGTCCCGTCCTCGGGAGCGCGACGATGCCCGACCCTGTGGCCTTCGCCCGTGCCTGGGGCCTGCAGGAGCTCGGCCGCCCGGCGGAGGCGGCCGACATCCTGGCCCGTGAGCTGCCGCGGGTCGACGCCGCCGCCCGCCGGACCCGGGTGCGCTACGCCGCCCGACTGGCCCTGGCCACGGCCGAGGCGGGCGACCTGGCACGGGCCTGCGAGCTCGTCGCCGCCCTCGCCGACGAGGCGGGCCTGGTCCCCTCCGCCACGATCCAGCAGGACCTCCAGCAGCTCCGGCGGGTGCTCGGCCGGTGGCGCCGGCGTGAGATGGCGGCGGACGCCCTCCACCGGCTCGCCCTCGCGCTCCGGGCCGGACGTCCGTAGCCGATGCCGTTGATCGGTCCCGCAGACGGGACCGTCATCCCCGTTGTCCAACCGAAAGGGTGAGGACAACACTATTGCCGTCGCGACATTGTCGGTGACAGGCTTTTCGCGCGTCGACCGGCGGACACCGCATATCCGCCTGCCCAATTCCGGCTCGTCGAAATACGTTTCCCGTGCCCTCCGGACGGCGTTCCCGGAGAGCCGGTTCCGCATGTCACGGAAGGCATTGTCCACGGTGAGCATATTCATCAACTACCGCACCGACGACGACGGTTACGCCGCCGCGGCCGTCGACGAACGCCTGCGTTCCGTGTTCGGCGACGAGCAGGTCTTCCGCGACTGCCGGTCGCTCGACGCCGGCGTCGAGTTCAGCGCGGAGCTCTGGCGGGCACTGCGCGGATGTCGCGTGCTCCTGGCGATGGTCGGCCCGCACTGGCTCACGTTGACCGACCACTCCGGACGGCGGCGGATCGACGCCCCCGACGACTTCGTCCGCCGCGAGATCGCCGAGGCGCTCCGGCTGGGGAAGCGGGTCGTCCCGGTGCTGCTCGACAACACCCGCCTGCCGGACCCGGCCGCGCTGCCCGCCGACATCGCCGAGATCTGCCGCCACCAGAGCCGCGTGCTGCGTGTCCGGCACTCCACCGACGACCTGGACATCCTGGTCCGCGACCTGCGCGCGCTCGTGCCAGCGGCGACGCCGGCCGCGGCGACCCAGGTGATCCGCCACGGCGGGGTCACGTTCAACGGCAACCCCCGCATCCGCGGCGACGTCGTCGCCGGCGACAAGCCCGTCCACGGCGGACAGCCGTGACGGCGGCAGCGCCGGCCGGCCCGGCCGACGGCGACGACGACGGGCCGGCCCGGCAGGTCACCGAGGCCCGCGGCGACGTCCTCGCCAACGCCGCCGCGCCGCGCCGCGCCGCCGACACCAACCAGAACCTGCGCGAGGCCCAGCGGGTGCTCGGCCACGGCGGCGTCGTGTTCGGCGAGAACGCGAGCGTCGCCCAGGACGTCGTGGCCGGCGACAAGATCGTCTACCAGTACGCCGGCGCCGCGGTCACCACGTACCTGGTCGACGGCGAGTTGGTCGACCTCGCCACCCACGCCTACGTCGGCCGTGGTGCGCTGGTGGTGCCCGCCGACCGCAGCCTCGTGATCCTCCAGGGACCGCCCGGCCACGGGAAGGCCGCGACGGCGCTGCGGCTGCTCGTCACGCGGGGACACCGGCGGATCCGGGGCTTCCGCCGGGACGTCGCCGTCGCCGACCTCGCCCCGCAGCTCGGCTCCGGCACCGGCTACGTGATCGAGGACCTGCCGGCGGCCGCGGCGCGCGCGTTGACCGCGTTGACCGCGCACGACCTCGACGCCAAGCTGCGCGCGACAGGGTCGCACCTGGTCGTCACCTGCGGCAACGACGTCACGTTCGTCGACAGTGGACTGCACCGGTTCGTCGTCGCGATGCCCGCGCCGCCGGCCCACCGCGCGGTGCTCGCCGCGCACCTGCGGCACCGGCTCGGTGCGGCCGGCCGCGACGCGGTGCTCGGGCGGACCGACGTCATGGCCCTCTTCGCGCGCGAGGTCGCCGCGGACGGCCCGCTCCACCGGGCCGCGGAGTTCGCTCGCCACGCCGCCGACCTGCACCGGCTCGGGCGGCTCGACACCGACCTGCTCCGGTCCCGGCTGCACCGCCTCGTCACCGCCGAGGTGGCGGGCTGGTTCGCCGGCCTCGGCACCACCGCCACCCGGTGCCTCGCCATCTCGCTCGCGCTCCTCGACGGCCTGCCGTACGACCTCGTCGTGACGCTCGGCGAGCGGCTCGCCCGGCGCCTCGCCCCGCCGGGCGGTGCCGCCGCGGTCCCGTCCGACCCGTTCGGCGAGAGCCTGACCCAGCGGCTGGCCCGGCTGCGGGCCACCGTGTCGGTCGAGGACGTCCCGACCCGCCTCGGTGCCCAGCGCACCGAGATCGCGCGGTACCTCGACCCGGCGTACCCGGCGGCGGTCCTGGGCTTGGTCTGGCGCGAGCACGCCGACGTCCGCGACGACCTCCTGGCCTGGCTCCGCGATCTCGGCGACCACCCCGCCGACGCCGTACGGGTCAGGGCGGCCACCGCCGTCGGCCTCATGTCCCTCTCGGACTTCCCGGACATCCACGAGGCGGTCGTGGCGCGCTGGGCTCGCGCCGCCAGCCCGCGCCGCCGGGAGATGGCCGCCTACGCGCTGCGGCAACCCGGCAGCAGCCCGGCGCTGCGCGACCGGGTCCTCGGCATCGTCGACGGCTGGCGGCGTGCCGAGCGGTGGCAGCTCCAGGCGACCGCCGCCCGCGTCTTCGGCGGCGCGCTGGGGGCCGCCGACGTCCCGCGGGCACTCGACGCGCTGGACCGGATGGCGGTCACCCGCAACGCCGACGTCGCGCTCGCCGTCGCCGACAGCGTGGCCGAGCTCGTCGACGCCGATCCCGGCGGCGCGCGTCCGGTGCTCGACCGCGTGCACGCCTGGCTCGGCAACGGCGCCGGTCCGCGTACCGCCGTCGGCGAGCTGTCCTTCCTGACGATCGCCACCGACCTCGTCGGGCCCGGCGAGCCGGGCGGTCCCGACGTGCCGCTGCTGCTCACCCTCGCCTCCGCCGACCGCGGGATGCGCCAGCTCGTGGCGTACGGCTGGGAGCAGGTGCTCAACGGCCGGCTGTTCCACCGCGACGCGCGCGCGGCCGCGGGCCGGTGGGCCGCCATGGTCGAGCGCCACCCCGCCGCCCGCGACGCCGCGGCGCTGGTCTTCGCGATGGCGGCGGCCGGATCCACCCGTACCCGCGCGATCGTCGCCGCCCTCGCCCGGGACTGGTCGGCGCCGGGCGGTGTCCACGCTCCCCTGACCGCCGGCGCCGTCGTCGCCGCCCTGCCCTGACTCCTGGAGGCTGCCATGCCCGGAATCCTTGGACTCCCGCCGTCCCGTTCGCTGGTCCGCTCCAGCCAGGCCGTCGCCCGGCTCCAGATCGCGGCGCCGTCGCTGCCGCCCGGCGTCGCGGCGGTCTACGTCACGGTGGACGGCCGCGCCGAACAGCGCGAACGGGTGCTCTCCCGGGGCGAGGCGCTGTCGGGCCGGTACCGGACGATGCACCTCGTCGACGTCACCCGGCACCGCACCGACGTGCCCGCCGACCGGGTGGAGCTGCCCACCCGCCACGACCGCCGGCACTTCCGCGGCCGGGTCCGGGTCGGCTGGCGGGTCACCGACGCCGCCACGGTCGTCAAGGAGGGGATCGTGGAGGGCGACTCCATCGTCGAGGCCTGGGTGCTCGACGCGATGCGCACGATCAGCCGCGGGTACGACATCGACCAGTGCGAGCTGGCCGAGCGCGAGATCAACCAGATCACCGCCGGCGGTCCCGTCCACCTGACGGGCACCGGCATCTCCGTGGACCACGTCTCGGCGCATGTGACGCTCGACGACATCACCTCCGGGCACTACCGGGACGCCGACCTGCAGCAGAACCAGCTCGAGCTGGAGCGGCTGCGGATGGCGGCCGTCGCCGAGGGCGTGCAGGGGGAGTTCGGGCTCATCACGCTGCACCTGCGCCACCACCCGACGGAGGCGATCCAGGTGCTCGAGCTCATGCACCGGCGGCAGCAGGAGCTGGAGCAGCGGCAGGCGGCCCGGTTCACGAGCTCGGCAGAGCTGTTCGCCACCATGGCCGACAAGGGCCTGCTGCAGAACGTCGACGTCGACCAGATCCGTGACGCGCTCCTGCAGAACCTGGTCGCCACCGTGACCGCCGGCGCGTCGCCGGTGGGCTCCGGCCCGGCACCGCGGCCGCCACTGCCCGGCGGAGGCGCCGCCTCGGGCGGCGGGGCCGCACCACCGGCGGGCCCGGCCCCGCAGCCGAACGCCGGCGGCGGATCCGGGGTCGTCGCCTGGCAACGGCTGCGGCCCTGACATGGCCGAGCGACAGGGGCGGCCAGACGGGTCGCACGACGGGCGGTGGCACCGTCTCCTGCGGTGGTGGTTCGGCGCCGGCGGGCGGCGGGTCGTGGCGCAGGTGCCGCCGGCGGGCACCGCGCGGAACGCCGCCAGCGCGCCGTACCCTTCTCGCGACGGCGGGGCCGCCGGGCCGAACCTGTCCCGCGACGGCGGGGCCGCCGGGCCGAACCTGTCCCGCGACCGCGGGCCCGGCGCGCCGTACCTTTCCCGCGACGGCGCGGCCGCCGCGCGTACCCATTCCTCACGCGACGGCGGGGCCGCAGGGCCGTACCCGCCGCGGGATGGCGGCGGCGCCTTCATCCAGCCGGACCGCGCGCGGCCGGCCGGCGGCCCGCTCGGGTTGACCGAGCCCGTCGCGCCGCCGGAGGAGCGGCAGCACCGCGCCACCGCGCCACCGCACGCCTCCCCACGCCCCACCGCGACGTCCGGTCCGGCGCCGTCCGGAACGCCGCCGTCCGAGCCAGCCGAGCCGCGCGTGCGCGCCAACGACCCGCGGGACGCGGTCCCGCCCTGGTTCGCGCCGGGCTCCCCGGCGGCCAGGCTGCCGTGGGTGCTGACCGTCGACCCGTCGCCGGCGCCAGGTGTCGCCGCCGACCAGGCCAGCCTCGGCGACCTCGCGGTCCGCGCCGCGTCCGTGGTCGGGCCGGGCCACCGCTGCGAGGAGCCGGCGAGCCCGCGCCAGGACGCCTACCGGCTGGGCCGGGACGCCAGCGGGCACCACCTGATCGCCGCCGTCGCCGACGGCATGTCCGACAGCCGGCGGGCGGAGTTGGGTGCCCAGGTCGCGGTGGCCCGGGCGGTCGCCCTGGTCCGCTCCCACCTCGACGGTGGCGGGCGGCCCGAGGAGCTGTCCGCACCCCAGGTCTTCGCCGAGGTGGCGCGAGCGGTCGCCGGTGCGGCCGCCGACCGGTCGCTGGACCCGGCCGACGTGCGCACGACGCTGACCGTCCTGGTGGTGCCGGCGTATCCGGACCGCGACGGATGCCGGGTGGCGTGGGCCGGGCGGGTCGCCGACACGCACGTCTGGCTGCGCGAGGACGGCTGGACGCGGGTCACCGGCGAGGCCAAGCCCACGCTCGACGGCAACGTGCTGCGCGACTTCCTGCCGCACGTTCCCGGCGCCGCGACAGGCACCGCGTTCGTCGTACCACCGGACGCCGTGCTGGGCGTGCTGAGCGACGGCGTCGGCGACCTCTTCGACGACGAGGCCGCCGCCCGGTGGTTCGCGACGCGGTGGGCGGCGCCGCCGCCGCTCGCGTCGTTCATCCTCGACGTCGACTTCGAGGCCAAGGGCCACCTCGACGACCGCACCGCCGTGGTGGTGTGGTGCGGCGCAGCGGCGGGTGACCGGTGAGCGTGCTCCTTCTGGCGCGGCTCGGCGACCTCGGCGGCGCGCCGGCCTTCGAGGGCGGCGGGGAGAGCACCGGCATCTGGCGGGTGCCGGCGATGCCGGGCTACCTGTTCAAGCGCTACACCGCCGAGGTCGCGCGGACGGTGGACGCGCACCGGCTCGACCAGCTCGCGGCACAGCCCGCCGCGCTGCACGGCGGCACGGACCGCGCGCTGGCCCGGTCCGTGGCGTGGCCGCACGCGCGGGTGGTGGACGCCGCCCGGCGGACGGTCGGCGTGGTGATCCCCGAGGTGCCCGACCGGTTCCTGGTCACCTGGCGCTCGCCGCGGGCCCGCGCCGGCGATCCCGACAACCACACGCCGCTCTACGTGGACTACCTGGCCCAGCCGAATTGGTACCTGAGCGAGCGGGGGATACCCGAGCAGGGAGCGGCCGACCGGGTGGCACTCTGCTCCGCGCTGGCCGGCGTGGCGGCGCTGCTGGAGCGGTGCGGCATCGTGTACGCGGACTGGTCGTACTCGAACGCGTTCTGGCACCCGGTCGACCACACCGTCTTCCTCATCGACGTCGACGGTGCCTCCTACGGCAGCCGCCCGTACGTCCAGACGGTCAACTTCGACGACCCGCTGACCCCACCCGGACGGCCCGTCGACACGTACACCGACCGGTACCGGGCCGCGCTGCTGATCGCCCGCTGCCTCACCGCGCGCCGCGAGGTCGGCGAGGTGCTGACCGCGTTGCGGGTCATGAGCGGAGCCCCGCCGGCGGTGCTGCTCGCGATCCTCACCGCCCGGGACCGCACGGCCCGCCCGGGACTGACGGCGCTCGCGGACGCCTTCGGCGCCGCCGTCCCGGCCGGCTCGGCGTCGCGAGGTGCCGGTGCGGTGGACGCCACCGGCGTGCTCCGGTGGGAGCCGGTCCGGAGCCGGGAGTCCGGCAGGGCGAGGGTCGGCGGCGCCGCGACCGGGCGGGTCGGGGTCACCGTGGGCGGCGCCGGCCGGCCGCCGGGCATCCCGCCGACCGTCCCGGGCCCCGGCCCGAAGTCCGATCCGGTGGGGCCGTGGGTGGTGCTCGCCGCGGTCGTGGCCGTCATCGCGTTCGTCCTCGTCGTCGTCGCCTGCGGCGCCGCGATCGTCACCTGACTCGGAAAGGAAGGGCCATCTCCGTGACCGTCACCAAGACGAAGTGCCTGCCGACCTATCTCGTGATCGACAGTTCGTCGTCGATGAAGCCGCACGAAACCCTGTTGAACGACACGATCCGGCACCTCTTCCTGGCGCTCGGCGACAGCCCGCGGGTCGCCGAGTACGCCCACCTCTCGATTCTCACCTTCAACACCGACGCGCACGTCGTCCTCGAGATGTCCGACATCGCGACCGTGTACGACGCGCCGGTGATCGGCTGCACCGGCAACACGGCCTACGGCCGGATGTTCACGTTGCTCCGCCAGCGGATCGACATCGACGTCCCCCGGCTCAACCAGAGCGGGCGGGCGGTGCACCGGCCGGCCGTCTTCCTGCTGACCGACGGCGCACCCACCGACCGGGACTGGGCCGCCGCCCACCGCCAGCTGGTCGACCAGGGCTGGCGCCGCCGCCCGCACGTCGTCACGTTCGGCTTCGGCGCGGCGAACGAGGCGGTGCTCGGGCGGGTCGCCACGAAGGCGGCGTTCATCGCGACCGACGTGGCCGACAACCGCGACGCGATCACGTCGATGATGAGCGGCCTGCTCGGGTCGCTGGTGGCCTCCGCCCGCGCGCAGGAGCTGCGGATCCCGGAGCAGGTGGCCGGCTACCGGCCGGTCGAGGTGGTGGAGGAGTTCGTCGACTGAGCCCCGGCACACGGCCTAAGGTGGCCGGGTGACCCGGGACCTGCGGGCCCTGCCGAAGGCCAACCTCCACCTGCACCTGACCGGCGCGATGCGCGCGACCACGCTCGCCGAGTTGGCGGCGCGGGCCCGCCTGCCGCTGCCGCCGCCGCTGGCCGCCGGCACGGTGCACGGGTGGTCGGCCTTCCAGGAGCGGTACGACCTGGCGCGCGCCGCGATCCGGTGCCGGGAGGACATCGTGCGGGTGGTGGTCGAGGCGGCCGAGGACGACGCGGCGGCCGGCGCCGGCTGGGTGGAGATCCAGGTCGACCCCACGTCGTACGCGCCGGTGGCCGGCGGCCTGACCGGCGCCGTCGAGGCGGTGCTGGAGGGTGCCGCCCGCGCGCCGATCCCGGTCGGCGTCGTGGTGGCGGCGAGCTGGGCCGCCGGGCCGGACCACGCGCTGCGGCTCGCGACGCTAGCGGCGTCCTTTGCGGACGGCGGCGTCGTCGGCTTCGGACTGTCCAATGACGAGCGTCGAGGCCGGGTGCCGGACATGGTGGCGGCGTGCCGGGCCGCGGCCGGCGCGGGCCTGAAGGTCGTGCCGCACGGCGGCTTCTACACGCCCGCGTCGCACGTGGCCGACTGCGTCACGCTGCTCGGCGCGCACCGGATCGGTCACGGGTTGGCGGCGGCCGGTGACCCGGCGACCGTGGCGCTGCTGGCGGCGCGCGGGGTGGCGCTGGAGGTTTGCCCGACGTCGTACCCACCCTTCGGCGTCGCCGCGATCGCGGACCTGCCGGTGGCGGCGCTGCGCGCGGCGGGCGTCACCGTGGCCATCGGCACCGACGACCCGCTGCTGTTCGGCACCGACCTCGCGGCCCAGTACGCGCTGCTCGGCGGGGCCGACGCGGCGCTGGCGGACCTCGCCCGCTGCTCGATCACCGCCAGCGCCGCCCCGGCCCGCGTCAAGGCCGATCTGCTCGTCGGCGTGGCCGCCTGGCTGGCGGCGTGAGACCCTAGCCGTGCTCGGCCCGCTCCTTCTCGGCGCGGGACTCCGCCAGGTCGAGCGCCAGGACGCCGCAGAGGATCAGCAGGTCGTTCTGGCCCTCCTTGACGTCCACCGCGTACGTGTCGCGGATGCTGAACCACTTCTTGGAGACCTTGGCGACCTTGTGCCCGTCGAGCTCCACCGTGTACTCGTGGTCGAGGAGGTCGCCCTTCATCTCCAGGTCGTGCGGGCCGGGCACGTCGATCGTGTACTTGTCGCGGAACGGCGTGAACAGGTTCTTGCGCATCTCGCCCGCCGACTCGCCGCCGATCGTGATCTCGTACGTGCGCCGCAGCGCGATCAGCTTGCGGTGCACCGAGGCCACCTCGCGGCCCGACGGGTCCTGGATCACCAGCTTGTCGCGCACGGAGAACGCCTTGCCGTCGACGTGGTAGACCGGACGCCCGACGTCGTCGGTGATGTCGAAGTCGTCGCCGATGTCGAAGATCTTCTCCCGGATGAGGTACATGCCCTCATCCTCACTCACGAGCGGGATGGTTCGCTCGCAAGCGCGCTACTCGCCGGAGAGAAGATCCTCGAACGACGTGGTCAGCGCGAACGGGTCGGCCGGCTTGGCGGGCTCGCGGCGGGCCACCTCGGCGGCCAGCTCCGCGGCGGCCCGCTGGATCCGCCGGTCGAGCGCGCCGCCGCCCTCGTCGCCGCCCCAGTCCTCGGGTGCCGCGAAGACGGCGGTCGGCACGACCACCGACCGGAGGTACGCGAACAGCGGCCGCATGGCGTGCTCCAGCGCGAGCGAGTGCCGGGCGGTGCCGCCGGTCGCCCCGATCAGCACCGGCTTGCCCGCGAGCGAACCCTCCGGCAGCAGGTCGACGAACGACTTGAACAGCCCGCTGTACGAGGCGGTGAAGATCGGCGAGACGGCGATCAGCCCGTCCGCGCCGGTCACCGCGTCGATGACCGGCGCCAGCTCCGCCGGCGGGAAGCCGGTCAACAGGTTGTTGACGACGTCGTGAGCGTGGTCGCGGAGCTCCACCACCTCGACGGCCGGGGCGACGCCGAGCCGGGCCAGCTCCTCCGCCGCCGCGGCCGCCAGCCGGTCGGCCAGCAGCCGGGTCGACGACGGTTGTCGCAGGCCGCTGGCGACCACGACGAGCTTCCGCTCCGCCGTCATCGGGCGGCCCCCGTCTCCGCGGGAGCGGACGCCGCGGCGGCGACCAGCGACGCGTGGGTCGGTGCGTCCGGCACGTGCGCCGGGCGGTTCGCCGCGAACTCCTTGCGCAGCACCGGCACGACCTCCTCGCCCAGGAGGTCGAGCTGCTCCAGCACCGTCTTGAGCGGCAGGCCGGCGTGGTCCATGAGGAACAGCTGCCGCTGGTAGTCGCCGACGTACTCCCGGAACGAGAGCGTCCGGTCGATCACCTGCTGCGGGCTGCCGACGGTGAGCGGCGTCTCCCGCATGAAGTCCTCCAGCGAGGGCCCGTGGCCGTACACCGGAGCGACGTCGAAGTACGGCCGGAACTCCCGTACCGCGTCCTGGCTGTTCCTGCGCATGAACACCTGGCCGCCGAGGCCGACGATGGCCTGGTCGGCCGAGCCGTGCCCGTAGTGCGCGAAGCGTTCGCGGTAGAGCCCCACCATGCGCTGGGTGTGCTCCTTGGGCCAGAAGATGTGGTTGGCGAAGAAGCCGTCGCCGTAGTACGCGGCCTGCTCGGCGATCTCCGGACTGCGGATCGACCCGTGCCAGACGAACGGCGGCACGCCGTCGAGCGGACGCGGCGTCGAGGTGAACGACTGCAGCGGCGTGCGGAACCGCCCCTTCCAGTCGACCACGTCCTCGCGCCAGAGCTTGTGCAGCAGCGCGTAGTTCTCGATCGCGAGCGGAATCCCGTTGCGGATGTCCTGCCCGAACCACGGGTAGACGGGGCCGGTGTTGCCGCGACCGAGCATCAGGTCCACCCGGCCGCCGGCCAGGTGCTGGAGCATCGCGTAGTCCTCGGCGATCTTCACCGGGTCGTTGGTGGTGATCAGCGTGGTCGCGGTCGAGAGCAGCAGCCGGTCGGTCCGCGCCGCGATGTAGCCGAGCATGATGGTCGGCGACGACGGCACGAACGGCGGGTTGTGGTGCTCGCCGGTGGCGAACACGTCGAGGCCGACCTCCTCCGCCTTCAGCGCGATCCGGACCATCGCCATGATCCGGTCGTGCTCGGAGGGGGTCGTGCCGGTGGTCGGGTCCGGCGTGACGTCGCCGACGGTGAAGATCCCGAACTGCATCAGTTAACACCTCACTTGGTCAGCCACCGTCAACATATTTGACGCCGCAACAATTCCCGCTGGCCCTGGATGCCAGCCTATGACCCGCCGCCCGGGGGCTCCGCATCGACGGTGAGCGGTTCGGGTAGCCTGCCCGAATGCTGCGGCAAAACGTGGTACGTCCGCTTTCGTCCGTGCCGGGGATCGTATGGCTGATCCTCGCCCTCCACCTCGGCGTGGTCCTCTGGCAGACCGCCGCCTTCCCCAACTTCCGGTCCCCGGACGAGCGCCAGCACGCCGACCTGGTGGCGATGGTGGCGCGCGGCGAAGCCTGGCCGTGGCCGGCACCCGGGACGCTGCACCTCTCCACGGGCAGCGGCGCCGGCGGCTTCACCCGCAGCAACCGCATCGACGGGCCGCTGCGCCTCGCCGACGCCGACATCCCGCCGCGCGCCGACCGCCCGTCGTACACCGAGGCCGGCGGCACCACGCCGCAGCCCCGCCAGCCGGCCAACCAGTTGGTCCAGCACCCGCCGCTGTACTACCTCGCCGGCGCCGCCGTCCTGGCGCTCGTGCCCGGCTGGGACGAGATCCCGTTCGACCGCGCGTTCCTGGCGCTGCGCTGGTGGAACGCCGCCCTCACGGCCGCCCTCCCGCTGCTGCTCTGGGCGGTGGCGCGCCGCCTCCGGCTGCCCGAGCCGCTGCCCGTCGCCGCCGCGCTGGTGCCGCTCGCGATACCCGAACTGACCCACACCGAGTCGGCGGTCAACAACGACAACCTGCTCCTCGTGCTCTGCGCCGGGCTGACGCTGCTCGTGGCCCGCGTGCTCACCGGCGACCTGCGCCGCCGCACCGCGCTCGCGGCCGGCGCCGTCGGCTCCCTCGCCCTGCTGACCAAGGGGTTCGCGCTGCTCGTACCGGCCTGGCTCGGGCTCGCCTACCTGGTCGCCGCCGTGCGGACGCCCGGGTCGCGGCGGCGGGCGGCGGGGTCGCTCGCCGTCGCGCTGCTGGCCACCGCGCCGGGCCTCGCCTGGTGGCTGCGGAACAAGCTCGTGTACGGGTCGGTGCAGCCCCACGGCCGCTACACCGAGATGCCGGCGCTCACCCCGCGGTACGGCTTCGCCGACGGCGGCACCGAGTGGGCCGTCCGGCTGCTGGAGCGGCTCAACACGCTGTTCTTCGTCCACGACCAGACCGGCGACCGGCTGCACCACGGCCCGTGGTGGATGGCCGTCGTCGCCGGCGCGACGGTCGTGGCCGGTGTGGCGGTGACGCTGGCGCGCCGCTCGCTGCCCGCCGCCACCGCCCTCGTGCTGCTGTTCCCGGTCGCCGGCCTGCTCGCGATCGTGGCCAAGGGCTCCTACGAACACTTCGCCGCCTACGGCACGTACGGCGGGATGCAGGGCCGTCACCTGTACGGCGGCCTGGCCGGCCTGGTGGTCCTCGCGGTCGCCGCGGTGCCCCGGCGGGCACGCCGGTTCGCGCCGCTGGCGGTGCTCCTCTTCGCCGCGGCCATCCAGGCCGTCTATCTCGCGTACACCCTGCGGCTCTTCTGGCTGCCGGCCACCGGCGACCTCGGCGCCGCCGTGCGGGCCGTCTTCACCTGGTACGCCCTGCCGCCGGCCGTGCTCGCGGCGGTCGTCGCGGCGGTGGTGGCGTCGTCCGTGGCCACCCTGGTGGCCACGGCCCGCCTCGCCCGCCGCCCGGCGCCGCCCGCCACCGGCGACCCGCTACCGCGGCCGCCGCGTCAGCCGGCGGTGGCCCGCTCCGCGGCGGTCACCGCGTTGCGGAACAGCATCGCCACGGTCGTGGGCCCGACCCCGCCGACCCGCGGCGTGATCGCGCCGGCCACCTCGGCGCAGGACTCGTCGACGTCGGGCAGCAGCCGCCGCCCGGCGTAGCGGACGCCGCCGCCGATCACCACCGAGCCCGGGTTGACGTGCTCGGGTTGGACGATCCCCGGCACACCGGCGGCGGCGACCAGGATGTCGGCCCGGCGGGTGTAACGCGGCCAGTCCGACACTCCCGTGTGGACGACGGTGACCGCGGCGTTGGCGGTCGGCCGCTTCTGCGACAGCAGCAGCGCCAGCGGCCGCCCCAGCGTCGCACCGCGGCCGAGGATCACCACCTCGCGTCCCGCGACCGGGATCTCGTAGTGGGCGAGCAGCGCCTCGATGCCGGCGGGCGTGCAGGGCAGCGGCCCCGGCAGCCCGAGCGCCAGCCGCCCCATGTTGAGCGGATGCATGCCGTCGACGTCCTTGTCCGGGTCCATCGCCAGCAGCGCGCGGTCGTAGTCCAGGTGCCCCGGCACCGGATGCTGCACGAGCAGCCCGTGCACCGCGGGGTCGGCGCTGAACCGGGTGATCACGGCTTCGAGATCGGCCTGCGTGGCCGTGGCCGGCAGGTGCTCGTGCGGCGAGACGAACCCGAGGTCGGCGGCCTGCTTCTGCTTGATCCGGATGTAGCCGGCGCTGGCGTCGTCGTCACCGACCAGCACCGTCGCCAGCGACGGCGTCACACCCTTGTCCCGCAGGACCCGGACCCGGTCGGCCACGTCGGCGAGGACACTCTCGGCCACCGGACCACCGGGCAGAAGACGCGCGGACATGCTTGCTCCCCTCGACGTGGACACCCAGGCGGTCGATGCCCACGGCGGGCTCCCCGATGGTCGTTGCCATCCCCGTGCCGCCAGTCGCGCTCGCCTCCAGCATGCCAGAGACCCGTCCGGTACGTTCATCCACCCGCCGGGGCGAAACAGACACGCCACCGGGGGTGACCTTGGTGTGATCTTGGCGCTGGCCGGCGCGGATGGCGGCGGTACCCACGCCAGCACCGTCCCGGATGGACGTGGCCGACCCACCCGCGTCCCGGTCGCGCGACCGGGTGCCTCCTGGACACCGCTGTGGGACAGGCGGCGGCACCATGGTGCCGTGGACGAGAGCGTGCGGCTGGTTCGCAACACCCCGAGGCTACGAAACCTCGCCTTGATCGTCTGCTTGGCCGGAATCGCAGGCTGGCTCGTGGCCGAACGCTTCGAGCAGGTCCGGGACACGGATCGAATGAAGGTCAGTAGCTTCGTCCTGGTCGTGGGCGCCCTCTGGGTGCTGGCCACGCTGCTCCGTCCGTTCGTCATCGAGGTGAGCTCCGCCGGACTGACCCTGCGCTCCCGGGGTGCCACGAACCGGCTGCCCTGGACGTCGATCGACGCGGTGACGGTGGAGCGGGCGAGCGAGGAAAACTGGAACCAGCCTGTTCTCTGGATCCGGCTGGCCCCCGGGGTGAGACTCAAGCGCCACCGCGGGAAACAGCAGGACGGGTGCCGGCGCTACGACCTGCTGGGGCTGGACGACTTCACGATCCCGCCCGAGGCGGTTGTCCATGCCCTGCTCCGCTACGGCGGCGACAGGATCGACGCTCAGGACTACCTGGACCACCGCGCGGCCAAGCGGCTGGTCGCGGAGCTCTTGGCGGAACAGCGTGCCGAGGAGGCACGCGAGAAGTTCCCGGACGGTCCGGCAGGCTGACGGTCGAACGACCATGTCACGCCGGAAACCCTGGCCTGCCGCGATGATCAGAAGACGACCGTTCCGATCGAATGTGATGTGGGTCACCCCACGATCTTGATCGTTCCATCCCTTCGTCAGCGTCATCGGCGGCCAGAACCCCGCCCTGAGGTCGGGACGTCGGCGATCCGGGAAGCCTGGATATCTATTGTCGTGACTTCAAGGAGGACGCGGCGAGGGGTGGACGGGCATGGTTTCCGCGGTATCTTCCGGCACCGACGACCTGATCGGGGGATCGACGGGGCTGTCTGCGGCATCGACCATGGCGGCATGGACCGGTGGGGAGCGACACCGTCGATCGTGAGGGCCGCGGCGCTCGCCGCCTTACCGCTCGTCGCCTGGTGGCTCGCCGGCCCCGTCGTCGGTGCCAGCGTGCTCGCCGGCTACGCGGTCGCCGCTGGCGTCGTCCTCGTCCGGCACCGGCGCGCGGCCGTCGTCCACCCGCGTACCGACTACATCGTCCCCCTCGAACTGCCGCCCGCGCCGTACGTCGTCGGACGCGACGACGACCTCGACAGGCTCCGCGGCCTCCTCACCCCCGGTGCCGCCGGGCCGCGCGTCGTCGGCGTCTGCGGGCCGCCCGGGATCGGCAAGACCGTGCTGGCGATCCACGTCGCCCACGCCATGAGTCACGCCTACCCGGGAGGCCAGCTCTACACCCGGTTCTGGGCACAGCCGCGCCGTCCCGCCCGCGAGACCGCCGAGCCCGCCCTGCGCGAGTTCGTCCGCTCCCTCCAGGGCCCCTGGGACGCGGACGTGGACGACGTCGACGTCGACGGGCTCCGGCGCCGCTACGTCGAGCTGACCCGGTCCGCGCAGGTGCTCGTGGTGCTCGACGACGTCGCGCCGGAGGTGGCCGAGCTGTTGCGGCCCGCCGGGCGGGGCTGCGCGCTGCTGCTCACCTCGCGCGAGCCGTTCCCACTGCCGGGCGGCGAGTGGCATGAGCTGGGGCCGCTGCCCGAGGCGGCGAGCTTCGACCTGTTCACCTCGATGGTGGGGCCGGAGGCGGTCGACACGGCGGCCGGGCGGCGGGTGGCGGCGCGGCTGGTGCAGGCCTCGCTGCGGGTGCCGCTGGCGCTGCGGCTCGTCGCGACGCTGGTGATGCCCTGGCCGTGGTGGAACGCGACGTCGGTCGTGCGGCTGCTCGGCGACCGGCCGGACGCGGCCACCGACCCCGAGCCGCTCGACATCGGCTACACGCTCCTTACGGCCGACGAGCGGCTCGCCGTCCGCATGCTCGGCCTGCTCCCCGCCGGCGAGCCGCTCGCGCCGTGGATGCTGGCCGCCCTCCTGGACGTCGAGGTGCCGACCGCCCGGGTGGTGATCGAGCGGCTGGTCCACGCCGGCATGGTCGAGCGGGTCGACAGCGACGTGCCGGGTGGCAGCGAGTTCCGCGTGCTCGACCGCGTGCACGACTACGCGCTGCGCCGGCTGCGGGAGGCGACCACCGACCGGGAGCTCGCGGCGCTGCGCCACACGCTCGAAGAGGCGCGCCGCGACCAGGCCCGGAGCCGGGAGATCCACGCGGTGCAGCGGCGCGTCCTCACGCTGCAGGACGCCGGCAAGCCGGGCGAGGCCCTGGTGTACGCCGGTGAGGCCGTCGCCTGGGCACTCCAGCAGGGCCGGCCGCGGCTCCTCGCCGTCGCCCAGGCCACCCTCGCCGAGCTGCACATCGAGCTGGGCAACCTGGAGGCCGCCGAGGACCTGGCCAGGGCCGCCCGGGACGCGGCCGCCGAGACCGGTGACCCGGTCGTCCGGGCACAGGCGCTGCGCGGGCTGGGCCGGCTGCTGCGCCGGCAGGGCCAGCCGGACGCGGCGCTGGGCCGGCTCACCGAGGCGCTGCGCCTCCTCGACGCCGCCCGGCAGGCCGGCCACGACGAGCGTGCCGAGCGGGTACGGCTGCTCCGCCACCGGGCCGCCGCCTTCCTCGACAGCGGCCAGCCGGACCGCGGTCTCGCCGACCTGACCGCGGCCGAGGAGTTGAACGAGGGCCTGCCGGAGTCCGACCGCGCGCCGCTGGTCGCCGGCCTCGCCTGGGCCCGCGCCATGATCGAGAGCAGCCAGCGGCCGGACGACGCGATCGCGCTCATGCACCGGGCCCAGACCGCGGCGGTCCGCAGCAACCAGGCGCTCTGGCACGCCTGGATCACCCTCGACCTGGCCCGCATCCACGCCCAGCGGGACGACCTCGCCGCCGCGCTGCGCCACGCGCAGTCCGCCCTGGACGGCTTCGGACGCATGGGCCACCGGTACGGCAAGGCCAAGTGCCGCGTCCTGATCGCGCGGGTACGCCGGGCCGAGGCGGAGCGCGACGGGCGGCCCGACCCGGCGGCGCTCGAAGCCGCCGCGGCCGAGCTGCAGATCGCGCTGGAGACCTTCCGCAACTGCGGCGACCGGTGGGTCGAGGCCGACGCCGCCCGGGAGTTGGCCGAGATCCGTACCCGGCAGCACCAGACCCGGGCCGCGGCGGCGCTGCTGCGGACCTCCGAGCGGCAGTTCACGGCCGTCGGCGACGCGCGCAACGCGGAGCGGGTCCGCCGGACCCGGCGCCGGGGTTGGCTCCTCCGGCTGGTCGGTTGGTCGGTCGTCGCGCGGCTCGACGCGGCCCTGGCCACCCGGGAGGCGGCCGGCCGATGAGCCCGGACAACCTACCGGGTCCACGACCACCCCGAAGCTGGTGGCGGCGGTCCGTCCACATCGGAGGCTGGGTAGCGGTCGGCGCGCTGGTCGTGCTCAACCAGTACCTCGACCCGGCGGAGGGCACCTGGCTGCGCTGGCTGTGGGCGTGTGCCGGCAGCCTGCTGTTCTTCGTCAACGCGCCGTCGCTCCTCGGCCGGCGCCAGAGGCCGGAGGCCGCGCCGCCGGAACCCGGCCCGGCACCGGCGCCGCCGCCCGTACCGCTGCCCCGCCGTGGCCTGCGGTCCACCGTGCGGCAGCGCTGGCCCCGGCTCGCCCGGTTCCTGCCCGGGTTCCGGCTGCGCCGGCCGGCCGACCTCCCGCCGGCGCAGCCCACCCCGTTCCGCGGCCGCACCGCCGAGCTGGACCAGCTGGCGTCCGAACTGGAGCGTCTGCACCAGCGGGCCAAGGCGTCGCGGCTGCGCCGGCCCGGCGACCATCCGCCCGCGGACGGGTCCGTCGTGCCGACGCCGGTGGTCCGGATCCACGGCATGCCCGGCGTCGGCAAGACCGCGCTCGCCCAGCGGCTCGGGCACCGGGTCGCGCGGCGGTACCGCGACGGGCAGCTCTACGCCAACCTCGGCTCCGGCGGCGCGGCCCGGCAGCCGGCCGACGTGCTCAAGGAGTTCCTGCTCGCGCTCGGCTGGCCGGAGCGCGAGATGCCGCCGGACGCCGCGACCCGCGCCAAGGTGTTCCGCACGATCACCCACGACCAGCGCATCCTGGTCCTGCTCGACGCGGCCCGCGACGCGAACCAGATCCGCGACCTGATCCCGAGCGGCCGGCGGTGCGCGGTGGTCGTCACCAGCCGCCGGGACCTCGGCACCGAGTTCGGCGGCAGCGCGCTGTCGCTGGGTGTGCCCGACGAGGCGACGGCCAAGGAGATCCTGCGCGCGGTCACCACCGCCGAACTGGACGACGAGCCGGTGCACGCGGCCGCGATCGTCTGGCGCTGCGGGCGGCTGCCGCGGGCCCTGCGCGCGGCCGCGGCCCGCACCACGCGGCCGTCCCCGGCCGGCGGCGAGACGAGCCTGCGCGAACTCTCCCAGACCCTGTGGCGCGAGCCGCCACTGGACTACCTCACCGTCGGCGGCTTCAACCTGCGCGACGACTTCAAGGCCGAGTACGACCGCCTGCTCGCCCAGGAGCAGCTGGCGTTCCGCCTGCTCACGCTGGTGGCGTCGCCGACGTTCGTGTCGTGGGTGCTGCGGCCGCTGCTCAGCGACGGCGTGGGCGACATCGGCCCGCTCGCCGCCGAGACGCTGCTCAGCCGGCTGGTCGCCGCCCACCTGGTGGAGGTCGTCGGGCAGCCGGACGGCAGCGGCCCCAAGCGGTACCGGTTCCACGAGCTGGTCCGGCAGCTCGCCGTCGAGCTGCGCGACGACCCCGCGACCGCCGGCCCCGACGGCGCGCGCGACGTCGCCCGCGCGCTGCGCCGCCTCGACTCCGCGTACGTCGCGGTCGCCCGTACCGCGCTGGTCCGGGCCGGTGAGCCGGTGACGCCGGGCACCGACGTCCCGTGGCTGCCTGACGACTACGTCTTGGAGCACATCTCCCGCCACCGCGAGCGGTGGGTACGGGCGGAGCAGGCGAGCCTGGTGCGCGCGCTCGCGTCCGGCGCCGCCGGCGGCGACGTCGAACTCTCCTGGCGGATCGGCCGCTGGCTCGGGCGGCACGTGCCCTGGGGTACGCCCGCGGCGCTGGTCGACGCGGCGTTCGCCGCCGCGGTCCGGGCCGACACTCCCGTCGAGGGGCGGCTCTGGGTCGACATCGCGCGGATCGGCCACCTCGCCGCCATCGACCGGCACGACGAGGCGATCGCCGCGGCGGACCGGGTCATCCAGGTCGCCGGCGGCGACGGCCTCACCCGGATCGCGGCGGTCGCGCACCGCCGGCGGACCGAGGTGCTGCTGGAGATCGGGGCGTACCGCAGCGCGCACCACGCCGCCGGCTCGGCGGCGCAGGCGTTCGAGGCGGTCGGCCCGCCGTCCCGCAACGGCCGCGACTCCGCCTTCGGCGGCGCCGGCGAGGCCGAGCTGGTGGCGCTGCTCACCCACGGCGGCCGCAGCGCCTGCGACCCCGCGCACTGGTACGACGACCTGCCCGGCGTCTCCGTACCGGCGTGGCACGACACGGGGTGGTACCGGCGCGCGCTGGCGCACGCCGAGGTGGCGCGCCGCCGGAGCGACTGGCGGGAGGCGCTGGACACGCTCGACCGGGCAGCGGCGGAAAACCACGACGACGCCCGCCGGATCGGCGAGATCCAGCTGCGGCAGGCGATCGTCCACCTGACCCGGGCCGAGAGCGCGGCCGACCGTCCGGGCCGGGTCGCGGCGGCTGGCCGTGCAGACCGCGTGGCGGCGGCCGAGGCGGCCGTCGAGCGCGCCGGTCAGGCCGTCCTCACGGCGCGCGACATGCGCAACCAGCCGGCTGAGCTGCGGGCCCGGTGCGTGCTCGCGCGCGCACTCGTCCTCGCCGGGCGGTCGGCGGCCGCGGAGCGCCAGGGACGCCAGGCGGAGACCGAGCTGTACCTGGTGCGTACCGGCGACGGCCCGGCGGCGACGCTCCTGGAGGCGCAGGTGAAGGTGGCCCGCGCGCGGATCCTGCTCCCGGGGCGACCACCAGCGCTCCCTCGTGCCCGTCGATCCTGCGCGCGGCCCGGCGGCGGTCCCGTGCCGCGGCCACGCGCGGCCGGCCACGGCCCCGCCGCCGACGCCGCCCGCCTGGCGACGACACTGCTCACCGAGGCGCGCGCCACGTTCGTCCACTGTGGTGACTGGCGCGCGGCGGCCGACTGCGGGATGCTGATGGCCGTGGCGGCGCCGCTGGCAGGCGACCCCTTCAGCGCCACGTCCGCGCTGGGCGACGCGCTCCGCGACTTCGAGACGGCGCGGGACTGGGCGAG
>Ga0164243_10003258_pt1 | contig 26111 bp, 13 predicted proteins | sample OricompcompostOP_FD_108781 | JGI IMG/M metagenome (GOLD analysis project Ga0164243, IMG submission 108781) | Organic Plus compost microbial communities from Emeryville, California, USA - Original compost - Organic plus compost (OP) | ecosystem: Engineered > Solid waste > Mixed feedstock >...
CATCGATCATAACAACGTCCTCTGGATTGGTACCTATACCGGAGGCCTCAGCAGCTTTGACGGTAATAAATTCACGACCTGGCGCCATGATGATAAGGATACCACCTCCCTGTATGACGACAGCGTTTGGGAGATACTGGAAGATAAAAACCATACGCTCTGGATAGGCATGCTCTCCGGCGGGGTGGACCGCTTTGACCCCGCCACCGGCAAGTTTGAGCATCTCGCCAACAAACCCGGGGCCCTGCTCTCCAACCGCGTATCCGTGATGATAGAGGATAGTAAAGGAAACATCTGGATCGGTACAGATGCCGGTATTTCCGTGAACGGCAGTGATGGAAAAGTATTGCAGACCTACCGCACACAACCCGGCAAAAACAGCATCAGCCACGATAACATTAATTGTTTACTGGAAGACAGTAACGGCAACATCTGGGTAGGTACGCGGGAAGGGCTCAACCTCATCAACCGCAAAACCGGCAAAGTTGAAGTGTTCACCCTCGCGGACGGCCTGCCGGACAACCTGATGCTGAATATCCTCGAAGATAAACAGCATACGCTCTGGTTAACCACGCCGAATGGTTTGTGCAATATCATCCCGCATTACCAGAAAGATCGTACAACCATTTCCGTTATAAAATACGATGAGTCCAACAACCTGCAGGGCCGCGAGTTCAACAAGAATGCCGCCCTGCGCACAAGGGCGGGAGAGATGGTCTTTGGCGGCCCGGCCGGATTTAACATCATTCAGCCGGAAAGCATCGTACACCATAACGATTCCGTAAACCTCACGTTTACCGGCATAGAGTTATTGAATAAACCCATCCTGCCGGGGCAGCGCATGAATAACAGGATTCCCCTGCCGGCCTCCATTTCCCTGCTGAAAGAGCTGAACCTGAAATACAACGAAAATGTTTTCTCTATCGAATTTGCCGCGCTGGATTTCGCTTCCGGCAAATACGACAAATATGCCTACCGGCTGAATGGCTTTGATCAGCACTGGATCTATGCGGACGAAAGCCGCCGCCGCGCTACCTACACCAACCTCGATCCGGGGCATTATGTGTTTGAAGTGAAGGTGATGAACCACAACGGTTCCTGGAGCCCCGTGAAAAGCCTCGTGATCAACATTGCGCCGCCGTTCTGGCATACCTGGCTGGCCTACGTGCTGTATGTGCTGATTGCCGTGGGCATCCTGCTGCTGGCCCGGCAGATCATGCTCGACAGGGTGCATATGCGCTTTAAAATGCAGCAGCAGCGCCGCGAAGCGGAGCGCGCACATGCAGTGGACCAGATAAAAACCAAATTCTTCACCAACGTAAGCCACGAGTTCCGGACCCCGCTCAGCCTCATCATCGCGCCGCTGGACCGCCTGATCAAACAGGCCACCAGCGAAGAGCAGCAACAGCAGCTGGCGCTGGTGCAACGGAATGCAAGGCGGCTTCTCAACCTCGTCAACCAGTTGCTGGATTTCCGTAAGATGGAAGTCCAGGAAATTAAACTCTATCCCTCCGTGGGCGACATCGTGCGGTTCTGCCGGGAAATCAGCCTGTCCTTTTCGGACATTGCGGAAAAGAAGCACATCAACCTGTCCTTCACTTCGGATGTGGACCTCCTGGAAATTTACTTTGACCGCGATAAAGTGGAGAAGATACTGCTGAACCTCGTTTCTAACGCTTTCAAATACACGCCGGACAATGGCGACGTGACCATAGAACTGCATTACCAGGCTCCTGAAACCGGCAGCGGGGAGGGGAGCGTGGTGCTGAAAGTCCGCGATACGGGCATAGGCATCCCGCAGGATCAGCAGGACCGGATCTTTGAACGCTACTTCCAGTCGGAAGTGCCGGAGAGTATGGTCAACCAGGGCACGGGCATCGGCCTGGCCATCACCCGGGAGTTTGTAAGGTTGCACGGCGGTACCATAGCCGTGAAAAGTGAACAGGGCAAAGGCTCCTGCTTCACCGTTACCCTGCCGGCAAAAAAGATCTACGAGCCGCCGGCTGCCGCCGCCACGGAGCAACTTCCGGAAGAGTTGCAGCCCAAAGAGAAAGGCAATAAGCAAAAAACGGTGCTGGTCGTGGAAGATAACGAGGACCTCCGCTTTTACCTGAAAGACAACCTAAAGGGCATGTACCATGTGGAAGAAGCCACCAACGGTAAGGAAGGCTGGGAAAAGGTAAAGCAGCTGCTGCCGGACCTGGTGGTCAGCGATGTGATGATGCCGGTAATGGATGGCGTCACCATGGCGAAAAAGATCCGTAACGAAATGGCAACGGCGCATATCCCGGTTATTTTACTCACCGCCATGGGCAGCGAGCAAAAACAGCTGGAAGCCCTGGATGCCGGTATTAATGATTATATCACCAAACCATTTACCTACGAAGTGCTGGAATCCCGTATCAAAAACCTGCTGGCCCACCAGCTCTATATGCAGAAGCGCTTCCAGAAGCAAATTGACGTCAGCCCGGAAGAGGTGACCATCACGCCGGTGGATGAACAGTTTATGAAACAGGCCCTGGCCATCGTGGAGCGGAATATGGACAACCCGGATTTTTCCGTGGAGGAGTTCAGCAGCGAAATGTGCATGAGTCGCGTTACCCTGTACCGCAAAATCATGTCCCTCACGGGCAAAGCGCCCCTGGACTTCATCCGGTCCATCCGCCTCAAACGCGCCGCCCGGCTCCTGCAATCCAGCGGCTTGTCCGTTTCGGAAATCGCCTACCAGGTAGGCTTCAACGACCCGAAGGTTTTCCGGAAATTCTTTAAACAGGAATTCAACGACACGCCTTCCCAATACGCGGCCGGGTTTAAAAATACTTCTTCCCCGTCGCCCTGATGCAAATTGAAAATCAGGGGTTTGATACAAATTGAACCCCTATTTGAAACAATCGTGGATGCTGTTTGCTAAAACGTTAGCATAGTTTTACAAGACTTAATCCACGTATATGAAATCACGACTGTTCTATCACCTTAGCCAGTGGTCGCCCACCGGCGTGCAAAAACTATTCCCCGTCAGTCCTACGGCGCGGGGCCACTTACCTGTACATGCAACCTTGTCATTTATGGATCGGAGCAACGGCATCACCGGCTACGCCGGATGGAATGAACCGGCTTGCCCCCGATGGTAACAAAGATTCCAAAAAGCAAAAGTTTCAGCTCATGGTGACTCACATTCACCACATACAATACAGCACCCCGGATGTCTATCCGGCAGCTTTTGTCCTATGTGGTGCCAGTGGTGTAATCACCCGGTAACAATCATCATTTAAAGCATTTTGACATGATATCAGCCAAAAAGAACTTCCCTATGCTGATGCTGCCTGCCTGGCTCCTAATCGGAGTCCTGTTTTGCGCCAGTAGCTTCGCACAATCCATTACCCTTACAGGTACTGTTGTAAATAAAAAAACAAACGCCCCCGTGCCGGGAGTGGCCATCGTGGTGAAAAACTCCAATCGCCACGCCATCAGCGACGCCGCCGGCAAATTCACCCTGGAAACAACCGCCGGCAATACCCTGCTCGTATCCATGATGGGATTTGAAAAGCAGGAGGTAACGGTCGGCAAAACGAATAACATCACCATCCAACTGGTGGAGAACGTCTCCCAGCTGGACGATGTGGTGGTAATCGGTTACGGTAAAACGAAACGCAAGGATGTGACAGGCGCCATCTCCTCCGTCAGCGGCGATGAAATCCGGAAAACGCAGCCTACCACCTTCGACCAGGCCCTGCAGGGCAAGGTGCCCGGCCTGGTAGTACAACAGGTGTCCGGCCAGCCCGGCGGCGCCGTGTCCGTACAAATCCGCGGCCTTTCATCTTTTGGCTCCAGCGGCCCCATGTACGTGATCGACGGGATCATCATCGGCGGTACCGCCAGCCTGGGCGAAGGTACCAACCCCCTGGCCGGTATCAACCCCTCCGAAATCGAATCCATCGACGTACTGAAAGATGCCTCCGCCACCGCCATCTATGGCTCGCAGGCCACCAACGGGGTGATTGTAATCACCACCAAAAGAGGCCTGGTAGCGCCGCCCGCCATCAGTTACGATATGTACACCGGCTACCAGCAGCTGCCTAAACGCATGCCGCTGATGGACCTGCAGGAATACGCCACCTTCATCAATGAAAGGAACAAGGCGCTGGGATGGGGCTTTGATACCCGTGAGGACTTCGCCAACCCCAAATACCTGGGAAAGGGTACGGACTGGCAGAAAGAACTCTTCCGGAATGCGCCCATGACCAACCACTCCCTGACGGTGAACGGCGGGGATGTGAGAACCCAATACCTCTTATCCGGTTCCTACTTTAAGCAGGAAGGTATTGCGCTGGGTTCTGATTTCGAACGCGTATCGGTACGCCTCAACCTGGATAATAAAACCACCGACTGGCTGAAAATAGGTACCAGCCTGCAACTGGCTAATATCAAGGAAAGCGTGAACACCACCGGCAACAGTGTGATCCACTCCGCGCTCACCCAAACGCCCGATATCGCCATCAGAAATCCCGATGGCAGCTGGGGCGGTAACTATAACCCGGATGGCTGGGTGAATAACAATATTGTGAACCCCTATGCCATGGCGCTCATCAACAAGGATGACATCAACCGGTACCAGCTGTTTGCCAACCTCTATGCGGATGTCGCCTTCTACAAGGACCTCAGCCTGCGCAACGAGGTTACCTTCAGCTACAGCACCGCCAGGGAAGACCGCTTCAATCCCACCTATACTTTTGGCCTTGTAAAACGCACCAACAACAGCGGCGCTTTTTTATACAACCAAAACCTCTTTAAAACCATCCGCAATTATTTCACCTACCAGCATGTATTTGACAAGAAATACAATGTGAATGCGGTAGTGGGCCACGAAGCGCAGCTGAGCACCAGCGAAGGCGCCAGCGCCGCCCGCGACAACTTCCCGTCCAACAACGTGCAGGTGATCAGCAGCGGGGACCCTACCACGGCTACCAACACCGGTATCAAAGGCCAGAATGCGCAGGAATCCTACTTCGGCAGGATCAACTTTGGCCTCAACGATAAATACCTGTTCACCGGTAACGTGCGCGCAGACGGCTCTTCCAAGTTTGCGGCAGATAACCGCTGGGTAACCACCTGGTCCGGCGCCTTCGCCTGGAAGCTGAATAATGAAGCGTTCCTGCGCCAGGTAAAACAGGTCAACGAGCTGAAACTCCGCCTCGGCTACGGCCTTACCAACAACCAGAACATCCGCGACTTTGCCTATACCTCCACTTTAATGACGGTGGCCACCGGCCTGACCGGCATTGCACAGCTGACGGTAAACGTAGGCAACCCCTACGTGCAATGGGAAAAAACCAAGTACACCAACATCGGCCTGGATGGTACCTTCTTTAACTGGCGGTTGAACTTCGAGCTGAACTTCTACAACCGCAGGACGGACGGGCTGGTGATGCAAATCCCGCTGCCGCTCTACGCCGGCACTGCCATCGGATGGGCGCCCGGCTCCCTGGACGCGCCGTATGTCAACATCGGTATCGTCAACAACAAAGGATTCGATTTCCGGATCAGCTCCACCAACATCCAGCGTAAGCATTTCAGCTGGAAAACGGATTTCACCGTTTCCCGCAATATCAACGAAGTGATCAAACTCAATACGGACGGCGCTTCGCTCAGCAGGCCGTACACCCGCACCGTGGTGGGCCGCTCCATCGGCGAGTTCTATGGCTATGTGATAGATGGCGGCGTGTTTGCCACCGCGAAGGATTTTGAAACGCATGCCCTGCCCGTGAAAAACGGGGAACCATTGCCGGTAGGCCCTGCAGGAGGCAGCATCTGGTACGGGGACCTCAAGTTTAAAGACCTGAACGGTGATGGTATCATCAATGAGCTGGATCAAACCTACCTGGGATCGCCCATTCCTAAGTACCAGCTGGGCCTGAACAATACGATTTCCTATAAAAATTTCGACCTGAATATTTTCTTCAGCGCCAACATCGGCAACAAGGTATTCAACCAACTCAGGATAACCGGGGAATACCCCGGTACCAGCTCCGGCTACATGCGCAACCTCATGAACTATGCGCAGCTGGCCCTGATCGACTCCTCCGGCTCAGCCACGGATATTAAAAACGTGTACGTGAAAAATCCCGGCACATTCATCCCCGGTTTGAGGAACGATAATACGAATGATAATAACCGCGTATCCAATAAATACGTGGAAGACGGCGACTTCCTCCGCTGTAAGAACATCTCCCTGGGATTTTCCCTGCCGGATAAACTGCTCAATGTGCTGCACATCCACTACCTGCGTTTATACGTGAACGTATCCAACGCGTTCATCATCTCCAAATACTCCGGTATGGACCCAGAAATCGGTTCATGGGATCCGCTGAACGCAGGCATTGACAATGGCTTCTACCCGCAACCCCGCGTGTACACCATTGGTGCGAATATTAAACTGACAAAATAGGTTCTTCATCTACTCATATGATTGCTATGAAATCTGTTATAAAAATACTTTGCTGTCAGATACTGGCTTTGGGGCTGCTGACAGGTTGTTCCCGCAGCTTCCTGGACAGGCCGCCACTCTCGCAGATCAGCGCTGAAAACTTTTATAAATCCACCAACGACCTTCGCCTCGCTACGGCAGCGCTCTATGGCGGCTCTCCCTGGGGCGACTGGAACTATACCTGCTACCTGCCCGTAGGCGATGTGCTCAGCGGCAATATGGCCGTAGGTTACTGGGGTGATGCCGTACAGCTGAATACCTTCAGCATCACCGGGCAGAACGCGATCATGGTATCCAACTGGAAATCCATGTACAACATCATCGCCCAATGTAATATCACCATCAACGCCATTAAGGACCGGGCGCCGGACTCGATCCCCTTACAGGCCAGGAACGCGGCCACCGCAGAAGCGCGCTTTATCCGCGGCTATGCGTATTTCAACCTCGCCATCCACTGGGGCGCCGTACCCGTGATTGAAGACAACGGTAAGCTGGTGACCTCTCCGCTGGTGAACCGGGTGAAGACGGAAGACGTTTACAAATTTGCCATCAACGACCTCACGTTTGCAGCGGAACACCTCCCGGCGGCGGATGCCGCAGGGCGACTCACCACCTGGTCCGCCCAGGGAATGCTCGCAAAAGTGTACCTGGCATTTTCCGGCTACAACCAACAGGGCAGCCGCAACCAGGCCTTGCTGGACAGTGCCGCCAAATACGCCGGCAATGTGTGCAAGAAGAGCGGCCTGGCATTGCTGCCGAACTACGCCAACCTGTTTAAAACCCAGTACAACGATAACCCGGAATCCCTGTTTGCCCTGCAATGGGCGCCGGGAGGCGGCTGGCTGGAAGGCAATATGCTGCAGATTTATTCCACATCGCCTGAAATCTCCGCCAACGGCTCGGCAGGCTGGTTCGGCATCGGCCCTACCGTGGATATGATCAAACTCTACTCCGCAAAAGACAGCATCCGCCGCAAAGCTACCTTCATGCTCAACGGCGATTATTACCCTGAGCTGAACGCTGCGGGCGGCGGTTTCAAATATACCGGCAACTGCGCCATCAAGAAGCATATCATCGGTACCAACAAGGATAACAACTCGCCTACCATGACGCAGAATTCCTCCACGGAACATAACGCCCTGCTGCGCCTCGCAGATGTGTACCTCGTATATGCGGAAGCGTTACTGGGTAATCACGGCACTACTACCGATGCGGATGCGCTGTTGTATTTCAATAAGGTGCGCGAAAGGGCAGGCCTCATGCCCGCGCCCATGCTGGATGCTGATTCCATCATGATTGAGCGCAGGATTGAGCTGGCCGCGGAAGGGCAGTACTGGACGGACCTGGTGCGACTTTCCTACTACAATCCCGCCAAGGCGATCGGAAAATTGAACGGGGAGCAAAGGGTGACCTTCACCTACAGCGGGGGAGTGATAACGCCGGCTAGTCCGTATGGCGTGATTACGCCTGCCACTATCCAAAGTTTCACATTCCCGATCCCCTCCTCGGAGATCACTGCCAATCCGAAATTACTGGAAGCGCCGGTGCCTTATTTCTAAGCAACAAAAATTATTTCCGTGAAAAAATTAGCTCTAAATACGATCGGCAGGTGGCCTGTGCTGCTCTTTTCCTGCCTCTTCCTGCTGGCGCAATACGCCTGTAAAAAAGACAATGACGGCGCAGCGCCGGTTATCACGCATGTGCGCAACTATGCGGCTTCGCCCGATGACTCCCTCGTGCAGGCGGTCATTCCCGGGCAATGGATCGTGCTGGTGGGCCGCAACCTGGAAAATGCCGTAGCCGTTACTTTCAACGGCGTGAGCGCAAGCATCAAAAGCCAGATGTTTTCCGATACCAGCGCCGTAGTGCAAGTGCCGGCGGTCATACCTTTCCCATCCGTACCGGCGGACAAGCTCAATGTGATTCAATTTATCACCACCAATGGGACGGCCAATTTTACGTTCAATATCGTAGCGCCGCCGCCGGCCATCACCAGCATCTCCAATGAAAATGCGCAGGAAGGAGATTCCGTTTTCGTGTACGGTACCAACTTCTTTTTCGTAGAAAAATTGTCCTTTGCCGGCGTACAGGTAGATAAATTCAAGGCTACGGACGATGGTACCAGCATTGGGTTTATTCAGCCGCATATCCCCGGTCCTGGAAATGTGATCGTAGCCACCAAATCAGGCGCTGACACCACGGTATATAACGTGCAGGACCTCGCTACCGGCATGCTCTGTGATTTTGACCAGGTGAACACCTTTAGCTGGGGCGCCAATATTGAAAATAACAGCGCAGATTTTCCCGGTAACCACGGGGCTTATGCCGTGCTGAAAAACGATGTGCTGCCCGGCGGCGAAGGTAGCTGGTGGGGCAGCCAACGCAGTATCAATACCAACGACGTACAGTGGTTACCGGTAGAAAGACTGTCCGACCCGGTTGAAGATTACGCGGTGAAATTCGAAATCAACGCGCCCAACGATTGGAATGGCACCAGCCTGTACGTAGTGAGGAACTACGATATGGCATTACTGGCCCGCTATGAACCCTGGCTGCAAACGGACGGCACGGCAAAGGCTTACTCCACCAAAGGATGGCGCACCGTTACCATTCCGTTCACCGAGTTCCGTACGAATTCCGGTAAGGGCACCAGTCCGGCCAGCCTGACGGAATTACTGGGCAGTACCGCCCACAGCCCGATCAATATTCAAACTGCCAACTTTGCCGCTACGCCAACGCCAACAGGCTTTTACGCGGCTATTGATAACATCCGCGTCGTGAAGATCAAATGATGCCACGGCGTGGAATAAAACCATTGTAGTATTTAGATGAGAAAAAGTATTCTGCTGCTGTTACTGCCGTTGTTGTTGCCGGCATTACGGGGTGCAGCACAGCGGGGAAAAACGTTTTTCCCCGCCGGGGACCTGATTACGACCGGTATCTATTATTATCCCGAGCATTGGGATGAAAAGCTCTGGGAGCGGGATATCCGGCATATTGCCGACATGGGTTTTGAATTTGTACACCTGGCTGAATTTGCGTGGTTCAGGATGGAGCCGGAGGAAGGGCGGTTTAACTTCGCCTGGCTCGACAAGGTGGTGAACCTCTGCGAGAAATACCGCCTGAAAGTGATCATGTGCACGCCTTCGGCTACCACGCCCGTGTGGATGCGTACCAGGTATCCCGAAACTTTTATCATGAACAGCCAGTATATCCGTGGCGAGCATGGTACCCGCGGCCTGGGTTCCATTGTGAATACCAAATACCAGCAGTTCGTAGAACGCGTGGTAACGGAAATGGCTACACGTTATGGACGCCGGCACAGCGTGATCGGCTGGCAGCTGGATAATGAGCCCGATGCGAAACCGGATTTCAGTCCGGCTTCGCAGGCGGCCTTCCGCCAGTGGTTGCAGGAAAAATATAAGTCGGTAGACTCCCTCAACGCCGCCTGGGGTACGGCCTTTTGGAGCCAGTGGTACAGCAGCTTTGAGCAAATCACGATCCCCAACGTCCAGCTGGTAGGCTGGTGGGGTACTAACCCGCATGCCCTGCTGGATTTTAAACGGTACGCTGCGGACGCACAAGCGGCCTTCCTGGACTTCCAGGCTAAAACGCTGAGAAAATTTATTGCGAAAGAACAGTTTATTACCACGAATTACACGGCCGTGTCGCCGGGGGCCGATCCCCGGCGCACCCGCCTGTTGGACCTCGCCACCTACACGGCTTACCCGAACGGCGGCAGCAGCAACATCGGGGAATCCGGCTTCCGCCTCGGCAACCCTAAATTGCTATTGTTTGCAGGGGAGTATTTCAAAGACCCCGGCGGCGTTACCGGCGTGATGGAAATCCAGCCCGGCCCGGTGAACTGGGGCAGCTTTAACCCCCTGCTTTTTCCGGGTACGGTGCGCATGTGGCTATACCACAGCTTTGCCACCGGCGGCCGGCTCGCCTGTTCCTACCGCTACCGGCAGATCAACTACAGCGCTGAGCAATACCACGGGGCAGTAATGCAAACGGATGGGGCCACGTTATCGCAGGGCGGAGAGGACTATAAAGAGTTTATGGGAGAGATAAGAAAGCTGCGTCAGCAAGCCGATACGTCCGCCGCTGTACCTGCAGCGCTGGTAAATCGATCCACAGCCATCCTTTGGAACCTCGAAAATTTCTGGACTTTAGATTATCAGCAACAGACCCGCCAGTGGGATACCTGGAATTATCCTGTCAAATTCATGCAGATCGGGAAATCCCTCGGCGCGCCGGTGGAAGTGGTGAGCGAAAAGGCGGATTGGTCCAAATACAAATTCCTGATCGTGCCGGCTTATGAAATGGCGGACAGCGCGCTGGTCAGCAAATGGGAAGCCTACGCCCGCAACGGCGGCCAGCTGGTGATTACCTGCCGCACCGCCGCCAAAAACCGCAACGGCCACCTCTGGGAGGCCGGCTGGGCAGCCCCGCTCCGCAAACTCATCGGCGCTGATATCACCTCCTTCGACATGCTGCCGGATTACTACAAGGGGGACGTGCTGATGAAACAACAGCATTATCACTGGAATAACTGGGGCGATCTCCTGCGGCCCGCGGCCAATACCGCCGTCCTGGCGCAGTATGATAACCAGTTTTACAAAGGCACGCCGGCCGTGATAAAACGGCAACTGGGCAAAGGCGCTGTCACTTACATCGGTGTGGATACGGACGATGCCAGGCTGGAAAAGGACATCCTGCGGGAGCTCTACACCAGCGCCGGCGCCACCACGGAAGATTATCCGCCGGGCATCTTCGTGTACTGGCGGGATGGCATGTACATCGCCGTCAACTACTCCTCGGAGGACTATACGATGAACATGAGCGATCGCGCGCGGATACTGATTGGAGAAAAACGCATTAAACCCGCCGGCGTATTGGTATGGAAAGAATAAAAGTAAGCAACATAGCATTCATGAAACGAATAAAAGGAATCTGTTGGTCAGTAGCCCTGGCTGCTGTTATGATCAGCAACGGCGCAGCGCAAAGCAAAAAGCAACCAGCCACCGCCCCGGTGAGGGCCATTAATGTGGATTTCAACCAGGCGGCCGGCCCGCTGAATAAAATGTTCAATGCCTGCGTGGGCGCAGGCCGCGCCGCCGAAGGCCTCCGGGCAGACTGGCAGCAGCAGCTGGCCTACGTCCGCAGGGAGTGCGGCTTCCGGTATATCCGCATGCACGGCCTCCTCAACGATGAAATGGCCATTTACACGCAGGACAGCAAAGGCAACCCGCAACTGAGCTTCATGTACGTGGATGCGCTGTTCGACTTCCTGCACAGCATAGGCATGAAACCTTTTGTGGAACTGGGCTTCATGCCATCGCAGCTGGCCAGCGGTTCCAAAACTATTTTCTGGTGGAAGGGCAACGTAACACCGCCCAGCGATTACAACAAATGGGAGCAGCTGGTGCAACAGCTGGTAGCGCACTTCGCGGAGCGTTACGGGGAGGAAGAGGTGAAGAGCTGGTATTTCGAAGTATGGAACGAACCTAACCTGGAAGGCTTCTGGGCGGGCAGCCAGGCGGATTACTTTAAGCTGTACACCCACGCCGCCAGGGCCATCAAAGCCGTGAATAAAGATTTTCGTGTAGGCGGCCCCGGTACTGCCGGCGCTGCATGGGAGCCGGAGATGATTGATTATTGTTATAAAAACAACGTGCCCATCGACTTCATCAGCACCCACGCCTATGGCGTGAAGCAGGGCTTCCTGGACGAGTTTGGAAACGGCGGCACCGTGCTGGATAAAAACCCGATGAGCGTTAGCGGTGACGTCATACAATCCCGGGCGGAAATTGCCGCCTCCAAAAAACCGGGCCTCGAACTGCATTATACCGAATGGAGCGCCTCCTATACCCCCGCGGACCCTATTCATGACAGCTATCATGAAGCGGCGTACGTTTTACAAAAGTTAAAACAGGTGGGCAATGCGGCCAACTCTATGTCGTACTGGGTGTTCACTGATATTTTCGAAGAGCCGGGCCCGCGTTTCACGCCTTTCCACGGCGGCTTTGGTATGCTGACCATCCAGGGCATCAACAAGCCCGTGTTTTATGCATACCAGTGGCTGAACAAACTGGGCCCTGTGGAGTTGAAAAATACCGACCCTGCCTCCTGGGTTTGTAAGGACTCCTCCGGCAACGTACAGGCGTTGCTGTGGGATTTCACCAACACCCACCCGGGCGATAGCATGCATAACCAGAAATATTACATACAGGACCTGCCGTCAAAACCGAAAGGAAAACTGCAGCTCCACCTTTCCAACCTGCCTGCCGGCAATTATGCCGTAGAGCTGTACCGGACAGGTTATAAATCCAACGATGCCTATGCGGGCTGGCTCTCCCTCGGCAAACCAAACTACCTGACCCAACAGCAGGTAGCGCAGATTAAAAACCAGCACGACGGATCGCCTTTTCTAAAAAAGATGATCAGCGTCAAAGCGCATACGCCTTATACGGAAGATATTGACCTGCGGGAAAATGATGTATTCCTGGTAAATATTATTAAATTATAAGCAGACTAATGTGCCACGTTAACACTTGGATCCTGATTGAAAACCCCGGGGCTGAGCCGCACCTGCACTGGTTGCAGGTGCCGTGCCTGCTCAACGGGAAGGGGGGAAAGGAGCGCCGCAGGCGGATCAAACAGGTACTAACATAAACGGCTATACGAAATAAAAGTTGAATACGCATATGAAAAAATTATCGGGCTTAATTTTGGCAAGCCACCTATTGCTGACGGCCGGTTTGCAGGCGCAGGAAAACTATCGCGTGGTGGTAAACACCAGCGCAGAGCCGGTAGCGGCCGGAAAATATACGGCGGACTGGCAGTCCCTCAGCCAGTATAAAGTGCCTGAATGGTTCCGCGATGCCAAGTTCGGCATCTGGGCGCACTGGGGGCCACAATGCCAGCCGGAGCAAGGAGATTGGTATGCCCGCGGCATGTACATGGAAGGCTCAGACCAATACAAGTGGCATGTAGCACACTACGGCCATCCCTCCAAGGCGGGCTTCAAAGAAGTGATCCATGACTGGAAAGCAGAAAAATGGGACCCTGAAAAACTGGTGGAGCTGTACAAAAGGGCAGGGGCGCAATACTTCATGGCCATGGCCAACCACCACGATAACCTGGACATGTGGGACAGCAAGTACCAGCAATGGAATACCGTACGCGTAGGTCCAAAAAAAGATATCCTGGACGGATGGTACAAGGCGGCCAAAAAAAATAACCTGCCCTTTGGCCTCAGCGTACACGCCTCCCACGCGTGGACCTGGTATGAGCCATCCCAGCGGTACGACCTCCAGGGCAAAATGGCCACCGTGCCTTACGATGGCAACATCACGGCGGATAAAGGAAAAGGTACCTGGTGGGAAGGCCTGGACCCGCAGGAGCTGTACGCCCAGCAACATCCCCTCAGCGCCGGCAGCTGGGCCAACAGCGCGCTGTTTGCGCAATGGGACTGGCATAACGGCGCCAGCACGCCTTCCCAGGCTTACTGCGATAAGTTCTATAACCGCACCGCTGACCTGATCAACCGCTACAACCCTGACCTGCTGTATTTTGACGATACCGCGCTGCCCTTGTACCCTGTGAGCGATGCAGGTTTGAAAATTGCGGCGCATTTCTACAACCATAACCTGGCTACCCACCCGGGTAAGTTCAGTGCCGTTATGTTTGGTAAAGTACTGACGCCGGATCAGAAAAAAGCCCTCGTATGGGACGTGGAAAGAGGCGCGCCGGATCAGATACAGGACCTCGCCTGGCAAACCTGCAGCTGCATCGGCGACTGGCATTACAACCGCAACGTCTACGATCAGAACCGCTATAAATCCGCCAAAGATGTGATCCATATGCTGGTGGACATCGTGAGCAAAAACGGGAACCTCCTGCTCAACATCCCCGTGCGTGGCGACGGAACGATCGATGATAAGGAAATCCGCGTACTGGAAGGCATCGCCGCCTGGATGAACATCAACCGGGAAAGCATCTTCGGTACCCGCCCCTGGAAGATATACGGGGAAGGCCCTACCGCATCCACCGCCAACCCCGTGAATGCGCAAGGCTTCAACGAAGGGAAGCTCAGCTACGGCAACCAGGATATCCGCTTTAACAAAAAAGGCAACGTATTATACGTGACCGTACTCGGCGCGCCGGCTGCGGACGTAGTGGTAAAATCCCTGGGTAAAAATGCAGAGAAGATCAAAAGCATTTCCCTGCTGGGTAGTCATGAAAAGTTGAAATGGACCCAACACGCAACGGAGCTGGTGATCAATAAACCGCAAACCGTTCCGAACGATATCGCTGTGGTCTTTAAGATCACGCAATAACCAAAAAAAAGCAGCCGCATTTGCGGCTGCTTTTTTCAAAAGACAGTTAGGCAGTAACCCAAAAAATATTAAATTTAGGTATTGATAACCCATAAACCGATCTACTATGCAAAGCGGCATCATTGTTACCATCATCGTTGTATTAATCGCAATCCTTTATCGCTTTTTCGGGAAAAAGGCCTCAGGATGAGATATAGCCCAATAGCGCCATTTAACTGATCAGGAATTTGCCTAGCCCGAATGTGATACTCAACAATACAATATACAATACGTTGGTATTATATCTCACCAACAAAAACAACACTACGGCCACCCAGATTACGGACACATAGTCAATGCCCGCCAGCGTTACCGCACCGGGAAATACGATGCTGCGCCCGAGGAAAAAGGTGAGGTTCAGTATCACGCCCACCACTGCCGCCGTTACCAGGGATAAGGTAGTTTGTACCAGGTGATGATCCTTATAGCGGTCCGCCAGCGGCGCGCCGAGGAATATAAACAGGAAATTCGGCAGGAAGGTATAATACGTGGTAACCAGGAGGCCTGCCACCCCATAGCCCACCGCATGGTCAAAATGATTGTAGCCCGCCATGAAACCCACGAACGACAGTACAATGATCAGCGGCCCCGGCGTTGTTTCCGCCAGCGCGAACCCATCCAGCATCTGCAGCCTGGAAAGCCAATAATATTTCACTACCACCAGCTGCGCCACATACGGGATCACCGTGTAAGAACCCCCGATGGTGATACAGGCCGTTTGGGTGAAAAATAAAACGAGTTTGTTCCAGAAAGCAGCGTCCTTCCCATAAACGAGCAACAAGCCCAAAGGCAGTGCCCACAAGGCCAGGAAGGCCGCCAGCGTGCGTAATACCGTCTTGCGGGTAAGCGGCGCATCCACCTGTTGCAGGTTAATGACGTAACCATTTTCCGTGGCCGCATCCATCGCCGGCATACCGCTTTTCGCAATCCCCGCCAGCTTTGGAAACAGTTTGTCCATGATCACGGAAAAAAGGATGATCCCCCCGATGATCAATGGCATGGCCACATGCAGCAGGTAGGAGAGGGCAAACGTAGCCAGCGCCACCAGGTAATGCACCCTGCTGTGCAGCGCCTTTTTCCCCACCTTCCACGTAGCTACGAGGATAATGGCCAGCACGCTGGGTTTGAGCCCGTTGAAAATACTTTCCAGCAACGGGCTGTTGCCATACGTTACATACACGATGCTCAGCGCCAGCAGGATCAGCATGGACGGCAGTACGAATAAAGTGCCCGCCGTAATGCCTCCTTTTTTGCCATGCAGCTTCCAGCCAATGTAAATGGCCAGCTGCTGGGCTTCCGGCCCCGGCAGGATCATACAGCTGTTCAGCGCCTGCAGGAATTTCTGGTTGCTGATCCACCTGCGCTTTTCTACCAGGTAATCGTGCATGATGGCAATGTGGCCGGTGGTGCCGCCAAAGCTAATCCAGCCGAGCCTGAACCAAAAGCGTAAGGCCTCGCGGAAAGGAGGATGGGTAATGGAATTTTCTGTTGTGGCTTGCGTCGTCTGTAATTTGTTCACCATGTCAGTCATTATCGGCGGGGAATTTGAAACCTGCGATCCAGTTAACACAGCAGGCCGCCTGTCGTGGAAAAAATGAACGTCAAAGGTACGTTTTTCAGGGCAGGAGGCCAAGCCCGTTTTTCACTAATAAAAGAAAGTATAAATATATAATCCCTGCCATCCCCGCGTGTATTGTGCTTTTGTTATCTTTTTATATGCAGAATCAAAACTTCGGATTATTTTCATATCCTTGTACACTATCGCGAATCGCATGAACCGGTACCTGCATTTACCAGACGCTCAGTTAATGATGTCCTTGCGCGAGGGCGACAATACGGCGTTCACAGAAATCTACAACCGCTACTGGAAAAAGTTGCTGGCCATCGCCTATCATCACAGCGGTGATAAGACCATTGCAGAGGAGATAGTACAGGAAGTATTCATTGGCCTCTGGAACCGGCGCCAGGAGCTGTATATCGACCATGTGGCAGCCTACCTGGCTACCGCGGTGCGCCTCGCCGTGTTCAAACAATATGCCCGGGAAAAACGCCGCGCGGAAATCAAGGCTGCGGTGACAGACCCCGTCCTCAGCAGCTGGGATGAAGAAAAAATTTACAGTCGCTTTCAACAGCAATACATACAAGGCATCGTAGAACAACTGCCGGAAAAATGCCGCCTCGTTTTCAGGCTCAGCCGGGAGGAAGGCCTCTCCATTCCTGAAATAGCCCAGAAGCTGGGCATCGCCGAAAAAACGGCCGAAGCGCACCTCACCAAAGCCCTCCGGGAACTCCGGGTGAAACTAAACCGCCCTTACCTTTGGGCAGCCATCCTGCTCGATATTTTCCATCGCTAAAAAAAATTTTTACTGCCACTAAGGGTAACGCAACAGTTGCGGTACATATCTGTATAGCCGGCGAGCCGAAAGCTTGTACCGCGCTAAGGGCATCCGCGTTTAACACCTAAATTTTATAGCTTGAAAGACTATATACAGCAACTGATCGATAAATACCTGGATGGTACGATCACGCCTCAGGAAGAGCAGCAGCTGATGGATTGGTATGAGGCGGAAAACAATACCACGGTGGAATGGCAATCCACTGCCATTAACGAAGAGGAGGAGGTGCGCCTGCGCATGTTGCAGCATATCCAGCAGCAGATCGCGCCGCCTGGATTGTCGCCCGTGCGTGAAAACCGCCGCTGGTACTACGCGGCCGCAGCCGCCGTATTCCTGCTCATCCTGGCCGGCGCCGCCTGGCTGTATTACCCTGCTTTGCAACGCCCGCATACGGCCGTCAAACAACTCGCCGTAGCCAGCAATACCATTGTGCCGGGCAGCAACAAAGCCATCCTGACCCTCGGCAACGGGCAGCAGGTAGTGCTGGAAGAAGTAGACAACGGTACCATTTCCCAACAGGGCAACGCCACCGTAAATAAAGCCGACAGCGGCAGTTTGCAATACCTGGCAGGCCAGGGCGCCGCCAACGGCGCTATCGTGTACAACACCCTGCATACGCCCTATGGCGGCCAGTTTAAAGTGACCCTCCCGGATGGCACACGGGTATGGATGAACGCCGGCTCCACCCTGCATTATCCTACGGCTTTCCCTTCGGGAGACAGGACCGTTTCCCTGAGCGGGGAAGCGTACTTTGAAGTAGCGCCCGATGCGAATAAGCCGTTTTTTGTAAGCGTGCGCGATACGGCAGGCATGCCCATGACCATCAGCGTACTCGGCACGCATTTTAACGTCAACGCCTACCCGGACGAAGCGCAGCATAAAGTCACCCTCCTGGAAGGCTCCGTGAAAGTCAACTGCAGCAACTCCGACGCCCTGCTGGTACCCGGCAAAGTGGCCATCGTGAATAAAACCACCGGTCGCATACGCACCAAAACCACCGATACGGAAGCAGCCATTGCCTGGAAAAACGGCAACTTCTTCTTCGATAATGAAAGTTTGGAAAGTATCATGCGGCAAATCAGCCGCTGGTACAATGTAGATATCCGCTACCAGGCCGATGTATCGGGCAAAGCCCTGGCCGGTAGCCTGCCGCGTTCAAAAGATGTTACGGAAGTATTAAGCATGCTGGAATTAACTAAAACTGTTCACTTTAAAATTGAAGGAAGGAGGATCATTGTTATGCCATAAAATTCTGCACCCTGCGGTATGGCAAAAAAATAACCGGAAGCGCGGGAACGCTGCCGGTCGTATTTGAGCTTACCCTGTGAAATCAAGTTGCTAAAGCTATTCTATCCACAGTTATCGATTTTCAAACTCAAACATCCAAATGTAATGAAATTTTACATACCAGACGTGTGCCTGGTAAGGACCGGCACTACGCGCAAAAAAATCCTGTTGATTATGAAACTAACTATTGTTTTAATGATCGCAGCGTTAATGGAAGTCAGCGCCTCCAGCTATGCTCAGAAGGTTACCTTGTCCGATAAAAATATTACCCTGGAGGAAGTATTTCACCAGATCCGCAAACAAACCGGCTACAACGTGCTGTGGGACGTCGCCATACTGGAAGGTACCCGGCCCCTCGCACTCGATGTAAAGAATGCCTCTATTGAAGAAGTGCTGGCTAAAACTTTTGCCAACAAACCTTTTACCTATACCATCCGCCAAAATACCATCGTAGTGACCCGCCTCCCGGAGCCGGCCGCCGCTGCCGCAGCGGTAATTATCAAAGGCGTGGTTACAGACGTCAATAATCAGCCTTTACCCGGCGTGTCCGTCAGACTCAAAGGCACGCAGCTGGGCACGGCTACGCAGCCGGATGGCAGCTTTACGCTGAGCATCCCGGAAGCCAGCGGCATACTCCTGTTTCAATACATCGGCTATACGCCGAAGGAAGTGCCCATCAACGGGCAAACGGTCTTTAACGTACACCTGGAACGGACCTCCTCCCAGCTCACGGAAATTGTAGTGGCCTACGGTAAACAACGCAACCGCGATGTGGTAGGATCTATGTCCACCCTCTCCGCTTCCTCCGTGAAGGACCAGCCTACAGGTACCTTCGCCGAGCGGATACAGGGCAGCCTGCCGGGCGTACAGGTAGCCGCTACCACCGGCCGCCCCGGCCAGGGGATGGACCTCCGCATCCGCGGCGCCGCCTCCCTCACCTCCAGCGTGCGCCCCCTCGTGGTGATCGATGGGCAACCGATGGTCGGTACCCCGGATAACCTCAACAACATCAACCCGGATGAAATAGAAACCTTCACCGTCCTGAAGGACGCTGCCTCCAGCGCCCTTTACGGCTCCCGTGCAGCCAACGGCGTTATCCTCATCACCACCAAAAGAGGTAAACAGGAAGGCACGCAGATCAGCGTTAACTCCTTCTACGGCAGCGCCTCGCTGATGAAAGAGCTGATCCCGCCGGTGATGAACGCCCGGGAACTGGCCACCTACATGAAAGGATTCTATGAAGATAAAATCAAGTACGAAGGCTATACCGGCGGCATCCCCGCCGTGTACCAAAACCCGGATCAATACGGCGAGGGGACGGACTGGTTTGACGTGCTTACCAGGAACGCGCCCGTGCAGAGCTACAGCATCGGGGTGAACACCGGCAACGATAAAGCTGCCTACAGCATTGTAGGCGGTTATTTTGACCAACAGGGCATCCTGGTGAACACCGGGTACAAACGCTTCTCCCTGCGCTTAAACGGCGATTTTACGCCCGGAAAACGCTTTAAAATGGGATTCGGCGTAGCCCCGTCCCTGCAGCTGGAACATAACATCCGCCAGGGTACCGGTTTTAATGTGGACGGGCAGCGCGCCATCTTCGCCTCCGCCTCCATGATACCTACCATGGGCTCGCCCTATAACCCGGACGGCACCCTGGCCCTGGGCATTACCGGCTTCACCAACCAGTTCGTATGGGCGAACCCGTTACGCCAGCTGCTGGAAGTAAAGGACGATGCCAACCGCCTGCGCGTGCTCGCCAACGTGTACGCTGATTTCAAAATCACGGACCACCTGACCTTCCGGACCTCCGGCAATGCGGACCTCGGCGGTATGAGCCGCAACCGCTTCATCCCGTCCACTTCCATGGGCGGTTTCAACGCCGTGCCTATCGAAAATCCGCCGCCAGGCAACAACTCCGCCCTGGGCGAAACTTCCCAGAACAACGATTACACCTGGCTCAACGAAAATACGCTGAACTACCAGCAGGACTTCGGCAGGCATTCCCTGAACGTGATGGGAGGCTTTACCATGCAGCGTTCCACCGGTTTCTCCAGTGATATGGTCGGCCGCGATTACCCGGATAACAGCGTGCCTTACCTCAGCGCCGCCACCCGTATCACTACCAATACCAGTAGCTTCAACGCATGGTCCATCATGTCGTTCCTCGGGCGTGTGAACTATAGCTACAAAGACCGCTACCTCCTCCAGGCCACCCTCCGCCGCGATGGCTCCTCCCGCTTCGGCGACCAGAACAAGTGGGGCACCTTCCCGTCCGTCGGCCTGGGCTGGATCCTGAGCGATGAACCCTTCCTGAAAGAGGTGAAGCCTGTCAGCTTCCTGAAAATACGCGGCTCCTACGGTTTAACCGGTATGGCCGAAATCGGGAACTATACCACCGCCGCCAGCATCGGTAATGCAAACTATACCTTCTCCGGCACGCTGGCAGGCGGTAAAGTCCAGTCCTCCCTCGGCAACCAAAGCCTGGCCTGGGAACGTAACCGCCAGCTGGACCTCGGCGTGGACCTCCACCTCTTCGACGATCGCCTGAACATCACCTACGAATATTACAACAAACTCACCACCGGCTTACTGTTCGTGGTGCCGGTGCCGCAGTCTTCCGGCTTCTCCACCGTGCAGGATAACCTGGGCGACATCAGCCAGTGGGGCCACGAAATCATCCTCAGCACCAGGAACCTTACCGGCGCGCTGAAATGGAACACCAATTTCAATATCGCATTTAACAGGAACCTCGTTAAACGCATCGGCTTAAACAACATTCCTTTCGCAGATAATCCTACCACGACGCTGTCCGAATTTACGGACTACCGCACGCTGGTAGGCAAGCCTATCGGGCAGTTCTACGGTTATATCTTTGACGGTATCTTCAAAAACCAGGCGGAAGCGGATGCCGGCCCCAAATACTACGGCACCGGCACCACCACTACTTCCCAGGCAGGTACCGTGCGCTTCAGGGACCTGAACGGCGATGGCAAAATCACCTTCCCGGATGATCAGACGGTGATCGGCGATCCGAACCCGAAATTCATCTTCGGCTTCAGCAACAACTTCCAGTATAAAAACTTTGACCTGAATATCGCCATGTCCGGCACCTATGGCAACAAGCTGAAAAATGGTATGCAGGAAAGCACCTACAACCTCGACGGCGTATTTAACGGTCCGCCGGAACTGCTGGGCCGCTGGCGCTCCCCGGAAGATCCGGGCAACGGCAGGGTAGCGCGTACGCTGGCAGGTACCACGGTCGCATATCGTACGGATAATACCCTGTTCATCCACGACGCTTCCCATCTCACCATCAACAACATCAGCCTGGGCTATACGCTCAGGAAGTTCAGGACGCCTTATATCAAAAGCCTGCGCGTATATGCCTCCGCGCAAAATGTCTACATCTTCACCAGCTACCCCGGCAACCCGGAAGTAAGCGCGGGCGGACTGGCGCTTGTAACGCAGCAGGGGCAGGACCTTGGCGCCTATCCGCTGCAAAGGACCTTCATCTTCGGCGTTAACCTTGGACTTTAAAAATCATGCGAAAAATGAAAAAGATCTCCTGTTTAATACTCGTGGCGATAAGCCTGATGGGAATTTCCTGTAAAAAATTCCTCGACGAAACCAATCCCAATAATGTCAACCTGAAGAATTTCTTCAAAACGCAAAACGATTTTGACCTGGCAGTCAATGGCGCCTATAACCAGCTGCGCGGCCTCTATAACAACAAGAGCGCGTGGACGATGGGAGAGATGCGGTCGGACAATACGCATTACGACTACAAATCCTCCGACCAGGCGGTGGCTACCACCAACCGCTGCGCCGTGGCGGATTTCCTGGATGATAAATACAACAACCAGACGCCGGCTAAATGGAACGCCGGCTTCAACGCCATCTCCGCCGCCAACATCATCGTGGATCATATCGATGATATCAAACTCCCCGATGCCAGCCGCAACGCTATTTTGGGGCAGGCGAAATTTATCCGCGCCCTCGCGTATTTCGACCTGGTGCGTTATTACGGCGGCCTGCCGATCTATAAGCGCGCGCCGCTCACCCGTGAGGAAACCTACATTCCGCGTTCCAGCGCTGAGGAAGTATATAACCTGATCATAGCCGATGCCACTGAAGCCGCTGAAAAGCTGGACGCGCCTGTATTTCCACAGTCCGGCCGCGCCACTAAGGGCGCGGCCCTCACGCTGCTGGGAGATGTGTACCTCACGCTGAAAAAATACGACCTCGCGGAGAACGCCCTGAAACAGGTAACCGCCATGGGTTACGCCCTGTTCCCCAACTACGGAGATGCGTTCCAGTTAGGAAACAAAAACGGCCGCGAATCTGTATTTGAAATCCAGTTCAACACTGCCCTGGCGGTGCCGCAGGCCAATACCGATGCTTCCATCTACAACTTCCTGCCGCGTATGGCCAATACCACTGTGGTCACGGGGGTGAACTATAACAACATCACCTCGGTGGGCGGCTATAACACGCCTACCCAAAACCTGATCAACGATTATGAAGCAGGAGATAAAAGGCTGGACGCCTCCATCGGCATTGCGGAAGGCACTTTCAACGCTACGGATGATTTCACGGCCACGGCAGTTAAATCAGCAGTGAACTACGTAGCGCCTGCCGGTAAGGTAGGCCGTCCGTTCCCGAAGAAATTCCTCCATGCGCACAGCATCGGCAACCAGACCAACGATAACTGGCCGGTGTACCGCTATGCGGAAGTGTTGCTGCTGCTGGCGGAAGCGCTGAACCAGCAGGGCAAAGGAGGGGAGGCGCTGACCTACCTCAACCAGGTAAGGGCAAGGGCTTTCGGGGATGCAACGCATAACGTCGCCACTACGGATCAAACGGCCCTGCAGGCCATCCTGCTGCATGAGCGCAGAGTGGAGCTGGCCTTTGAAAACAAACGCTGGCTGGACCTCGTGCGCACCGGCAACGCCATCCGCGTGATGACGGCCTTCGGCATCGAGCAAAAAGCGCGCTACAGCTATCTGCCGGCCGGCAGCTACAACGTAACGGAAACGCGCTTGCTGTTCCCGATCCCGAATGCGGAGATGTTGCTCAATGATAAACTAACGCCCAACCCGGGATACTAACATAAAAAACTGAACTGCATGAAACATCAAACCAGTAAAGCGGGCATTGCCCGCTTTCGGGCTGCTATTGCGCGGTGGACGGCATGGGCGCCCCAGGTTTCCGGAGCCGGTATAAAGCAATTGTTACTGATCGCTACGGTAGCCTTCCTCGCTGCCTGCGGCGGCAAATCCAAAGATACTGCCCCACCCGTGACGCCTCCGGTTACGCCATCGCCGGAGCCCTATCCGGGCCAGCTGCTGGCGCTCACCAACGATGCCACCAAGGAACTCGTCCTCTATGATCCCGCGGTGATTGACTGGAATACGGATGCCGCTAAAAAATGGAGATGGACGCCTACTACAACGCTGGGCTTCAGCGCTGCTGAAATCAAGACCTGGGGCGGCGGTACGGACTTTAAACTCCGCCGCACGAAGGACACCACCGTGGCCGCCCTGTGCGATAACAGCATGGCTGCCCTCATCGCTTACCCAACGGGCAAGCGCATCTGGTCGCAGGTGATCCCCGGCAACGTGCATTCGGCAGAGTTACTGCCCAACGGCAACATCGCGCTGGCAGCGTCCGACGGGAACTGGGTGCGGGTGTATGCGGCCTCGCAGGGCGCGGATAACAATACCTATGCGGAGTTCCCGCTGTCGCAGGCCCATGCCGTCCTGTGGGACCCCGGCATCAACGGCCTCTGGGTGATCGGCCAGGACGTTGGTACCAAAGCGCATATCCTCACGGCCTTGCAGGTGAGCGGTACCGATGCCAGCCCCACACTGACGGAGATGACGCAGTACCGCGCCACGCTGCCTACGGCATGGGGCCACGAAGTGAGCGCCTACTACGGCAATACAAACCTGTTATGGATCACGACTAACGGTGGCGAATATATTTTCAATAAAACCTCCAAAACGTTTTCCAACGCTCCTACGAACAACCTGACTTTTGTAAAGGGCATCGGCAACCAGCCAAGCGGGCAAATTGTGCTGGTTCGCCCGGATGCCAACCGCAATCCGCGGCCTAAGGTGAGCTGTAGTTTGAATGACTGGTCTACCAGCACGGTGGATTTCTATACCGCCGGTGGCCAGTGGCAAGGCTCCCGCGTGGTCAACGGCGCTTGTTTCTATAAAGTAAAAGTAGTGTACGATAATTATCAGTAATGGTTGGTAGCAAAAATTTTTTACGGTTCACGTTTGCAATAGTTTTTTTATGGGGGGGAGGGAAAGATTTATTTGCGCAGCAGCATACGCCCGCGTTAATACCCGCGCCCCGCATGGTGAAATCGGAACAGGGCACATTTCGCTTCACGGGTAGTACCCTCATTAGAACTGATGCCGGCCCAAGCCCCGCGGTGGACTATTTCATAAAACAGCTGCTGCAGCGCAACTTTAATAACCAGGTGGTAGCCGGCGGCAACGCCGGCGGATCGCCGGAAATCTTCATCACCTCCGCCGGCGCAGCGCAGCTGCCGGCGGAAGGTTACAGCCTCCGCATTGAACAGCAGGGCATCACTTTAATTGGTAAGGATGCCGGACTATTTTACGGCCTGCAAACCCTGCTGCAACTCATGGATGCCTCCACCGGCGACACGGCCGCACTGCCCTGCCTCCGCATCGAAGATGCGCCCCGCTTTGGCTACCGCGGCCTCATGCTGGATGTAAGCCGCCACTTCTTTACCGTGCAGCAGGTAAAAGACCTGCTGGACCTCATGGCGTATTATAAGCTGAACCGCTTCCACTGGCACCTCACGGATGACCAGGGCTGGCGGGTGGAGATTAAGCGTTATCCGCAACTGACGGACGTAGGCGCCTGGCGCGTGCCGCGCCTCGATTTCAGCGGCAATACCTTACCGCCACAACCCGGCGAAGCCGCCACCGATGGCGGCTTTTACACCCAGGAGAATATAAAGGACATCGTTCGCTACGCCGCCGCGCGGCATATCGAAATACTGCCGGAAATAGATGTGCCGGGCCATTCCATGGCGGCCATCGCCTCCTGTCCTTGGCTCTGCGTCACCGGCGATACCAGCATAAAAGTGAATCCCGGCAGCAGTTTCGCCAAATGGTTCACCACCGGCGGCTTTGAAATGTATGTGGACAATTCCCTGAATCCTGTTCAGGAATCAACCTATACTTTCCTCGACGGCGTGTTCACCGAAATCGCCGCCCTGTTTCCCTATCCCTACATTCACATCGGCGGGGACGAATGCTATAAAGGCTTTTGGGAGAAGGACAAGCGCGTGCAGCAGTTCATGCGGCAGCATCGCCTGAAGGACGCGCACGCCCTGCAAGCCTGGTTCATCACCCGGCTGAATAAGATCATCACTTCCAAAGGCAAGAAGATGATCGCCTGGGACGAAGCCGCCACCGGCGGCATGAAAGAGCCCATCACGATCATGAACCGCTTCGGTGAAAAAGAAGCCGTCACGCAGCTTAAAAAAGGCATGCAAATCATCCTGGCGCCGGG
>Ga0164243_10003259_pt1 | contig 26109 bp, 20 predicted proteins | sample OricompcompostOP_FD_108781 | JGI IMG/M metagenome (GOLD analysis project Ga0164243, IMG submission 108781) | Organic Plus compost microbial communities from Emeryville, California, USA - Original compost - Organic plus compost (OP) | ecosystem: Engineered > Solid waste > Mixed feedstock >...
CACGGTCAAGTCGTGGACGCGTGGCGGCAAGATGATCCTGGTCAAGAACCCGAAGTACTTCGACAAGCCGAAGCCGTACCTGGACGAGCTCGTCCTGACGGCGAACGGTGATGAGGGTCAGCGGTTCTCGACCGTCGAGTCCGGTGGCGCCGACGCCACTGCCAGCAGCAGCGCGGCGTTCTACAAGCGTGGTCTGGACGATGGTCTCAAGGGCATCAAGCTCGACCTCAACGGTGGCATCCCGGAGTGGATGAACTTCCGCAACGCGCCGTTCAACGATCCGAAGGCTCGCGAGGCCGTGGCCAAGGCCATCGACATGAAGGCCGTCAACGCTGCCGCGTACGAGGGCATCGGCGAGGCGCCGACGACGCTGTTCAACAAGGAGTCCCCGTACTTCTCCGACGTGCCGCTGACCGGCTTCGACAAGGCGGCCGCGCAGAAGCTGTTCGACGAGATCGCTGCCGGAGGCAAGCCGGTCTCCTTCACGATCACGGCGTTCCAGACGAGCGAGAGCCGTCGTGTGGCTGAGGCCATCCAGGCCCAGCTCGCGACGTATAAGAACGTCACCGCCAAGGTCGAGGTGCTGGACTTCCCGGCCGCCACGGCCAAGGGCAACGCCCGTGAGTTCCAGATGATCGTCGCGGGTCTGGGCTTCTCCGACCCGGAGCCGCTGCTGTACCAGAACCTGCACGGCGACTCGGCCGGCAACTACTCCGGCATCAACGACCCGCAGCTGAACGCGGCTCTGGAGAAGGGGCGGCTCTCGTCGGACACGGCTGAGCGCAAGGCTGCCTACAAGGTGGTCTCGGAGCGTTTCGCAGCATTGAACCCGGGTGTCCTGTACACGAAGTACACCAACGGCGTGGCCTACGACCCGAAGGTCTCCGGCTTCGTTCAGTACGGTGTCAGCTCGACTCGTGTCGACGGCATCTGGACGACCAAGAAGTAGCAACGAGGTCCGGTCGCCCCGGCCGGCAGCGCCACTTGGTGCTGCCGGCCGGGGCGTCGGCGTTCTCCGGCGCTGGGGCCCTCCTGGGGAATGCTTCCCGAGGGGTGCCGGGCGGCTCCCAAAGGCCCTCGGGCAGCCTCTCCGAGACGTCCCCCGTCCCCGGTTCTGGCCTCTCTGTGACCCACGTCATGAACCCCCTGTGACCCATGTCATACTCACCATTCCGGTAGATGTTCTGCCTATCGGGATCCCAAGGTTTTGAGCCTTTCAAACATGGAGGAAACGTGAGCTCAGTTAGACGTTGGAAAGCCGCTCTGGTGGTCGGCGCAGCAGCACTCGTGATGAGTGCCTGTGGAGGAGGTGGCGACGACGGCGACTCGGGCGACGGCGCCGCGGCTGGTGACCCGGTATCGGGTGGCTCGGTCTCGCTCATCCAGATGAGCGAGCCGCGCATCATGGACCCCGCCGCGATGAGCAACAGCCTCTCGACGAACGCGATCGTGGGCAACGCGGTGTTCGGTCAGCTGCTCGCTGACAAGGCCGACGGCTCGTTCGACTACGTCCTGGCCAAGAGCCTGGAGAGCGCCGACGGTGGCACGACCTGGAAGCTGACGCTGCAGGATGGGCTGACGTTCTCCGACGGATCTCCGATGACGGCCGCGGACGTGGCCTTCAACTGGGAGCGCATCAAGGATCCGCAGCTCGGCTCGCAGTCGCGCACGACCGCGCTCTATGTCTCTGACATGAAGCCTGAGGGCCAGGTCCTGACGTTCACGCTGACCGAGCCGATCGCCAACTTCGGCTACGCGATCACCGGGGGCTCGCTGAACTGGGTGGCCAAGACGGACGCGCTCAAGGCAGCTCCGGCTGAGTTCGACAAGAACCCGGTTGGTGCGGGCTCGTTCACGCTGAAGTCGTGGACGCGTGGCGGCAAGATGGTGCTCGCCAAGAACCCGAAGTACTTCGACAAGCCGAAGCCGTACCTGGACGAGCTCGTTCTGACGGCGAACGGCGATGAGGGTCAGCGGTTCTCGACCGTCGAGTCCGGTGGCGCCGACGCCACGGCCAGCAGCAGCGCGTCGTTCTACAAGCACGGCCTGGACAACGGGCTCAAGGGTGTGAAGCTCGACCTCAACGGCGGCATCACGATGAGCATGAACTCGCGCCTCGCGCCGTTCGACGACCCGCGTGCCCGTGAGGCCGTCGCCAAGGGCGTCGACCTGAAGGCCGTCAACGCCGCCGCGTACGAGGGCATCGGTCAGGCGCCGACCACCTTGTTCGCCAAGTCGTCGCCGTTCTACACCGACACTCCTCTGACGGCCTACGACAAGGCCGGCGCGCAGAAGCTGTTCGACGAGATCGCTGCTGACGGCAAGCCGGTGGCCTTCACGATCACGGCGTACCAGACGAGCGAGAGCAAGCGTGTCGCCGAGGCCTTCCAGGCTGGGCTCAGCGCGTACAAGAACGTCACGGTCAAGGTCGAGGTGCTGGACTTCCCGGCCGCCACGGCCAAGGTCAACGCTCGCGAGTTCCAGATGGCGCCCGGCGGCATCGGCTTCATCGACCCCGAGACGATCGTGTACCAGAACCTGCACGGCAAGTCGCCCGGCACCTACTCCGGTGTCGACGACCCGCAGCTGAACGCCGCGCTGGAGAAGGGCCGTCTCTCGTCCGATCCTGCCGAGCGCAAGGATGCCTACAAGGTTGTCGCGGAGCGTATCGCCGCGACGAACCCGATCATCATCTACACGAAGTACACCAATGGCATCGCCTTCGATCCGAAGGTTGCTGGCTTCGTGCAGTACGGAAACAGCTCGACCCGTGTCGACGGTGTCTGGACGACCAAGAAGTAGCAGCTGGTCACTGCCCGGATGCCCCGGTCGGCGCGCCTCGCGGCGTGCTGGCCGGGGCATCCGTCGTGAGCAGGCGGATGCGGACAAACCGGCAAAGAGGTGAGATCAATGTGATCTATGTCATACTCACGAACGAGTGGAAGGACATGTCTGCCACGGGGGCGGGCTTCAATCCTTCGAGCTTGGAGGAAGCATGAGGCCTGTCAACAAGTGGAGAGCCGTCCTGGTCGTGAGCGCCACGGCATTGGTTCTGAGCGCGTGCGGTGGAGGTGGCGGCAGCGGCGGCGGATCCGGTGACGACCTCGCTGGGGGCGATCCAGTGGCCGGCGGGTCGGCCTCGATGATCACGATGAGCGAGCCACGCATCATCGACCCGGCGGTCATGAGCAACTCCTATGCCACCAACGGGGTGGTGGGCAATGCGCTGTTCGGCGAGCTCCTGACGGACAAGCCTGACGGCACCTTCGACTTCGTGCTCGCCAAGAGCCTGGAGACCTCTGACGGCGGCACCACCTGGAAGCTGACGTTGCAGGACGGTCTGAGGTTCTCCGACGGCTCGCCGATGGATGCCGAGGACGTGGCCTTCAACTGGAACCGCATCAAGGATCCGCAGCTCGGCTCGCAGACCCGGCCGGACGCGGAGAGCGTTGCCGACATGAAGCCCGACGGTCAGGTGCTGACCTTCACGCTGACCCAGCCGATCGCCAACTTCGGCCATGCGATCGCGTACACGTCCCTGAACTGGGTCGGCAAGCCCGAGGGCCTGGAGGCCGGTCAGGCGGCGTTCGACAAGAACCCGATCGGGGCTGGACCCTTCACGCTGGGCTCGTGGACGCGTGGCGGCAAGATGGTGCTGAAGAAGAACCCGGAGTACTTCGACAAGCCGAAGCCGTATCTCGACGAGATCGTGGTGAGCGCCAACGGTGACGAGGGTCAGCGGTTCTCCACCCTTGAGTCCGGCGGTGCGGACGCGACGCTCAACAGCAGCGCGGCCTACTACAAGCGCAGTCTGGACAAGGGGCTCAAGGGCCAGCTCCCGGGCATGAACGGTGGCATCGCGATGTACTTCAACGGCAGGTTCGCCCCGTTCGACGACCCGCGGGCGCGCGAGGCCGTGGCCAAGGCGATCGACCTCGAGGCGGTCAACGACGCCGCCTACGAGGGCGAGGGTGAGGTCCCGAAGACCTTCTTCACCAAGGACTCGCCGTTCTACACTGACACTCCCTTGACCGCGTACGACAAGGACGCCGCCCAGAAGCTCTTTGACGAGCTGGCCGATGAGGGCAAGCCGGTGGAGTTCATGATCACCGCGTGGCAGACGACCGAGAGTCGCCGCGTCGCCGAGGCCATGCAGGCGCAGCTCGGCACCTACAAGAACGTGAAGGCCGACCTCGAGGTGCTGGACTTCCCGGCCGCCACGGCCAAGGTCAACGCGCGTGAGTTCCAGATGATCTCCGGCGGAGTCGGCTCGCGGGACCCGGAGACGGCGGTCTACCGCGGGCTCTACAGCACCTCGTCGGGCAACGTGACGGGTGTCAAGGACGCGCAGATGGACGCGGCCCTGGACAGGGGGCGTCGCTCCACCGACGTCGAGGAGCGCAAGGAGGCGTACGCGGACATGGCCGCGAGGTTCGCCGCCACGAACCCGGCCATCCTCTACACGCGGTACACCAGCGGCGTCACGTACAACCCCGAGACGATCGCTGGTCTAGGGCAGTACGCGAACGGCTCGGTGACCTTCGACAGCGCCTGGACCACCAAGTAGGGCAGTCTCGCTCAGCTGTCCCGGTCAGCACGCCGCAGGTGTGCCGACCGGGACAGCTCTCGTCTGACCCCGTGATGCGGTAGACGATCTCACTACCTCTGTCATGGGTTGTCTCAGTCGAGCATGGAGGGCGAATGGTGATGGTGGGTCCAGCGATGACGCCGCGGGTGACGAGCCGGTGGCACGCCGGCTGGTCAACGGCATCTCGTTCGACCCGGCGGCCTCGAGCGGCTCGGCAACAGCGCCACCCGGGTCTGCGGCTTTTCCTGGCCGGGATTCCGCGGGATACCGGGAGAAAAAAAGAGGTAGATGATTTATGGCATTTTCCTAGGCAGTCGAATGTGACGCATGTCATACTCCGCCAATGCGGTAGATGATGTGACTACCGCGAACGCAGGTTGTTCTGGTCGATCTTGGAGGAAAAATGGTTCAGGTCAAGCGTTGGAGAGCTGTTCTGGTGGTCGCCGCCGCAGCCTTGGTGATGAGTGCCTGCGGGGGAGGGAATGACGACGACACGTCGTCCGGCGGCGATGCCTCGGGCGATCCGGTCGCGGGTGGTTCGGCCTCGATCATCCAGATGAGCGAGCCGCGCATCCTCGATCCCGCGGCGATGACCAATGGGTACCCGACGAACGCGGTCGTGGGCAACGCGCTGTTCGGCACCCTGATGGTCGACAACCCCGATGGCAAGCTGGAGTTCGTGCTCGCCAAGAGCTTCGACTCCTCAGATGGTGGCAAGACCTGGACATTGACGCTGCGTGACGGTCTCACCTATTCCGACGGCAGCCCGATGACGGCAGCAGACGTGGCATTCAACTGGGAGCGCATCAAGGACCCGGCTCTGGGCTCGCAGTCGCGCGTCGTGGCCGAGTACGTGGCGGACATGAAGCCCGAGGGTCAGGTGTTGACCTTCACCCTGACCGAGCCGATCGCCAACTTCCAGTACGCGATCTTGTTCAACTCGCTCAACTGGGTGGCCAAGCCTGACGCCCTCAAGGGCGATCCGGCGGCCTTCGACAAGAAGCCGATCGGTGCTGGCCCGTTCACGCTCGAGTCGTGGACGCGCGGCGGCAAGATGGTGCTGGCCAAGAACACGAAGTACTTCGACAAGGCGAAGCCGTACCTGGACGAGCTCGTCCTCTCGGCGAATGGTGACGAGGGCCAACGTGTGTCGACGGTTGAGGCCGGCGGCGCCGACGCAACCCTTCACAGCAGCTCGGCCTTCTACAAGCGCGCTCTCGAGAGTGGGCTGAAGGGCACCAAGCCGGACTTCAGCGGCGGCATCATCATGAACATGAACAGCCGGTTCGCCCCGTTCGACGACCCGAAGGCACGTGAGGCCGTCGCCAAGGCGATGGACCTGAAGGCTGTCAACGCGGCTGCCTACGAGGGTGTCGGTGTCGCTCCCGAGACGTACTTCCCGAAGGAGTCGCCCTTCTACAACGGGGTGCCGCTGACGGCGTACGACAAGGCTGGCGCACAGAAGCTCTTCGACGAGCTTGCTGCCGCCGGCAAGCCGGTGGAGTTCAAGATCACCGCCTACCAGACGAGCGAGAGCAAGCGCGTCGCCGAGGCCTTCCAGACGCAGCTCAACACCTACAAGAACGTCAAGGTCGACCTCGAGGTGCTCGACTTCCCGGCTGCCCAGGCCAAGGTCAACGCCCGTGAGTTCCAGATGGCCCCCGGCGGCATGGGCTCACTCGACCCCGAGACGACGATGTACCAGCAGCTCCACTCCGACTCCTCGGGCAACTTCTCGGGCATCTCCGACCCGAAGATGGACGCGGCCCTGGAGGCGGGACGTCTTTCGTCCGACATCGAGGAGCGCAAGGCTGCCTACAAGATCGTGGCGGAGCAGCTGGCGATCGACAACCCGTCGATCATCTACACGAAGTACACCAGCGGCATCACGTACGACAAGAAGCTCGGTGGTGTGGTTCAGTACGGCAACGGCTCGACCCGTGTCGACACCATCTGGACAAGCAAGAAGTAGCTGCCTGCGGGTGGTCAACCGACGAGAGCCCCGGTCGACAGCGCCTCATGGTGTTGTCGGCCGGGGCTCCTTGTGCTCGTCCCCGGGGTGCCGTGTTGGTGGCATCGGCAGACGTCCTCCCCGGCCTAGGCGTGCACATGTGACCCATGCCATACTCCCAAACAGGTAGATGATGTGCCTACCAAAGCCATGAACGATCAGGCTTTCGAACTTGGAGGAATCATGAGTCAAGTCAAACGGTGGAGAGCTGTCCTGGTGGTGGGCGCGACGGCCCTGGTGATGAGCGCCTGTGGCGGCGGTGGCGATGATGGCGGCGGTGGTAGTGGTGGTGCCGCTGATGGCGATCCGGTGGCGGGTGGGTCGCTCTCGTTGATCCAGATGAGCGAGCCGCGCATCCTCGACCCTGCGACGATGACCAATGGCTTCTCGACCAACGCCCCGGCGGGCAACGCGCTGTTCGGCCAGCTGCTGGCCGACAAGTCCGACGGCACCTTCGACTACGTGCTGGCCAAGAGCCTCGCCAGCGACGACGGGGGCAAGACCTGGGTCCTGACCCTGCGTGACGGCTTGACGTTCTCCGACGGATCGCCGATGGACGCCGAGGACGTCGCCTTCAACTGGAACCGCATGAAGGATCCGCAGCTCGGCTCGACGTCGAAGGTGACCGTCGACTACATCTCCGACCTCAAGCCCGAGGGTCAGGTGCTGACCTTCACCCTGACCGAGCCGATCGCGAACTTCGGTTTCGCCATCACCAACGGACTGCTCAACTGGGTGGCCAAGCCTGAGGCCCTCCAGGCCGGCCAGGCGGCGTTCGACAAGAACCCCATCGGTGCCGGCCCGTTCGTCATGGACTCCTGGACCCGCGGCGGCAAGATGGTGCTGAAGAAGAACACCAAGTACTACGACCCCAAGCGTCCCTACCTGGACGAGCTCGTGCTCACCGCCAACGGCGATGAGGGCCAGCGCTTCTCCACGGTCGAGTCCGGCGGCGCTGACGCCACGATGAGCAGCAGCGCGGCATATCTCAAGCGCGGTGAGGAGAACGGGCTGAAGGTCATCACCCAGGGCCTCAACGGCGGCATCGGCATGGCGTTGAACAACCGGTTCGCCCCGTTTGACGACCCGCGTGCCCGTGAGGCCGTGGCCAAGGCCGTCGACCTCGACGCAGTCAACGAGGCTGCCTACGAAGGCGTGGGCACGGTGCCGCGGACGCTGTTCACCGAGAAGTCGCCGCTGTACAGCGACGTGAAGTTCACGGGTTACGACAAGGCCGGCGCGCAGAAGCTCTTCGACGAGCTGGCAGCCGACGGCAAGACCGTGAAGTTCACCATCACTGCCTACCAGACGAGCGAGAGCCGCCGGGTGGGCGAGGCCTTCCAGGCGCAGCTCGCGGGCTACAAGAACGTCGACGCCAAGCTCGAGGTGCTCGACTTCCCGGCCGCGACGGCCAAGACGAACAACCGCGAGTTCCAGATGTCCCCGGTGGGCGGCGTCTCGTTCGCCGATCCGGAGACCGCTCTCTACCAGGCGCTCTACAGCACCTCGGCGGGCAACGTCACGGGCATCAAGGACGCTCAGCTCGACGCTGCGCTCAAGGCCGGACGTCAGTCGTCCGACGTCGCCGAGCGCAAGGCGGCGTACAAGATCGTCGCCGAGCGTCTCGCGGCGCTCAACCCGGCGATGTACTACACCCGCACGGTGGGCGCCCTCGCCCGCGGTGAGAAGGTGGCCGGTTTCGAGCTGTACGGCAACGGTTCGCCGCGTGTCGACGGTGCGTGGACGACCAAGAAGTAGCAGCTGTTCCCGCGAGCCCCGGCCGATCCGTCCTCTGGTGGATCGGCCGGGGCTCTGAGGTCTACGGACCTGAAAAAAATGTGATGCATGTCATACTCGAGAGGAAGTTGCCAGCGGCCGTTCAGGAAACTGCGAGTTCGGAGGATCGTCATGAGATCGATCAAGTCGTGGAGAGCTGTCATGGCGGTCATGGCGACCGCCTTGGTGTTGAGTGCGTGTGGCGGTGGGGATGCCGAGTCAGGCGAAGGCGCCTCCGGCGATCCGGTCGCTGGCGGCTCGCTCTCCCTCATCCAGATGACCGAGCCGCGCATCCTCGACCCAGCGGCGATGACCAGCAACTGGTCGGGCAACGGTCCCGCCGGCAACGCGCTGTACGGCACGTTGATGGCCGACAAGCCCGATGGCTCATTCGACTACGTCCTGGCCAAGAGTCTGAAGAGTGACGACGGTGGCAAGACGTGGGTGCTCACCCTGCAGGACGGGCTGACGTTCTCTGACGGATCGCCGATGGACGCCGAGGACGTGGCATTCAACTGGACACGTATCAAGGACCCACAGGTCGGCTCGTCGAGCCGGGCGAACGCCGCGTATCTCGACAAGCTCACCCCCGACGGCCAGGTGCTGACCTTCACCCTGACCGAGCCGATCACCAACTACGGCTCGGCGATCGTGTTCAGCTCCATGAACTGGATCGCCAAGCCCGAGGCGCTCCAGGCCGGGCCGGCGGCATTCGACAAGAACCCCATCGGCGCCGGTCCGTTCGTGATGGACTCGTGGACGCGCGGCGGCAAGATGGTGCTGAAGAAGAACACGAACTACGTCGACCCGAAGCTGCCCTACCTCGACCAACTGGTGCTCAGCGCCAACGGCGATGAGGGCCAGCGCTTCTCCACGGTCGAGTCCGGCGGTGCCGACGCCACGATGAGCAGCAGCGCCGCCTTCCTCAAGCGGGGTGAGGACAACGGCCTGATCGCCCTGTCGCAGGGGCTCAACGGCGGCATCGGCATGGCGTTGAACAACCGGTTCGCCCCGTTCGACGACCCGCGTGCCCGTGAGGCCGTCGTCAAGGCGGTCGATCTAGAGGCGGTGAGTGACGCCGCCTACGAGGGCGAGGCCATCGTGCCCAAGACCCTGTTCACGAAGAAGTCGCCGTTCTACACCGACGTGGAGTTCACGGGCTATGACAAGGCGGGTGCGCAGAAGCTCTTTGACGAGCTGGCTGCTGATGGCAAGCCGGTGAAGTTCACGATCACGGCGTACCAGACGAGTGAGAGCAAGCGGGTGGGCGAGGCGTTCCAGGCGCAGCTTGCGGGTTACAAGAACGTCGATGCCAAGCTCGAGGTGCTCGACTTCCCGGCCGCGATCGCCAAGACGAACAACCGCGAGTTCCAGATGTCACCCGTCGGTGGCATTACCTTCAGCGACCCGGAGCTGACGGTCTATGAGGCGCTGTACAGCACGTCCGCCGGCAACGTCACGGGCATCAAGGACGCCCAGCTCGACGCCGCGCTCAAGGCCGGACGCACGACTGCCGACCCTGAGGAGCGCAAGGCGGCGTACAAGATCGTCTCCGAGCGGATCGCAGCGCTGAACCCGACCGTCTGGTACACCCGCTCGGTCGCGGCCCTTGCCCACAGCAAGGACGTCGCCGGCCTGGTTCTCTACGGCAGTGGCTCCCCGCGCGTCGACGGTGCGTGGACCACGAAGAAGTAACCTCCCACCCCCGCTGAGTGTGACGAGTTGGCCCCTTCTCGGGTCGATTCAGGGCCAGTTCGTCACACTCAGCGGGGGTGGGAGGGACGGGTGCCGAGCGCGGTGTCGAAGAGGTGGTCGATCGCGTCGACCGAGACGCGGGCTGCCTCGAGTGGTCCGAGAGCGCGGTTCTCATCGGAGATGACCTCCGGCCCGACCGACCTCAGGCCTCCGATCTCGGCCAGGACCTGCAGCACCGTGACGAGGTCGAAGTCTCCCTCTCCTGGCTGGCGCCGGTGACGCATCGTGTCGGCATAGAGCTTGCCCTGCACCTCCGACGAGGCATCGGATATCTGCACCTGGCCGATGCTTGCGCCCGGGATGGTGGCCAAGGTCGCGAGGTCGCCGTCGCCACGGTAGAAGTGCCAGGTGTCGAACAGGATTCGTCCGTTGGGCCGGCCCGCGTCCGAGACGACCTGCCACGCCTCGGTGATTCCCGAGATGCTCGACAGCGGTGAGAACTCCAGGTCGATCGCCAGGCCGTGCTCCGCGGCAAGGTCGCACAGGGCTGCGAAGTCGCTCGTCTGACGATCGATCGAGGGGTTGTCGAGCTTCGCAGCGATGGCGGTGATCGAGCTGCACCCGACGGCCGCGGCCCGGGCGATCGTGTCCGCGACGTCGACGTTGGATCCCGGCCACTCGCGTGGGCCGGTGTCGGTCCAGGAGAAGATCGACTCGAGCGTCGAGAGCTGGATGCCGTGCCGCTCGGCCGCGTGGGCCACCGCGCGGAGTCCGTCGTCGTCGAGGCCGGCGACCTCGTCGAGGCGGACCGACAGCTGGTCGTAGCCGACCTGGGCGGTCGCCTCGAGCCTCGTCTCCAGCGGGTGGTCGCCCAGCGTTCCTGACCACATGAGCCATGAGGTGGTGCTATCGGTGACGGTCAAGTGGATCACTCCCTGTAGATCGGACGATGGATGTGTCGGCGTCGACACCCGCACCGTCACGACGAATGCGTCGGTGTGTCCAGGTCGCTACCGGGGCTCTGGCGCGTCGTGTGTGATGCGTGTCATACTCACGAAACGCCAATGGTAAGCCATACCGGACGGCTGCGCTAAGCGCCGACACCGGTACATCTGAAAGGGATCTGTATGAACATCCTCGAGGGAGTCAAGGTCGTCGACCTGACTATCTGGGCATTCTGCCCCGCCGCCGGATCCATCCTCGCCAGCTGGGGCGCGGAGGTCATCCACATCGAGAATCCCTCGAGTCCCGACCCGATGCGGGTGTTCGACGGCGGAACGGCCGAGCCCGGCGAGGCGAACTGGATGTTCAAGCACTACAACCGTGGCAAGAAGGGCATCGCCCTCGACCTGTCGAGCGACGAGGGCCGTGAGGTCTTCCTCCGCCTCATCGAGGACGCCGACGTCTTCCTCACGAGCTACCTGCCGGCGACTCGCAAGAAGCTCGGCATCGACCTCGACGTCATCCGTGAGCGCAACCCCAAGATCATCATCGCCAAGGGCACGGGCCAGGGCCCGCTCGGCCCGCAGGCCGAGCGTGGTGGCTTCGACGGCGCCTCGTGGTGGTCACGTGGCTCGCTGGCCGCTGCGGCCATGGCCGTCGCCGGCGTCGAGGAGCCCCCGGGCATGATCGGCCACGGAGACGGAATGTCCGGCCTGGTGCTGGCCGGCGGCATCTGCGCCGCGATGGTCAAGCGCGAGCGCACCGGCGAGCCCTCCGTGGTCGACGGCTCGCTCATGGGCACGGCGATGTGGTTCAACGCCCCCGCCATCATCAGCAGCACCTTCGGCGGTCCGGGCACGTTCAACAGCAAGCCCCCGCGCTCCGCCCGTGGCTGGACGACATCGACGTTCCGCACGTCCGACGACCGGTTCATCTACCTGTCCTTGCTGGGCGACCCGCAGCGTGACTTCGTCGACCTGTGCCAGCGCCTCGGATGCCCGCAGCTGATCGACGACCCGCGCTTCACGGACGCCGCAGCCCGCACGGCCAACAACGCCGACCTGATCGCCGAGCTCGACACCGTGTTCGCCGGCTTCACCTACGAGGGCGTCTTCGAGGCACTGGCCGACCTGCGTGCGGTCTGGGCGCCCGTTCAGACTCCCCGTGAGATGCACGACGACCCGCAGACGGTTGCCAACAACTGGGTGCAGAACGTCTCGTACTCCACGGGTGACATTCCGTTGGTCGTTCCGCCGATCATGTTCGACGAGGACGCCGGCATCATCACCCGGGCACCCGACTTCGCCGAGCACACCACCGAGGTCCTCACGGCGATCAACTACGACGCCGAGGCGATCGCCGACATGCGCGCGCGGGGCGTCATCGCCTGAGCGTCACCTATAAGTAAGGAGAAGGGCCCGGTGATCATCACCGGGCCCTTCTCCTTACTTATAGGTGCTTGCCGGCGCCGTCAGCAGCCTGCTGGTCGTCAGGCCGAACGGTGTGCGGGCTTCTGGTACGAGTCCGTCCACTCGAACACCAGGCCGAGCGTGGAGGCAGGGTCGGTGAAACGCACCGCGTCATCGCCGGCGATGACGCCGACGCCGGCCTTCTCGAGGGCGGCGAGGCTGCTGTCGAGATCGTCGACACCGAAGCAGAGGGAGTACAGGCGCTCGCCGCCGGACTCGAGCGCCGCGGCGTACGGGCTGTCGGGGGACTGGGGAGCGACGAGCCGCACGACGGCGTCGCCGATGGCGAGGTCGAGCGTGTGCTCGCGCTCGACCGGGCCGCGCCCGTTGCCCTCGAGTCGCCGGACGTCGAGGATGTCCTCGAGCACCTTGGCGCTCGCCTCGACGTCCTTGACGACCGCCGTGACCCAGGCGATGTCACGGACCTCGACGACCGGGTTCGGAGTGCTCGGCGTGGCCCCGCCGTCGCGGGGGTCGCCGCTGAGCATCGAGTCGGTGAGCTCGATCATGATGCGCGCGGTGTCGGCCGGGTGCATAAAGAAGTGACGCCCCGGGATGTCGGTTCCAGTGATGCGCACGCCGTGACGGCGCAGCAGGCTCTCTGAGGCCCACATGTCGTCGAGCACCCAGGCGAGGGAGTGGATGCCGGGGCCGTAGCGGTTCAGGAAGTGGGAGATGCCGCCGGCGGGCTCCTCGGCCGTGAACAGGATGATCGGCATGCCACCCACCCACATCATGGGCAGCCGGTGCGCGGTCGGGTCGTGGTCGTCGGGGTTCGTGGGCGTCTCGGGATCACGCATCTGGAAGTTGTGCAGACCGTACGAGCCGTTGGAGAAGGGGGCCGCTCCGAGGGTCGTGCTGAGCCAGTCGACGGCCTTCTCGAGATCGGTCTCGATCGCGAGTCCGAAGCGGTGGAAGTCGCCGGGTCGGAGGGGCAGGCGCATGGGCTGGAGAGGGGGCATGGGCATGGTGGATCCTCCGAGGTTTGGCAGAGATGGCTTTCGGCGGGCGCGACTCGGGGACGAGGATAAGGACAAGGTGGTCGCGTCCGTTTCATCACTCGGTTGTGACCTGCGTCGCACTGGAAGCGATCCTACCGAACGGCCTCCGACCGCGCTATCGGCGCTGGCGGGAGTCAGGCGTGCTTGGTCGTGCGGATGCCGTTGATGAAGGCCACCAGGCCACGATCGAACTCGTCGTCGTTGACCCCCGTGAAGGAGTGCTCGAGGGCGGCGGCATGCGTGTTGGGGTAGGTCTCGACGCTGATCATGCTGGCGTCCTCGATGGTGAACGGGTACGGCCGTGGGTGGTCGCCGAGCAGCAGCAGACGCTCGATGATGATGGCCCCGCGGGTGTAGACCGAGAGCCCGAAGTAGGCATCGGCCGCTGCCCGCGGGGAGAAGCCGTCCTTGGTCATGGAGGCCATGTACTCCTCCTGCCGCGGTCGCCACGAGGCCATCGAGCGCTCGGAGTGGAACTGTGCACCGCGCAGCAGGATGAGGTCGCACAGGACGTCGTTGGTCTGGAAGATGTGGCGGAAGGAGCGGAAGTGCTCGAGCAGGGCGAGGTCCCACGAGAGATCGGTGAACGTGGGGAGGAGCTCGTAGAAGCGCTTCATCGCCTCGGTGGTGAGGGCGTCGAGCAGCTCTTCCTTGCTCTTGAAGTACCAGTAGATGCTCGTGACACCGACATCGAGATGCCGTGCCAGCTTCGGCATGCTGATGCCCTCGACGGTGTGCGCGTCGGCGAACTCGAAGGCGCCGTCGACGATCTTCTGGGCGCTGAGAGAGCCACGTGCACGACGGGTGGGCGCCGCGTCGTGGCGAGTCATCTCCGCGGAGTCTTCGAGCATCTCTCCAGCCTTCCTGTGGGCGTTTCGTGGCCGGGACGCCCCTGGTTCGTCTCGGCCCAGACCCGGTGACCTGGCTCTCATGGGGCCGGCTGCCGAGTTGTTGGGAGTTCTTCACGCTCGCGCCTGGAGCATGTATCGTATCCGCTGCGGTAAGCCTCACAATAGCCGCACATCGGAGTGCGCGCGGTAGGTCCGCGTCGCCCGTCTCCTGGAGGAGAGCCATGACCGAGATCCTGGATGAGCTGAGAGAGTTCCTGGACGAGCACCTTCCGGTGTTCCAGGCACAGTGGCCAGATGCCAGCTCCTGGGAGGCCCGTTGCGCTTGGCAGCGTGTGTTCTCCACCGGCGGCTGGGCCGCCCCGAAGTGGCCTGTCGAGAACGGTGGCCGCGGTGTCGGCACCCTCGAGCAGCTCGCGATCGAGGACGTCGTCGCCGAGTACGGCTGCCCTGTCGTGCCGGGCATGCTGGGCCTGAAGAACGTCGGCCCGACGCTGCTCGCCTACGGCACCGACGAGCAGAAGAAGCACCTCAAGAACATCCTGACCACCGACGAGGTCTGGTGCCAGGGCTTCAGCGAGCCCGGCTCGGGCTCCGACCTGGCCAGTCTGCGCACCCGCGCCGTGCGCGACGGTGACGACTTCGTGGTCAACGGCCAGAAGATCTGGACCTCCAACGGCATGTACGCCAGCCACATGGAGCTCCTGGTGCGCACCGACCCCGAGGCCGGCGCCAAGAGCAAGCACGCCGGCATGTCCGTCCTGCTCGTCGAGATGACGACGCCGGGCATCGAGGTTCGCCCGATCCGCCAGATCAACGGTGGCGCGGAGTTCGCCGAGGTGTTCTTCACCGACGTGCGTGTGCCGGCCACTCAGCTGCTGGGCCCGCTCAACGAGGGCTGGAAGGTCACGATGACGACGCTCGGGCACGAGCGTGCCGGTGTCGCCATCTTCGCCGCCCGTCTCGAGAAGCGCGTCCGCGAGCTCGTGGCCGAGAACAACGTCAACGAGCGCAAGGAAGCCCTCGCCCCGCGCGTGGCCGAAGACCTCATGGACGCCTACGTCGACGGCCGCGTGCTCGGCATGCTGGGTCGCCAGATGCTGGCGCGCCTGCGTGACGGCGAGCAGCCGGGCCCCGAGCAGTCGGTCATCAAGCTGGTCCAGAGCGAGACGAGCCAGCGGGTCGACACCCTCGGCCTCGACATCGCGGGCGAGGAGGCCTTCGACAAGGAGGTCGGCGCGGCTCGCGACTACCTGTCGGGCCGTGCGTCGACCATCGCTGCCGGTACCACGCAGATCGTGAAGAACATCATCGCCGAGCGTGTGCTCGGTCTGCCGCGCGCGTGAGCACCGGCCCTTCCACTAGAGGAGAACATCCCATGACGTCGACATCGGCCGACCGCGAAGAATTCCGGGCCGTCCTGCGCGGCCTCCTGACACAGAAGAGCCAGCACGAGACCGTGCGGGCCTTCTCCGAGGGCGCTGCCTACGACCGCGACCTGTGGTCGCTTCTGGCCAATCAGACCGGCCTCGCCGGCCTGATCATCCCCGAGCAGTGGGGTGGCCAGGGCATGGGTCTCAGCGAGGCCGCTGTGGCGCTCGAGGAGGCCGCTCGGGTCCTGCTGTGCGCTCCGCTGCTCTCCGGCGCGGTGCTCGCACCGACCGCCGTCCTCGCCGCCCATGACGACGATGCCGCTGCCGGCCTGCTTCCGGGCATCGCCGACGGCACCGTCATCGCCGTGGTGGCGCTCGACGACGAGACCGACACCGAGGCCGTGGCCACCGAGACCAACGGCACCTGGCGTGTCTCCGGCACCAAGGTGCGGGTCCTCGATGGCCCGGTCGCCGACCTGGTGCTCGTCGTCGCCCGTACCGGCGACGGCCACGGGCTCTTCGCGATCGACGCGACGGCCGACGGCATCGACGTCACGCAGACCACGAGCCTCGACCTCACCCGTCGCTACGCCCGCATCACCCTCGACAACGCCGAGGTGCGTCGTGTGGGAGCCGACTACACCGCCGGGCTCGCCGAGCTCGACCGCGTCGCGCGGTTCGCCGCCTCGGCCGAGTCGCTCGGTGTCGCCGGACGGATGCTCGAGATCGCGGTCGACTACGTGAAGACGCGTGAGCAGTTCGGCCGTGTCATCGGCTCCTTCCAGGCGATCAAGCACATGTGTGCCGAGATGTTCGTCCGGGTCGAGTGCTCGCGCGGCGCCGTCGCCGGTGCGGCCGAGATCCTCGACGACCCCACGGCCGATCTGGCCGAGGTCCTCGACATCGTCACCGTCACCAAGGCCTACTGCTCGCGTGCTGCGGTGTTCGTCGCGGAGACGGGCCTGCAGCTGCACGGTGGCATCGGCTACACGTGGGAGCACGTCAGCCACCTCTACCTGCGCCGCGCCAAGACACTCGAGCTGACCTTCGGGTCCCCGCTGGAGCTGCGTCGTGAGCTCGCGCTCGTCCACGGGGTCGCTGCATGAGCGCAGGCAGCGACGCCTACATCGTCGATGCGATCCGCAGCCCGCTCGTGCGTGGTCGCAAGGACGGCCAGTTCTCGCAGCTGCACCCGGTCTCGCTCTTCGGTCAGGTCATCGCCTCGCTCGTCGAGCGCACGGGTGTCGACGGCGCGTCGATCGACGACGTCATCGGCGGCTGTGTCACGCAGATCGGCGAGCAGAGCAACAACGTCACCCGCAACGCGGTCCTGGCGGCCGGCCTGCCCGAGTCGGTCCCGGGCACGACGGTCGACCGTCAGTGCGGCTCCTCGCAACAGGCGGCTGCCTTCGCCGCGTACGGCGTGCAGGCCGGCGCCTACGACCTCGTGATCGCCGGTGGCGTCGAGACCATGAGCACCGTCCCGATGTTCAGCAACAAGGACGGCCGCGACGCCTACGGACCCGATGTCGACGCGCGGTACGGCGCCCCGCTCATCCCGCAGGGCATCTCCGCCGAGCTCGTCGCCGCGCGCTGGAAGATCTCGCGCGAGGACATGGACGCCTACGCGGTGCGCTCGCACGTCACGGCTGCGCAGTCGCGCGCCGACGGCTTGTACGCGCGCCAGATCGTGCCGATCACCTCGCTTGACGCCGACGGTGGCAAGTTCGTCGTCACCGAGGACGACGGCATCCGCCCCGACAGCAACGTCGAGAAGCTCGCGACACTGCGTGCGGCGTTCGTCGATGCCGACTACGAGGCACGCTTCCCCGAGATCTCCTGGAGCGTCACAGCAGGCAACGCCTCGCAGATCAGCGACGGCTCCTCGGCCATGCTGATCGCGAGCGAGAAGGCTGTCGCCGACCTCGGTCTGCGCCCGCGTGCTCGTATCCTCGCCTCGACGGCGATCGGCGACGACCCGATCATGATGCTCACCGCGATCATCCCGGCGACCCAGCGGGCGCTCGCGCGCGCTGGTCTCTCGATCGACGACATCGACGCCTTCGAGGTCAACGAGGCCTTCGCGTCGGTCGTCCTCGCCTGGCTCGCCGAGACCGGCGCCGACCCGGCCAAGGTCAACGCACACGGCGGCTCGATCGCCCTGGGTCACCCCCTCGGCGCCTCGGGCACGCGGCTCATGACCAACCTGCTGACCGGCCTCGAGGCCACCGGCGGGCGCTACGGCCTGCAGACGATGTGCGAGGCCGGCGGAATGGCCAACGCCACGATCATCGAACGGCTCGACTGACACACCCTCGGCGGTCTCCGCGAGCCCCTGTGCTCGCGGAGAACCGGCCGTGCCTGACGCCTTCCCCCGGACAACTGAAAGTAATACTGTGCGAACATCCGCAACCGCGTGATGGCTCCGTGCAGCGGAGGGGCGGCTCGTGCCGTCCTTCGGATGGCCAAGGAGAACCCCATGATCCACGACGTGCTCGACCGGCGGGCCAGACCTGCGGTCGACCCGTCGTCGGGTCTCGTCCTCGATGTCGATGAGGTTCAGTTGCACCACGGATCCAGCGGTTCCATGCTGGTCCGGCTCGAATCCCTTGATCTGTGCGCCCGCACCTGCGGCAGCGACGTCTTGGGTGGTACGCGCATCTCGCGCGACGGCGAATCGCCGCTCACTACACATGGAGGACAGTTGTCTAAAGGACGGTTGCATGGCGTTGGCCATGTGTACGAGGCGGTCCCGTCGCACTCACGAGGCACCAGGGGCATGAAGTGAGCAACGTGCCGAACGCTGCGACAGGCAGCCAGACCGCGGCAGCATCCGGCGCCGGCTCGGCGCCCAAGACCCGCACCGAGAAGGCCGGGCTGCTGATCCTGGTGCTCGCTGGCCTCAGCGCCATCGGGCCGGCCATGACCGACATGTATCTGTCGGCCTTCCCCGACATGACCGACGACTTCGGTGTCGGCGCGAGCAGCCTGCAGCTCACCCTCACCGCGTACATGATCGGCACCGGTGTCGGCCAGCTGCTGCTCGGCCCCTTGAGCGATCGGTACGGCCGTCGCCGTCCGCTCATCATCGGCATGGTGCTGTTCACGTTGGCGAGCCTGATGTGCGCGCTCGCGCCCAACTACGAATGGTTCGTCTCGGGGCGCATCGTGCAGGGCCTGACGGGTGCGGCCGGTGTCGTCATGTCGCGGGCCATCGTGCGCGACATGTTCAGCGGCGACGAGTTCGTGCGTTACTTCGCCAAGATCATGCTCGTCTTCGGCCTCGCGCCGGTGCTCGCGCCCCTCGCCGGCGCGGGCCTGCTGAAGCTCGGCGGCTGGGAGGTCATCTTCTACGCCCTCACCATCTTCTCGCTGTTCCTCACGATCAGCGTGGTCATGGTGATCCACGAGACGCACCCGCCGGAGCGCCGCTCGTCCGGCGGTGTGGCCGGAGCGCTCAAGCTCATGCGTCACACCCTGCGCGACCGACGTTTTGTGCTCTTCTCGCTGGGCAACAGCTTCGCCTTCGCGGCGATGTTCGCCTACATCGGCTCGTTCTCGTTCGTGGTGCAGGACGTCTTCGGCGAGAGCTCCGTGCTGTTCGCGGTGCTCTTCGGTGTGAACGCGGTCGGGTTCGTCGTCGCGGGTCAGGTCGCCTCGCGCCTCGTGGGCCGGCTCTCGCCACGCACGCTCGTCATGGCGGGCTCGATGCTGCAGGTGTCGACGACCGCCGTGTTGGCGGTGTTCGTGCTGACGACACACGACGACGCCGGCACGATCGGCCTGGTCGTGGTCGAGATCTGCTGCTTCCTGCTGATGTGCTCGCTGGGCATCCTGATGCCCAACTCGACAGGCCTCGCGCTGGAGAACCAGGCGGCGGCTGCGGGCACGGCGGCTGCGTTGATGGGCTGCGTCCAGCTGGTGACCGGTGCCATCGTGGCGCCGTTCGTGGGCCTGGGGGGCAGCGAGACCGCGATTCCCATGGGCATCGTGACGCTCATCTGCGCGTTGATCGCGCTCACGGCGTTCGTCCGCGCGACGCACAGCCGAAACATGGACTAATCGTAAGAGTTACGGTAGACAATTCTGTGAGACGGTCCGGCAGGGTCAGCGTGCCGCATGTGCCGCGCCCCGCCGGACCTCACCACTCGTCATGAACTGACAGATTCGCCGAGCTGAGCAGCGCCATCCACCGATGCGCATCGCGCTCACGGCACTCGCCACACTGAGAGGAAACACCATGACAGAAGCTTCACGTCCCCAGGAGGGCCGCGTCGCCATCATCACCGGCGCCGGTCGCGGGATCGGACGCGAGCACGCGCTTGCCTACGCCAAGGCCGGAGCGTCGGTGGTTGTCAACGACTTCGGCGGTGCCGGCGACGGCACGGGCGGTTCGCACTCCCCGGCCGAGCAGGTCGCCGAAGAGATCCGCGCCGCTGGCGGCAAGGCGGTCGCCAACTACGACGACGTCTCCGAGCCCGAGAGCTCGGAGAACCTGATCAAGACCGCGGTCGACGAGTTCGGCCGTCTCGACGTGCTCGTCAACAACGCCGGCATCCTGCGCGACCGCACGCTGCTGAACACCTCGGTCGAGGACTGGGACTCCGTCGTCAAGGTCCACCTGCGTGGCATGTTCCTCACGAGCAAGGCCGCCGGCAACCACTGGCGCGAGCGCTCGAAGGCCGGTGAAGAGGTCAGTGGCCGCATCATCAACACGACCTCAGGAAGTGGCCTGTTCGGCAACTTCGGCCAGGCGAACTACGCCGCGGCCAAGGCGGGCGTCGCCGCGATGACCATCGTCGCAGCACTCGAGCTCGAGCGCTACGGCGTCACGGTGAACGCCATCGCGCCTGTCGCCAAGACCCGGCTGACGGCCAGCGCCGGCATGGAGGCCGAGCTCGCGGACGGCTTCGACCCCTACGACCCGAAGCACGTCTCACCGGTCGTCCTGTGGCTCGGCTCGCCCGAGGCCGGCGGCGTCACGGGCCGTGTGTTCAGCGTGATCGGTGGCTATGTGGGTGTCGCCGACGGCTGGAGCATCACCTCGCAGCTGTTCCAGGAGGACGGCCCGCTCACCTACGAGCGCATCGCGGCGGAGCTGCCCGGTGTCGTGGGCGGAGCCAAGCCGAAGTCGCACCCATCTGACGCCCACCCCTACGGACGCAAGAGGAGCTGATCGCGATGCCCTTCGACTTCGATGCGGTAGGACGGCGCACCGAGCGCGAGCCGATCAGCTGGACCTCGGCCGAGGCGATGCTGTACGCCGTCGGCGTCGGTGCCGGTGGCGAGAACCCGCTCGAGGAGTTGGCGTTCACGACCGAGAACACCAAGGACGTGGAGCAGCAGGTTCTGCCGACCTTCGCCGTGGTCCTCGGCTGGGGGACGTCGCGTCCTTCGTACGGTGACGTCGACACCCGCGGGCTCGTCGCCGCCCAGACCGGAGTGGTGCTGCACAAACCGCTCCCGGTCTCGGGCCACGCCATGATCAGCCGTGCCATCGACGGCATCTATGACAAGGGCTCAGGCGCCTTCGTCAGCACGAGTGCCGAGATCACGGACGCCGACAGCGGTGAGGTCCTCGTCGAGGTCAAGGGCGGCGCGTTCATCCGCGGCCAGGGCGGTTTCGGTGGCGACCGGGGTCCGGCCGTCACCTGGGCGCTGCCCGATCGTGAGCCCGACGCCACGGTCGAGCAGGTCACGCTCGAGCGTCAGGCTCTGATCTATCGGCTGACGGGCGACCGCAACCCGCTGCACTCCGACCCGGCCATCGCGGCGGCGGGCAACTTCGACCGGCCGATCCTGCACGGGCTCTGCACGTTCGGCTTCGCCGGCCGGGCAGTGCTTCACCACGCAGCCGGGTCCGACTCGAGCCGTGTCCGAGCCATCGGCGCGCGGTTCTCCTCGCCCGTCATGCCCGGTGACAAGCTCACCACATCCATCTGGATCGACGGCTCCGCCGTGCAGTTCCGCACGAGCGTGGGCGACCGCGTCGTCCTTGACCACGGAACAGCTGAGGTGGTGCCCGCATGAGCAAGCCCGTACCGGTTCCCACACCGGAGACACAGCAGTACTGGGACAAGGCGGCTCAGCACGAGCTGTGGCTGCCCTACTGCGAGGTGGACAGCAAGTTCATCTTCTACCCGCGATCGTTCTGTCCGATCTGCGGAACCAGCGACATCCACTGGCGGCAGCTGAGCGGACGCGGCACCCTCGCCTCGTTCATCATCAACCACCGCGCCGCACCCGGCTACGAGGGCGAGGCCCCGTACGTCATGGCCCTCGTCGAGCTCGAAGAGGGCCCGCGGCTGATGTCCAACATCCTCGAGGTCGAGCCCAAGCCCGAGGCCCTGCGCGTCGGCATGCCGCTCGAGGTGGTGTTCGAGGAGCGCGGAGACATCACCGTGCCGCAGTTCCGCCCGAGCTCGGAAGGAGACCGGTCATGAGCAAAGAGATCGTCATCGTGGGTGCGGCCGAGTCCACCCGTATCGGCACCGTTCCCGATCAGTCGGCCATGCAGCTGGGCACCGATGCCGCGCTGCAGGCCATCTCCGACGCCGGGATGTCGATCAGCGACATCGACGGTGTCGCGAGCACTCTGCAGACCGTCGAACTGGCCCATCACCTGGGCATCCGCACGCGGTACCTCGACGGCACCGTGGTCGGCGGCTGCTCCTACATGCTGCACGTGCGTCACGCCGTGGCCGCCCTGCGCGACGGCAAGGCCTCGGCCGTGCTCGTGGTGCACGGCGAGTCGGGCCGCTCGCGGGTCGGCATGGCTCCGCGCCTTCCCGACCCCTCGGGTCCGGGTGGCCAGTTCGAGCGCATCTACGGCGTCTCGGGCACCTTCTCCTCGTTCACGCTGCCTGTCATGGCGTACCTGGACAAGTACGGTCTCGGCGAGGAGGCCCTGGCCGAGGTGTCGGTCGCGCAGTCGCGCTGGTCGTCGCAGAACCCCCGGGCCCTGCGCCAGGAGGTTCTCACGGTCGAGTCGGTGCTGGCCTCGCGGCTGATCGCGTGGCCGTTCCACATCGTCGAGTGCTGCCCCCTGACCGATGGTGGCGGAGCGCTGCTGCTCACCACCGCCGAGCGGGCCGCCGACCTCGACCTGAAGCACCCGGCCGTCACGATCGTCGGCACCGGCGAGTCGTCCGAAGGACCGGGAGTGTCGTTCATGGACGACCTCACGACCTTCCGTGGCTTCCGTGACGCGTCGAGCGAGGCGCTGCGCGACGCCGACATGAACACCGGCGACATCGAACACCTGATGATCTACGACGCGTACGCCCACCTGCCGCTGTACGGACTCGAGGACCTCGGGTTCGTCGGTCGCGGTGAGGCTGCGGAGTTCATCCGCAGCGGCGCCACCAGCCCCGGTGGCTCGTTGCCGATGAACACCAACGGCGGTGGACTCATGTACACCCACACCGGTATGTACGGGATGTTCGCGCTGACCGAGGCGGTGCGCCAGCTGCAGCATCGCGCGGCCGCCCAGGTCGACGGCGTCCGCACCAGCATGGTGCAGGGAGTCGGAGGCATGTTCGGCGCAGCAGGCACGGTCGTGCTGCAGCGTCGCTGACCCGGACGGCGACTCCCGTCGTCGACCACGCTCATCAGCAACAAAGAACTCAAGGAGCTCCACATGTCAGACAAGTACAAGCAGTGGGCAGAAGCCGGTCTCGACTTCGAGGTCGATGAAGGCCTCGCAAAGCTGACGCTGAACCGCACGCAGGTGCGCAACGCCGTAGACCGGCCGCTGCGCAAGGCGATCATCGAGGCGCTCGTCGAGGTCAACCTGGTCCCGCAGATCCGTGCGGCGCTCGTCACCGGAGCCGGCACCGCGTTCTGCTCGGGCGCCGACCTCGGTCAGGTGGGCGGACCCCACGAGATGCTCCCCGAGCACGACCGTGGGACCCGCGTTCACAGCAGCCGTGAGGACGGCCTCGAGTACGGCTGGTGGCGTGTCATCGAGAAGGTGTGGGAGAACAAGAAGCCCATCGTCTCGGCCGTCAACGGCGCGGCGTACGGCTTCGGCTGCAACTTCGCCTTCTCCTCTGACATCGTGATCGCCGGCGAGTCAGCCCGCTTCTGTGAGATCTTCGTCCAGCGTGGCCTGCCGCTGGAGGCCAGCGGCGCGTACCTGCTGACGCGCAGCGTCAGCCCGGTCCGGGCCAAGGAGCTCGCGCTGTACGGCGAGCCCCTTGCCGGTGCCACCGCCGCCGAGTGGGGCCTCGTCAACCGCTGTGTGCCCGACGCCGAGCTCATGGAGGTCGCGACCGACTGGGCGCGTCGTCTGGCCAACGGGCCGACGATCGGCATCGGCCACATTAAGTCGCAGATCAACCTGGGTCTCGACCAGAACATCCGTCAGACCTGGCGCGATGAGGTCACCTTCCTGGGCATGGGCATCGGCGACGACGGTGCTGAGGCCATGGGCGCGTTCCAGGAGCGTCGCGCGCCTGTGTTCAAGGGTCTCTGACCCAACCCCATCGCAACGATCGACCCAAGGCGCCCGGCGGTCGTCACCGCCGGGCGCCCGGGCCGGCCGACATCGAGCACAAGGAGCGTCACATGTCCGACAAGATCAAGCAGTGGGCCGAAGCCGGCCTCGACTTCGAGGTCAACGACGGCCTGGCCGTCCTGACCCTGAACCGCACGCAGGTCCGCAACGCCGTCGACCGCCCGCTGCGGGTGGCGATCATGGAGGCGCTGAGCGAGGTCAACCTGGTTCCGCAGATCCGCGCTGCGCTCATCACGGGTGCCGGCACCTCGTTCTGCTCGGGTGCCGATCTCGGTCAGCAGGGTGGCGCCCTCGATCTCGTCCCTGAGCAGCAGCGTGGCAACGAGGTTCACGTGCGCCGTGAGGACGGCCTCGAGTACGGCTGGTGGCGTGTCATCGAGAAGATGTGGGAGAACAAGAAGCCCATCGTCGCCGCGGTGAACGGTCCGGCCTACGGCTTCGGCTGCAACTTCGCCTTCGCTGCCGACATCGTGATCGCTGCCGAGTCGGCTCGGTTCTGCGAGATCTTCGTCCAGCGTGGCCTGCCGCTGGAGGCCAGCGGCGCGTACCTGCTGACGCGCAGCGTCAGTCCGGTCCGGGCCAAGGAGATCGCGCTGTACGGCGACCCGCTCCCCGGTGCCACCGCCGCCGAGTGGGGCCTGGCCAACCGGTGCGTGCCCGACGCCGAGCTCATGGAGGTCGCGACCGACTGGGCGCGTCGTCTGGCCAACGGGCCGACGATCGGCATCGGCCACATCAAGTCGCAGATCAACCAGGCCCAGGACCAGAACATCCGTCAGACCTGGCGCGACGAGGTCACGTACCTCGGCATGGGCATTGGCGACGACGGCCTCGAGGCGCGTGCCGCGTTCAACGAGCGTCGTCCCCCGGTGTTCAAGGGTCTTTGACCTACCTGCCCTGACACCTGGACCACGAAGGGGGCCCACCGCAGCTGCGGTGGGCCCCCTTCGTGATGTGCTGCGGGGTGGTCAGGCGTCCTTGCGCGGGAAGTTGTACAGCGTGCGCGCGTTGGTCTCGACCATCTTGACGGCGTCGGCGTCCGGAACGTCGGACATCGACTCCTCGAGGATCTTGCGGGTGTGGGGCCACTGGTTGTCCGAGTGCGGGTAGTCGCTCTCGAACATGATGTTGTCCACACCGATCCTGTTGCGTGCCTCGATGCCCGCATCGTCGGAGATGAAGCATCCGTAGATGTGGTCCTTGAAGACCTCCGAGGGGCGGATGTCACGGTTGACGTCGTTGTACCAGCGGTGACGCTCCCAGACGTAGTCGGTGCGTTCGAGGATGTAGGGCATCCAGCCGATGCCGCCTTCGGAGAGCGCGATCTTGACACCCGGGAACTTGTGGAACACGGGCGACAGGATGAGCTCGACCATGGCCGAGGCGGAGTTCAGGCCGAACAGCGAGATGCCCACCGTGAAGTTGCTGGTGGCGCCCTCAGGAGACATCAGCGGCTGGCCGCCGGAGCCGAAGTGCAGCGAGAGCGGCATGCCGGTCTCCTGTGCTGCGGCGAGCATCGGATCCCAGTGGTCGGTGTGCCAGGACGGCAGGCCGATGCGGTCGGGCAGCTCAGGGAAGGTGAACGAGCGTCCGCCCTTGGCCGCGGTGCGCTGGATCTCCTTGACCGTCTCGTCGACGTCCCAGTACGGAACGACCATGAGCGGGATCTGGCGATCGGGGTCGTAGGCGCACCATTCGTCGATGATGAAGTCGTTGTAGGCGCGGATGCACTCGATGCCCAGCTGTTGGTCCTTCGAGGTGCCCCAGGTCTTGCCAGCGAAGCCGCCCATGTTCGGGAAGCAGAGCTGAGCGTGGACGCCTTCGATGTCCATGTCCTTCAGGCGGTCCTTGATGTCGTGGCAGCCCGGGAGCATGTCGTCGTACGTGC
>Ga0164243_10003260_pt1 | contig 26088 bp, 20 predicted proteins | sample OricompcompostOP_FD_108781 | JGI IMG/M metagenome (GOLD analysis project Ga0164243, IMG submission 108781) | Organic Plus compost microbial communities from Emeryville, California, USA - Original compost - Organic plus compost (OP) | ecosystem: Engineered > Solid waste > Mixed feedstock >...
CGACCACCCGCGCATCAAGGAGATCATCAAGGCCCTCCAGCGCGTCATCGCCAAGCCGGAGGTGCGCTTCCTCGGCAACGTCGACTACGGCGTCGACATCAAGCTCGAGGACCTCCGGGAGTTCTACGACGCGGTCGTGATCGCGACCGGCGCGATGGCCGACCGCGACCTCGGCATCCCGGGCGAGGAGCACTCGCTCGGCGCCGCCGACTTCGTCTCGTGGTACGACGCCCACCCGGACGTCCCGCAGACCTGGCCGCTCGACGCGACGAGCGTCGCCGTCCTCGGTGTCGGCAACGTCGCCCTCGACATCGCCCGGGTGCTGGCCAAGACCGGCGACGAGATGCTGGTCACCGACATCCCGCCGCACGTCCACGCCGGCCTGAAGGCCAAGACCATCACCGACGTGCACGTGTTCGCGCGCCGCGGCCCGGCGTACGCGAAGTTCTCGCCCTTGGAGCTGCGCGAGCTCAACCACTCCCCCAACGTCGAGGTGATCGTGCACCCCGAGGGCTTCGACGTCGACGACCACGGCATGGCCCACATCGCCGAGCACAAGTCGCAGAAGATGGTCCTCAACACGCTCACCAGCTGGGTCGGCGCCGACCCGGTCGGCAAGCCGCACCGGATCCACCTGCACTTCGCCGAGGCGCCCGCCGCGATCCTCACCGACGGCGAGGGCCGGGTCACGACCCTGCGGACCGAGCGCACGCACTCCCCGAACGCCGACGGCCGGGTCGAGGGCACCGGCGAGTTCACCGACTGGGAGGTGCAGCAGGTCTACCGCGCGATCGGCTATCGCAGCACGCCGCTGCCGGGCCTGCCCTTCGACGACCGCGCCGCGGTCATCCCCAACGACGGCGGCCGCGTCCTCGACCTCGACGGCAACCCGATCCCCGGGACCTACGTCACCGGCTGGATCAAGCGCGGACCCGTCGGCCTGATCGGCCACACCAAGAGCGACGCCGCGGAGACGGTCGGCCACCTGCTCGCCGAGACGCGGCCCACCGCCACCGCTCGGCGTCCCGAGGACGTCGACGCCTACTTCGCCGAGCGCGAGATCGAGATCGTCACCCACACCTCGTGGGAGCGCCTCGACGCCCACGAGATCGCCCTCGGCGAGGCCGAGGGCCGGGCCCGGGTCAAGGTCGCGACCCGCGAGGAGATGCTGGCCGCCGGACGCGGCTGAGCCGTCGTAGGTTGGAGTGCATGAGCCGCCCGACCATCCTCCGCGTGCCCCCGCTCAGCCCCCAGCTGCACGACGCCGTCGCCGAGCGGTACGACGTCGTCGACCCCGACGACCTGCCGGACCGCGCCGACGACGTGGTGGGGATCGTGTGCACCAACACCGGCCGGGTCGACGGCGCGCTGATCACGTCGCTCCCGCGCCTGGGCGTGATCGTCAACCACGGCGTCGGCTACGACAACATCGACGTCCCGGTCGCCCTGGACCGCGGAATCGCGGTCAGCAACACCCCGGAGGTCCTCGACGACGCGGTCGCCGAGACCGCGGTGGCGCTGCTGCTCGCCGTACGACGGCAGGTGGTCGTCGCCGACCGGTTCGTGCGCGAGGGCCGCTGGCGCGACGCCGCGTTCCCGCTCACCGACCAGGTGGCGGGCAGCCGCGTCGGCATCCTCGGTCTCGGCCGGATCGGGCGTGCGGTGGCCACCCGGCTCGAGGCGTTCGGGTGCACGGTGAGCTATCACAACCGCCGGCGCGTGCCCGACGTCTCCTACGCCTACGCCGCCTCGCCCGTCGACCTCGCCGCCGGCGTCGACAACCTGATCGTCGTGGTGCCCGGCGGCTCCGGCACGGAAGCCCTCGTCGACGCGACCGTCCTCGACGCGCTCGGCCCGGCCGGCGTCCTCGTCAACATCGCGCGCGGCTCGGTGGTCGATGAGCCGGCACTCGTCGCGGCGCTCCAGGAGGGGCGCCTCGGCGGCGCGGGCCTGGACGTCTACGCCGACGAGCCCCACGTCCCCGAGGAGCTGCGCACGCTCGACAACGTGGTGCTCCTCCCCCACGTCGGCTCCGGCACCCACCCGACCCGGGCCGCGATGCGCGAGCTCACCCTCGCCAACCTGGACTCCTGGCTGGCCGACGGCACGCTGCGCACGCCGATCCCGGAGATGACCGGCCGCTAGCCCACTGTGGAGTCATCTGCCGGCACCTGGTGCCGGCAGATCACTCCACAAGCACCTCACTCCCCCGGTAGGCAGCGGGGGCAGCGCCGCAGCGAGCCCGTCCAGCCCCGCCGCCGCAGGATCACCGCGACCTGCCGTGCCGTCCGGCACGGCGTGCCGAACACCATGCCGTAGGTGACCCGGACGGTCTCGGTGTCGTGGACGGCCTTCTCGGCGAGGTCCCGGACCGCATCGGCGTCGTACGCCGCCGCGGTGTCGTGGGTGGTCCGACCGTCCATCTCGACGACGAGCCCGAACGCGGCGTACCTCACGTCCTGCTCGGTACGCCGCCCGGTCGCCGTGCTCGCGGCCTGGCGCCGGCCGCGGGGAAGGCCGTGGGCGCGCTCCACCAGGTGGAGGTAGCCACGTTCGAGCACCGAGTAGGCACCCGTCCGCACGTCGTCGAGCATCCCGAGGATCACCCTGCGCCCCACGACCCGCGCTCGCGACTGCAGCGCCGCGGTGATCGCATCGGGCGTCGTACGCCGGGCGAAGCAGGCCCGCGCGAGCAGGGCGTAGGCCTCCGGAAGGTCCCCGGCCCCGACCAGGCGCGCCATCGCGTCGACGACCGCGTGCGCGGCCTCGACGCGGGGCGGCTCCGTCCCGGGACGCACGCGCTCCGCGAGGTGCCGGACCTGGCGGACCCGGACGCCCGCCGGGACCTTCACCTTCCGCCCGTGCTCGACGGCCACCATGATCGGCGCGTCCACCTCCCACGACAGTGCCGCGGTGTCGGCGAGCGCCGCCGGCCACGCAGCGAGCACCGCGACCCACTCGCGCTGTGCGCGGGCCAGCGGCCCGGAGTGCGCGACGTAGACGCCGGGGTGGGCGACGGTCAGCTCCCGCCTGCGGACCATGCGCTCGATGTCGGCGTCGCTCGCCCCTGCCGCCAGCAGCTGGAACCGCGCCACGACACCCGACTGCACGTACTCCAGGAGGAACGCGACGCCGGGCTCCTCGAGGTCGAACCGGGAGGCCACGACCCGAGGATCGCCTCCCGGCGCCGGCGGCGCATCCCGCGGCTCCGGACCTGTGGAGAAGCCTCAGCAGCTGAACGACGTCGCACCCTCGTCCTCGATCCACGGCAGCATCGAGCCCGCGCGGCCGCGGGGCTTCATCCGCGCACCCCAACCGGACCCCGGATTCTTGGCCGGGACGACAGCCCGGCGGACGCATGCCTTCCCGATGCTGGGCGACATGCACCCGCAGGCACCCGACCGCGCCGTCCCGGCATTGGACGCGATGGTCGCCGACATCGCGACGCTCGTGTCCTGCGAGTCGCCGTCGGAGGACCTCGACGCGGTGGCCCGCAGCGCGGACGTCCTCGCCGAGATGGGGACCCGCCTGCTGGGGGCCCGCGCGGAGCGGATCGTCCTGGACGGCTGGACGCACCTGCGCTGGCAGTTCGGGCCCGCTCCGCGAGTGCTCGTCCTGGGCCACCACGACACGGTGTGGCCGCTCGGCACCCTGGCCACCCACCCGTTCCGCGTCGAGGACGGGACCCTGCGCGGCCCCGGGTGCTTCGACATGAAGGCCGGTCTGGTGATGGCGCTGCACGCGCTGGCGGCGCTCGACGACCGCGACGGCGTCACCCTGCTCGTCACCGGAGACGAAGAGATCGGGTCTCCGTCCTCGCGCGCGATGATCGAGCACGAGGCCCGTGGCTGCATCGCCGCGCTCGTGTTGGAGGCCGCCGGTCCGGGCGGCGCCCTCAAGACCGAGCGCAAGGGCGTCTCGCGCTACGACGTGCTCGTCACCGGCCGCGCGGCGCACGCCGGGCTGGAGCCAGAACGCGGCGTGAACGCCACCATCGAGGTCGCCCACCAGGTGCACGCGGTCGCCGCGATCGCCGACCCCGAGCGCGGTACGACGGTCACACCCACCCGGCTGGATGCGGGCACCACGATCAACACCGTCCCGGCCACGGCGGGCTTCGGCGTCGACGTCCGGGTGCGCGACGCGGACGAGCAGGCCCGGGTGCACGCCGCCATGCACGACCTGCGGCCCGTCCTCCCCGGGGCGGACGTGGAGGTGATCGGCGGGCCGAACCGGCCGCCCCTGACGCCTGCGTCGACGCGCGACCTCTACGCGCGAGTGAGCCGCCTCGCCGCCGATCTCGGGCTCGCTCCGCCCAGCTCGATCTCGGTCGGCGGCGCGTCCGACGGCAACTACACCGCCGGCGTCGGCACCCCGACCCTCGACGGCCTCGGCGCGGTCGGTGGCGGCGCGCACGCCGACGACGAGCACGTGCTGGTCGCCGAGCTCCCCGGTCGCACCCGTCTGCTGACCGCTCTGGTCGCCGACCTGCTCGCCGCGGACCACGGGGACCGCACGTGACGACCGCTGCGTGGACCGACGCCGAGAAGGCCGCGGCGAGCGCCGGGGTCACGATCCGCAGCCTCGACGGCATCACCGATCTGGAGCAGGTGCGCCGGCTCTACGAGCGGATCTGGCACACCGGCGCGACCAACCCGCCCGTGACCGCCGACCTGCTGCGCGCGATGGCCAAGGTCGGCAGCTACGTGAGCGGTGCGTACGACGGCGACGAGCTGGTCGGTGCCTGCTTCGGCTTCTTCGCCGCTCCCGCGCGCGACGCGCTGCACAGCCACATCGCCGGGGTGAGCGAGCGGATGTCCGGCCGCCACGTCGGGCTCGCCCTCAAGCTGCACCAGCGCGCGTGGACCCTCGACGCCGGCGCCGGAGCGATCACCTGGACCTACGACCCGTTGATCCGCCGCAACTCCTGGTTCAACCTCGGCAAGCTCGCCGCCGACGTCGTCGAGTACCTTCCCGACTTCTACGGCCCCATGGACGACGACATCAACCGCGCCGATCCCACCGACCGGGTGCTGGTGCGCTGGCCGCTGACCGCGCCGGCCGTGCTCGCCGCCTGTGCCGGGACGCCGCGCGCCACGGACGTCGGGCGCCTGCGGGCCGCTGGTGCCGTGGTCGCACTCGAGGCCTCGGCCGCCGGCGGTCCCCTCGTGCGGCCGGCGTACGGGCGCACGGCTCTGGTCGGCGTACCTCCGGATATCGAGGGGCTGCGCGAGCAGGACCCGGCATGCGCCGGCGAATGGCGCGAGGCCCTGCGCGAGGTGCTCGGTGGCCTGCTCGCCGGCGGCGCGCGGGTGCGAGGTTTCGACCGATCGGGCTGGTACGTCGTGGACAGGCAGGGGGCACAGTGAAGCTGACCGGGGTGGAGATCCGGACCGTCGAGATGCCGCTGGTGACGCCCTTCCGGACGTCCTTCGGGACCGAGACGGTCCGCCGTGCGGTGCTCGTCCGTGCCGTCACCGACGAGGCGCAGGGATGGGGCGAGTGCGGCGCCGGCACGGGGCCGTTCTATTCCTCGGAGTACACCGCGGCCGCCGCCGACGCCCTCGAGCGCTTCCTCGTCCCCATGGTCGCCGCCATCGACGACCTCGACGGTCACCGCGTCGCGCCGGCGCTCGCGTCCGTGCGCGGGCATCGGATGGCGAAGGCGGCGCTGGAGACCGCCGTCCTCGACGCCGACCTCCGTGGCCACGGCGTCTCCTTCGCCCACGCGCTCGGCGCGGTCCGCGACACCGTGCCCTGCGGAGTCTCGGTCGGCATCGCCGAGTCGATACCGGCCCTGCTCGACGTGGTCGAGGGCCACCTCGCCGACGGCTACCTTCGGATCAAGCTGAAGATCGAGCCCGGCTGGGACGTCGAGCCGGTGCGCGCCGTACGGGAGCGCTTCGGCGACATCCTGCTCCAGGTCGACGCCAACACCGCCTACCGCCGGACGGATGCTCGGCACCTGGCACAGCTCGACGCCTTTGACCTGCTGCTCCTCGAGCAGCCGCTGCCCGAGGACGACCTGCTCGGCCACGCCGAGCTCACCCGCACCGTCCGGACGCCGATCTGCCTCGACGAGTCGATCGTGTCGGCGCGCGCCGCGGCGGACGCGATCACGCTCGGCGCCTGCCACATCGTCAACGTCAAACCCGGACGGGTGGGCGGCTACCTCGAGGCCCGCCGGATCCACGACGTCTGCGCCGCGCACGGCATCCCGGTGTGGTGCGGCGGCATGCTCGAGACCGGCCTGGGCAGAGCCGCCAACCTCGCCCTCGCCGCGCTCCCCGGCTTCACCCTGCCCGGCGACACCTCGGCGTCCGAGCGCTACTACGCCACCGACCTCACCGAGCCGTTCGTCCTCGAGGCCGGCCATCTGCGCGTGCCCACGGGTCCCGGGCTGGGCGTCGACCCCGTCCACGATGTCCTCGACGCGGTGACCGTCGACCGCACCTGGCTCCCCCTGCGGTGACGCCCCGGTGAGTCGGTGAGCCGCCGACGCTCGGCGTCGACCTGTGCTCCGCCACGAAGTTCTGTGATGATTTCGTGGTGTACGACGAACGCCGCGCCCGCGCCCCGCGGCTAGCGTCGGGCGGGTGGTGACCGTGGCCGACCTGCCTCGCGCCGGGCTCGCTCGCGTGGTCGAGGAGCTCGGCAGCACCCTGCTCGACGTCGTGCACGGCGAGGTCCAGCGACCCGAGGAGATCGGCGGCGTCGTCATCCACGACCCGCTCGACGAGCCGGAGCTTCCCGAGCACGCCCTGGTCCTCGGCGTCGGCGTGCACGGTCCGGACCAGATCGCGGCCGCCTTGGACCGGCTCGGGGCGCAGGGTGCCCTCGCGCTCGTCGTCCGGGCCCCGGTCCAGCTCACCGACGAGCTGGCGGCCGCCGCGCGACGCAGCGGAGTGACCCTGCTCGCGCTGGCGCGTGGTGCGGCCTGGACCCACCTGGCGGGCATGATCCGCACCCTCACCCGCGAGGGTCCGCAGCTCGACCCCGAGCCGCTGGGACGCACCGGCGCCGGCCTGCGCCAGGTGGTCGGCTACCAGTCCGGACTCGACGACCTGTTCGCGGTCGCGAACGCCATCGCGGCGCTGGTCGACGCGCCGGTCACGATCGAGGACCGCAGCTCGCGGCTGCTCGCGTTCTCCAGCCGACAGGAGGAGGCCGACACCTGGCGGGTGCAGACCATCCTGCGCCGCCAGGTGCCCGAGGAGTACACCAGGCTGCTGGAGGAGCGCGGTGTCTTCCAGGAGATCTACCGCTCCACGCGACCGGTGTGGGTGCCGCCGCTCTCCGACGACGAGCCGTCCGGGAGCGGGCGCGCGGCGATCGCCGTGCGCGCAGGCGACGAGATCCTCGGCACCATCTGGGCGGTCGTCAACGAGCCGATGGACGAGGCCCGCGGCCAGGCGCTGTACGACGCCTCGAAGCTCGTCGCCATGCACCTGGTCTGGGCGCGCGCCGACGCCGACGTGGAGCGCCGGCTGCGCGCCGATCTGCTCAGCACCGCCCTGGAGAGCGGCCCGCGCACGCTCGAGACGCTGCGCCGGCTGGGGCTCAAGGACGAGCCGGCCGTCGTGCTGGCGCTGACCGTCGTCGGGGCCGGAACCGAGCACCCCCTGCCGGCGCAGCTGGCCGTCGAGCGCAAGCGGGTCGCCGACGCGTTCGCCCTGCACCTGACCGCCGTGCACCCGCGCAGCGCCGCCGGTCTCGTCGGTGACGTCGCCTACGGCATCCTGCCGGTCGCCCGCGGCCGCAAGGACGGGGAGGAGCGGGCCGCGGAGATCGCCGCCGACTTCCTCTCCCGCGTCGACTCCCGGCTGCGGCCGCTCGTGGGCGTCGGTCCGCTCGCGCCGGGCAGCGCCTCGCTCAAGCGCTCACGCACCGGAGCCGACCGCGCCCTGCGGGTGCTGCGCTCGCGTCCCGGCCACCAGGTCGCCCGCCTCGACGACGTCCACCTCGAGGCTCTCCTCCTCGAGCTCGCCGACAGGGTCCCGCGCGGCGACATCCCCAGTGGTGCCGTCGCCCGCATCGTCGCCTACGACCAGGAGCACCAAAGCAGCCTCGTCGAGACCCTGCGCGCCTGGCTGGACGCCTTCGGCGACGTCGCTCTGGCCTCGGCCGCGATGTACGTCCACGCCAACACCTTCCGCTACCGCCTGCGCCGTGCCGCCGAGGTCGGCCGGCTCGACCTGACCGATCCGAACGCCCGGCTCGCGGCGATGCTGCAGCTGCGGCTGATGGACCTCACCGCTCCCGACGAGGCGTGACCGGCCGCAGCCCCAGCTCCCTGACCAGGAAGCCGAGCCATTCCACGTCCTGGGCGAGGATCACCTCGGGGCTCGTGGCGGCGCCGTGGCCGGCGTCGTCGAAGACGTGCAGCAGGATCGGTGCGTCGCCCCGCTGGGCCGCCTGGAGCCGTGCGACGAACTTGCGGGCGTGCCACGGGCGGCAGCGCGGGTCGGTGGCCCCGGCCTGGACGTAGACCGCGGGGAACACCCCCGGGCGCACCAGCTCGTACGGCGAGCGACCGATCATCCGGCGTACGTCGGCCGGGTCGTCCGGATCGCCCCACGCCTTGCGGATCACGAAGTCGAGGTAGGGGTCGCGCATGCCGGCGACGAGATCGAGCAGGGGCGCACGCGGGAGCACCGCACGCCACAGGTCGGGCCGCGTGGTGACGGCGACGCCACACATCAGGCCGCCGTCGGAGCCGCCGGTGAGCGCGAGCCGGTCGGACGTCGTACGCCCGCTGGCGAGGAGGTGCTCGGCGACGGCGACGAGGTCGTCGTCGCGCACGTGCTTGGTCTCGCGATGGGCCGCGAGGTGCCAGTCGCGGCCGAGCTCGCCACCGCCACGCAGGTAGGCCTGCACGACCGTGCCACCGGCGGCGACGAAGGCCGCGAGATCCGGTTGGTACGACGGGAGCGTCGCCACGTTCGCCGCCCCGTAGGCGGTGACCAGGGTCGGCGCCGGGCCGTCGGGCGCGTCCGCGGGACGGATCGCGTGGAAGGGCACGAGCGTCCCGTCGGCCGCGGTGGCCGCTCCCTCCTCGACCACGGCGTCGAGCGCGATCACCGGCGCGACCAGCGTCTCGACGCGGTCATGGCCCGGCCGGTGACGGTGCACGCTCCACGACGTGGTGAGCGTGGAGAAGGCGAACAGGTAGTCCGGCGTGGGCGCGCCGACGGCGAGGCCGGTGAGGGCGAAGAAGGGCGCGGCGACGGCGCCCCGGCCGGGCAGCGGCACCTCTCCGACGACCGCGCCGGAGCGGTCGAGGACCCGCACCCGCGCGAAGGTCCGGTCCAGCTCGGCGAGGTAGAGGTGCTCGCCCACCGGGGTGACCGAGCGCAGCACGGTCGTCCCCTCCGGGAGGAGCTCCTCCCAGCAGCCTGGGTCGTCGGGATCGGGGGCGTCGAGGGGGATCGCCACCAGGCGGCCTCGTGCAGCACCGACATCGGTGACGGCGACGTACCGATCGCCCACGACGTGCCCGGCCACGGTGCCGGAGTGCGAGATGACGAAGGGCCGCCACGGCGACCCCGGCGAGGTGAGGTCCCGCACCGCGACGGGGATCGGGCTCCCCACCCGGTGCGCCGCCACCAGCCAACGGCCGTCCGGCGACGGCTGGATGAGGGTGTACTCCCGCGACCCCTCCGGCACGGGGACGGGCTCGATGACCGTCGCCCCGTTGGCGAGGTCGTGGTGGAAGGTCGCCTGGGCGAACTCCTCGGGCGCCCCGGTGAGCGCCAGGAACCAGAAGCCGCTGCCGTCCGCGGCCCACGACACGCCGCCGGCCCAGGCGCTGTGCAGCACCTGCGACGGCGCCGGCAGCAGCGCTCCCGAGGCCACCTCGACGAGCCGGATCGTGTTGTGCTCGCTGCCGTCGGTGCACACGCCGACCGCGAGCACGCGGCCGTCGGGCGAGGGAGCGAGCCACGAGAGCATCGCGCCGTCCTCCAAGACGGCGACCGGCCTGCCGGGCCCGTAGGGCTCGTCGGCCACGACGACCGAGGAGCCATCGAGTCGGAACCACCGCCCCGCTGCGTGCCGGGGCAGCACCGGTCGCGCGCCGGCGTCGTACCGCTCGACGAGGGCGCGCAGCGTGGCCCGATCCTGCCCGCCCAGGATCGTGCCGGTGGCGATCTCGGCCTGCCGTCGCTGCCAGGCGTGGACCTCGTCGTCCTCCGCCTCCAACCAGCGATAGGGATCGGGCACGTCGACGCCCGCGTGGGTGGCGACCACGTCGACGGTCCGCGTCGGTGGGTACGGCGTCACCAGCTCGCGCCGCAGGCGCTCGAAGGCGCCGGGGACCCGGTGCACCCGGCCCAGATCGAGAACGACGTCGAAGACGTCGCGCTCCAGCACCGGCCCGGGGACGTCCTCCTCGAGCGTCACGGCCCAGTCGAACGGGCGCGGGGAGCGGTCGGTGATCCGCACCGCAGGACCGGAGGTGAATGTGGTGCCGATCACCACGAGCTCGCTGCCGAGGTCCGTCGCGAGCAGGCTGCCCAAGGTGGGGACGCCGTCGTACGGCACCCGCTGGACGTGCCCGTCGTGGGCACTGACCAGCACCCGCTCCTCCCGCTCGAGGACCCAGCGCACGGTGGCCGCCATGAAGGCACCGCGCTCGTGCCCGTCGGCGAAGGCGAGGAGCGACGCGGCCAGCCGCTCGGCGACCGGGTCGCCGCTGGCGAGCCCGTGTCGGGCGAGGGTGCGCAGGTCGGCGCGCAGACGGTCGCGCTCGTGGTCGGGCAGCCCGGCGTACCGCACGGCAGCCTCCACGCGGCCGCCGAGGTCGCTGCGGCGCAGCAGAGCCTCGTCTCCCACTCCCGGTGGCGGCGGGAGCCGGGTGAGCAGGGCCCGGACGGCCGGTCCCGGTGAGGTCGATCCGCCCGCGAGGTCCATGCCGTAGACGCGCAGCCCGCCCCGGGCCCGCATCCAGGTGAGCTGGCGGTGCACCTCGCTCGCGTTGCCGAAGCCGTAGGAGATCGCGTCGCGGGCGACGTCCTCGACCGCGCCGGGTCCGCCGCGCACCCAGGCGTCGAGCTCGAGACCCTCGGCGAACCCGGACTCCAGGACCAGAGCGGTGAACCCGCGCTCCTCCACGAGCATCCGGAAGACCTCGTCGCGGAGCTCGTGGAGCTCGGCGATGTTGTGGCCGGCCTCGCCCAGGGCGACGACCCGAGCGTCGCCGATCGCGGCGCGCACGCCGGCGAGGTCGGCCACGGTCATCTCCTTCGTGCTGGTCGTGTCACTTCGTGAGGTACCACTGCTCGGGGCTGTAGAGGAAGCTCAGCAGCGAGTGGAAGGACTCCGGCGGACCGGACAGCGTGTCCTTCCAGACCACCAGCGTGTGCGGAGTCGGGAAGAAGAGGACCGGCAGGTCCTCGGAGATCGTCGTGATCTCCTTCGACAGCACGGTCGGGTCCGCTCCGAAGGTGGACTCGTCGATGAGGTGGTCGACCTCCTCGTTGGAGTAGGTGCCGAGGTTGAAGCTGCCCGTGGTGTTGAAGACGGTGTTGCTGCTGGGGTAGCCCGCGGCCAGGTAGAGCGGCCCGTAGTCCTGCATCGCCCACTCGTTCTTCGTAGCGGGGGCGAAGCTGTTGCCGTAGTTGGAGTACATGTAGTTCAGCGACTTGGTGACGACCTTGACCCGGATGCCGAGCTTCTTGGCCTCCGAAGCGAACGCGACGTCCCGGGCGCCGACGTACGCCGGGGTGTTGGCCGAGGCAAGGGTGAAGCTGATCTTCGCGCCGTGTGGGATGCCCGCGCCGCACTGGTCCTCGTCGGTGCCGGGGTTCTCGCAGGTCGTGGTGCCGCCGGGCGCGACCTGCCAGCCGTGGGCGGTGAGCAACTTCTCGGCCGCCTCCGGGTCGTAGGGGTACGGCGCCTCGTCGCCGAACTCCGGCGGGTACGGCGAGTCCGCCCCCGCGGTGCTGTAGTTCTCCGAGGCGGCGCCGTTGTAGATTCCGCGGCTCTCGACGTAGCCCTCCTGGTCGATGAGGTGCTGCAGCGCCTGGCGCACATAGGGCTGGGCGATGATCTTGTCGAAGTCGTCGACGGTGTTCTCGAAGTTGATGGTGAGCGCGTCGAAGCGGGCGGGCGCCGGAGCGCCGTAGACGTGGTAGCCGTCCTGCTTCAGCGCGTCGATCTCGGTGACGTAGCTGGAGTCGAGGGTGCCCACCGTGAGCGCGCCGGCCTTGTACTGGTTGAGCACGGCCGAGGCGGAGGTGAACGCCTTGAAGTCGACCTGGTCGAGGCGCTGCTCCCCCGGCCCGCTGTACTCCTCGTTCGGCACCAGCGAGAACGAGCCGGTGGTCGAGTCGAAGCTCTTCAGCTTGAACGGCCCGTTGACGACCTGCCACAGCGGGTTGGTGGCGAAGCCGGCCTGGTCCTCGGACTGCTTGGTGAGGTAGGTGTATATCGCCTTCGCGTTCGCCGGGTCGCGGAAGTCGAGCCGGGGGCCGCCGGTCTCGGCGATGCTCCACTCCTCCGACGGCATGACGTAGAGCAGCGTGAGCATCGAGAGCAGGTAGGACTCGTTGTACGCCTTCTCGAGGCTCAGCGTGACCGTGTCCTCGGCGCTCGCCTCGGCGGTCACGCCGTCGGGGAACTGGCCGGGGGTGTAGAAGCTCCAATTGCCCGGGCTCTTGGCGAGCGCGGCCTTGAGCAGGTCGAGGGAGAAGACCACGTCATCGGCGGTGACCGGCCGGCCGTTGGACCACTGGTAGTCCTTGAGCTTGACCGTCACCGTGGTGCGGTCGTCGCTGGTCTCCGGCAGCTCCGCCAGGCTCTGCTCGGGGTCGACCACCTGCTCGCCGGTGCCGCTGGGGCGGTAGAGAGCCCGCCACATGAGGCCGCGCGCGATCACGGTGCCGTTGGCGGAGGCCGGAGGGTACGGGTAGATGTAGTTGGGGCTCAGACCCGGCGTGAGCGCGACGGTGATCGTGCCCCCGTCCTGGGGCTCGCCGGTCTCGGCGGGGATGTCCTCGTACTTCTTCGCGACGTCCTTCGTCGATGCTCCCTCACTGGAGCACCCCGAGACGAGGAGGGCGACCACCGCGACCAGGGCCGCGACGAGGCGACCGGTTCGCTGTCCACGCAGGTGGGTCATGTCAGTTCTCCGCAGTGTGGGTGGGTTGTTCGGATGAAGATGCACCAGCCGCACCGGGCCCGGTTCGTCGGTGCCGACGATTCCTTGGCGACGGGTCGGTGGGTGCGGACAGGCCGCTGTGGTGCGGGGTCTCCGGGAGGTACGGCGGTCAGTCGGCCTTGCGACCCACGGCGTCCCGCAGCGCGTCGGCGAGCAGGTTGAGGGCGAGCACGGTGAGCACGATGAGGCCGCCGACGGGATAGATCAGCCACCAGTAGTCGGCGGAGATGTAGGTGACACCGCTGGCCAGCTGGCTACCCCAGTCGGTCGTCGGATAGCTCAGCCCGAAGCCGAGGAAGCCGAGGGCGGCGACGACGAGGACGGCGTCGGCCACCTGGAAGGTGACGTTGACGACGATCACGCCCAGGGCGTTGGGGATGAGGTGGGTGAAGATGATCCGCCGCCGCGACGCCCCCATCACGCGGGCGGCGAGCACGTACTCCCGGACCCGCAGCGTCAGCACCTCGCCACGCACCAGCCGCGCGGAGATCAGCCACGAGAAGGCGCCGATCACCAGGGCGAGGGTCCACGCGTTGGCGTCGAAGCGGGCGGAGAGGATCAGCACGAAGAAGAGGAAGGGCACTGAGAGCAGCACGTCGACCATGCGCATCATGAAGCCGTCGACGACGCCACCCGCGAGCCCGGCCACGGCGCCGTACACCGTGCCGAACGTCGTCGCGAAGAGAGCCGCCAGCAGGCCGATCTGCAGCGAGACCTGCCCACCCTCCATCAGCCGGCCGAGGACGTCGAAGCCGTTGGTGTCGGTCCCGAGCGGGTGGGCCGGGCCGGGTGGGAGCGCCGCCTCGAGCAGGTTCACGTCGGTCTGGTTCGTCCGCCAGACGACCGGGCCGAGGTAGCAGAAGGCGACGACGAGGAGGAGCAGGCCGCCGCCCGCCAACCCGAGCGGGTGGTGCCGCATCCGGCGGACGACGGCGCCGAGGCCGACAGGCGCCGGCGCCGGCTGGGGGACGGTGTCGCGGGCGCCGGAGGCGGGGTCAACGGCGGTCATGAGGCCAGCTCGATCCTGCGATCGGCCAGCGCGACCGCGATGTCGGCGATGAAGTTGCCCACGACGGTCAGCACGCCGCCGATGAGGGTGTAGGCGAGGAGGACCGGGTAGTCCTCGCGATGGAGGCTGTTGAGGAACAGCAGCCCGAGCCCGGAGTAGTTGAAGAGCGACTCGACGATCAGGTTGCCCGCCAGCAGGAGCGGGATCATCGTGCCGACCAGCGTGATCAGCGGCAGGCACGCGTTGCGCAGCAGGTGCCGGGTCAGCACCAGCCGCTCCGGCAAACCCTTGGCGCGGGCGACCCGGATGTAGTCCTGGCCGAGCTGGTCGAGCGCCGAGGATCGCTGGTACTGGCTGAAGATCGCGATGCTGGTGACGGCGATCGTCACCACCGGCAGCGCCATCGACCGCGGGTCGGTGAACACCACCCAGGGCGAGTGCGACTGCGATGCCTCGGCCGGGAGCAGGTCGAGCTGCTGGCTGAACACGGCGATCAGGACCAGCCCGAGCAGGAACGCTGGCGTCGCGTAGAGGACGTACGCGGCCCCGGTCGCGACGCGGTCGACGACGCTGTTGCGCTTGACGGCCTGCAGGATCCCGAGGGGCACGGCGATGACCAGGGCGAGGACGAGCCCCGCCAAGGACAGCATCGCGCTGCGGGCGGCGTTCTGCTGCAACAGCGTGCTGACGTCCTGGTTGAGCTTGTAGGAGCGGCCGAGGTCGCCCTGCAGGAGCTGACCCAGGTAGCTGACGTACTGCACGACCACCGGACGGTCGAAGCCGTGCTCGTGATCGAACGCCGCGACCGCCTCCGGCGAAGCACGCTGCCCGAGTACGACCCGGCCGGGGCTGTCGGAGACCAGGTGCAGGAGGAAGAACACCACGGCGGAGATGCCGAGCAGCACCACGACGGAGACGGCGAGCCTCCTCACGATGTACCAGGCCATGTCAGGCGCCTCCGTTGTGCGACGGGCGGACCACGGGTTGCAGCGGGAAGTGGCAGGCCACCTGGTGGCCGGGTCCCACCTCCTCGAGGCGCGGCTCCACCTCGGCACAGCGCTCGGTGGCGAGCGGGCAGCGGGTGCGGAACCGGCACCCGCTCGGAGGGTCGATCGGGCTCGGCAGGTCGCCGCGCACACGGCCGACCCGCTGGTCGCGGGGCATCGACGAGATCTCGGGCACGGCTGCCAGCAGCCCCGCCGTGTAGGGGTGTGCGGGCGCGGCGTAGACCTCCTCGGCGGGACCGGTCTCGACGAGCCGGCCGAGGTACATCACCCCGACCCGGTCGGAGAGATAGCGCACCACGGCGAGGTCGTGGGAGATGACGACGCTGCTGAGCCCGCGCTCGCCTTGGAGACGGCGCATCAGGTTGAGCACCTGGGAGCGGATCGACACGTCGAGCGCGCTGACCGGCTCGTCGGCGACCAGCACGGTGGGGTCGAGCGCGAGAGCCCGGGCGAGGGCGACCCGCTGGCGCTGGCCTCCGGAGAGCTCGTGCGGGAAGCGCTCGAGGACGGCGGAGGGCAGGCCGACGTCGGCGAGCAGGTCACGGGCAGTGGCGGTGCGCTCGGCACGGCTGCCGATGCCCTGGATCGCGAGCGGCTCACGCAGGATCGCGCCGATGCGCATTCGCGGGTCGAGCGCCGCGCTGGAGTCCTGGAACATCATCTGCAGGCGGGCGCGGTGAGCCCCGAGCTCGCGGCTCCTCATGGCGGTGAGCGAGCGGCCCTCGAAGACCACCTCGCCGGCGGTCGGCCGGTCGAGCGCGACGAGCATCCTCCCCAGCGACGACTTGCCGCAGCCGGACTCCCCCACCAGCCCGAAGGTCTCTCCGGCCGCGACGTCGAAGGTGACCCCGGAGACCGCCTTGACGGTGCGCCGCGGCCCGAACCAGGCGCCGTGGCCGGCAGGGTACTCCCGGTGCAGGTCGACGACCCGCAGCCGCGGACCGTCGTGCTCGACCCCGATCCGAGCGGGCGCGGCGAGCCGCGTCGTGGCGTGCTCGACCGGACCGGACGCCGGGTTCCAGCAGGCGAAGGCGTGCGAGCCCTCGGCGACGACGGCCGGCTGCTCGGTGCGGCAGCGCTCGGTCACGGCCGTGCAGCGCGGAGCGAAGGCGCAGCCCACCGGTGCGGCCGACAGGTCTGGCGGGGCGCCCCCGATGCTGTGGAGCTCCTCGCCGCGGTCGTGCGTGAGGGACGGGATCGAGGCCAGGAGCGCCTGGGTGTAGCGGTGCCGGGTGAGCTCGAAGAGCGCGGTGGTCGGGCCGGTCTCGGCCAGCCGGCCGGCGTACATGACGCCGACGCGGTCGGCGTGACGGGCGATCACGCCCATGTCGTGGGTTACCAGGATCATCGCCATCCCGAGCCGGACGCGGAGGTCATCGAGCAGGTCGAGGATCTCGGCCTGGATGGTGACGTCGAGGGCGGTCGTGGGCTCGTCGGCGATGACGACCTTCGGCTCGCAGACGAGCGCCATCGCGATCATCACCCGCTGTCGCATGCCGCCGGACAGTTGGTGGGGGTGGTCGTCCATCCGCTCGCGGGGACGTGGGATCCCGACCAGGGCGAGCATCTCCTCGGCCCGCTGCCGGGCTGCGCGCCTGGACAGGCCCTGGTGCCACCGCACCGGCTCCGCCACCTGCTCGCCGATGCGCCGCGTCGGGTTGAGCGCGGTCAGCGAGTCCTGGAAGACCATCGCCATATCGTTGCCGCGGATCCTGCGGTACGCCGGTGCGGGGAGCCCGACGAGCTCGGTGCCCCCGAAGTCGATCGAGCCCGCCGTCACTCGGCCGCCGGCCGGCAGCATGCCCATCAGGGCCAGCCCGGTCATGGACTTGCCGGAGCCGGTCTCCCCGACGATGCCGAGGGTCTCGCCGCGGTGCAGGTCGAGGCTCACGCCGCTGACCGGGCGGACCACCCGGTCGCCGCGCCGGATCTCGACCGACAGGTCGCGCACCGCCAGGACGCGCTCGTCCGGGGCCGCGGGAGCGGCGCTCACGATCGTGCTCTCTGCTGTGCTGTCCAGGGCCACGGCACGATGGTGCGACGCAGGTCACCCCCGATGTTCGTGCGCGACAACCGAGCTGGGCGGTGCGTTTCGTCCGTGGCGACGAAGGCGACGGGGCCGACGGGGGCGACGGGGTCGACGGCTCCGTCGGCGCGGCGGGACGTCACGTCGAGCGACCGAGCTCGGCGGCGTAGAGCCGACGAACGTTCTCACCGAGCACGGCGACGACGTCGGCCTCCGCCCAGCCGCGGCGCAGGAGCGCCTCGGTGACCAGCGGCAGGCCGGCGGGCCCCTCGAGGCCCGGGAGATAGGCGTCCGCGGGGACGCCTTCGACGAACGCCACCTCGCAGCACGGCGGCGTGGTGTCGGCGAGGACCTCCTTGACAAAGTCCGGGCCCAGGCCGACATGGGCGACGCCGGCGATCGCCACCACGTGCTCGAGGTGGTCGACGAGTCGGTCGACGGTGAAGTCCGTGGCGTGGAGGTAGGGCGCGAAGAAGTTCACGCACACCACGCCACCGCCGTCCGCGATCCCGCGGATCTGCGCGTCGTCGAGATTGCGGTGATGGTCGAAGAGCGCGCGGGCTGAGGAATGGGTCGCGATCACCGGCCGCGTCGACCGCTCGAGGACATGCTCGACGCCGGCGCGGCCGAGGTGGCTGACGTCGAAGAGCATGCCGAGCCGCTCCATCTCGGCCAGGGCAGCGAGCCCGACGCGGGTCAGCCGCCCGCCCGTGGCGTCCTCGCCGCTTCCGTCCGCGAGCGCGGTCCGGCCGAAGTGGGCCAACGAGGCCACCCGCACCCCGAGCCGGAACAGCGTCTCCAGCAGCTCGACGTCCTCCCCGACGCCGGGAGCGCTCTCCAGTGCGAGCACGAGCGCCACCCGGCCGTCGGTCAGCGCCCGATCGATCTCGGCGCCGTCGCGGCACAACGCGACCTCGTCGGCGTTGCCGTCGGCGAGGCGGTGCGCGGCCTCGATCATCCGGAGGGTGCGGCGCAGCGCACCCTCGGGCCGGTAGGCGTCCTCGACGAACACCGGCAGGGTCTGGATGTCGACGCCGCCGGAGCGCAGCTGCGGCAGCCACCGCTCGCGGAAGAAGGACGCCCAGCGCTGCGCCGGGCGCGCAACCACCGCACACAGCAGGTCGTTGTGGGTGTCCGCGACGACGGCCCGGCGGTGCAGCTCGTGGGGGTCGGGCGCGGTCATCGGATCCTCCGGTCCGCTCGTCCGGTGTGCAGGTACGCCGCCCGTCCGGCCCCGTCGTCGCCGAGGAAGGCCACCGGCTGGTGCGCCCCGCCCTCCGGCTCGACCGGCCACAGCGTGTCGCCGGACCAGGCGACGAGCTCGGTGCGGTACGCCGGCTCGTCGATCTCGGCCAGCACCCCGAGCGGGGTGCGGTCCAGCCACAGCCGGCCCTGGCGGTCCCGGCTGACGACGGTCTCGCCGACGGCGGAGGCGTAGGTGCCGACGTACCTGGCCGGGTCGGGGGTCGTCTTCGTCGACGGCGGGGCGGGCTCGGCGGGCAGGTCGACGCCGGCCAGCTCGCGCAGCACGTGCCCGGTGACCGCGCGGTGCAGGCGCTTCGCCCCGCCGCCGTTGGTGAGCACGGCGACGGTGAGGTCGTGCTCGGGCACCAGGCGCAGGAAGGCGGACTGCCCGATGGTGTTGCCGTCGTGGCCGACGACGGGCGTCGGCGCGAGCCGGAAGAGCTCCCAGCCCAGGCCCCACGCCTCGCCCTGGCCGATGGCGGGCAGCGCGACCTGCGGCTGCCTCATGGCCGCCAGGCCGGAGGTGGTGAGGTGGTGGCGGGCGAAGGCGAGGAGGTCCCGGGCGCGCATTGCGAGCATCGAGCCCGCCGGGGCGTTCGAACGGGCGAGGGCCCAGGTGGTCGTCGGCCGCAGACCGTCGCCCGCGGCCGTCTCGACGTGACCGACCGCGATCCGGTGCAGCACCGCCTCGTAGGGGTCGGTCGCCGCACCGGCCATGTCGAGCGGGTCGAGCAGGTGCGTGCGCAGGCAGACGTCGTACGGCGCGCCGCGGACGACCTCGACGAGTCGGCCGAGCACGCAGAAGCCGGCGTTGTTGTAGGACCACATCTCGCCCGGCGGGAACAGTTGGAGCACATCGGCGAGCAGGTCGACGTACCTCTCCAGGCAGTCGTCTCCCTTGCCGGTGTCGGTGAAGATGTCGCCCTCGAAGCCGGCCGTGTGGGTCAGGAGCTGGCGCACGGTGATCGATGCCGCCGCGTCCGCGTCGCGGAGCGCGAAGCCGGGCAACCAGGTCCGCACCGGGCGGTCGAGGTCGACGAGGCCCTCGTCGACCAGCTGCTGGACGAGCGTCGCGGTGAGCACCTTGGTGACTGAGCCGACCTGGAAGACGGCGTCGGTGGTGGCGGCGACGCCGGTCGCCGCGCTGAGCGTCCCGGCCGCCGCGTCGACGATCTCGTCCCCACGGCCGACGGCCACCGCCGCGGCGGGCACGCCGGTCTCGACGAGCAGCCCGGGAAGTCGATCCTGCAGCCACGCGCCGATCCCCTGCATGACGCGCAGCCTAGGGGCGTCCGACCCGTGCCCCTTCGTCGATCGGCACCACCTCTGCGGCGGCCTTTCGTCGCCCCGACCCATCGACCGGTCGTCGTGGGGCGGGACCGCCCGTCGGCCGACGTCGCGCTCGCCGGATCAGCCCATGTGCGGGTAGCGGTGGTCCGTCGGCGGGACGAGCGTCTCCTTGATCGACCGCGGCGAGGTCCAGCGCAGCAGGTTGAGGGCCGAGCCTGCCTTGTCGTTGGTGCCGGAGGCGCGTCCGCCGCCGAAGGGCTGCTGGCCCACGACGGCGCCGGTCGGCTTGTCGTTGACGTAGAAGTTGCCCGCGGCGAAGCGCAGGGCGTCGCTCGCCCAGTCGATGGCGCCGCGGTCCGAGGCGATGACCGACCCCGTGAGCGCGTACGGCGCCGCGGACTCGGCGAGCCGCACGACGTCCTCGAAGGCGCCGGGCCGGCTGTCGTCGTAGACGTGCACGACGAGGATCGGGCCGAAGTACTCGGTGGAGAACATCTCGTCGGCGGGGTCCTCGGCGACGACGATGGTCGGCCGGACGAACCAGCCGACGCTGTCGTCGACGGACCCACCGGCCACGATCTCGAGCCCCGCGGTCGCCCGGGCGCGCTCGATGGCGGCCTGGTGCTTGGCGAACGACCGGGCGTCGATGACGGCTCCGGTGAAGTTGGCGAAGTCGGTGGGGTCGCCGACGGGCAGGGCGTCGGTCTCGGCGACGAGGTCGTCGCCCATCCGCGACCACAGCGAGGCGGGGACGTAGGCGCGCGAGGCCGCGGAGCACTTCTGGCCGGAGAACTCGAAGGCGCCGCGCATCAGCGCGGTGCGCAGCACGTCGGGGTCGGCGGAGGGATGGGCGATGACGAAGTCCTTGCCGCCGGTCTCCCCGACCAGCCGCGGATAGCTGCGGTACGACGTCAGGTTGGCCCCCACCCCGGCCCACAGCCTCTGGAAGGTGGCGGTCGAGCCGGTGAAGTGGATGCCGGCGAGGTCGGGGTGCGCCAGCGCGACCTCGGAGACGGCGAGCCCGTCGCCGGGGAGCATGTTGATGACGCCCGGCGGCATGCCGGCCTCCTGGAGCAGCTCCATGGTCAGCGAGGCGGCGAGCTGCTGGGTGGGTGACGGCTTCCAGATGACGGTGTTGCCCATCAGCGCGGGCGCCGTGGGCAGGTTGCCGGCGATGGCGGTGAAGTTGAAGGGAGTGATGGCGTAGACGAAGCCCTCGAGCGGGCGGTGGTCGGTGCGGTTCCAGACGCCCGGTGCGTTGGCGATCGGCTGCTCGGCGAGGATCTGGCGACCGAAGTGGACGTTGAACCGCCAGAAGTCGATGAGCTCGCATGCCGCGTCGATCTCGGCCTGGAAGGACGTCTTGGACTGCCCGAGCATGGTGGCGGCGTTGAGCCGCTGGCGCCAGGGACCGGCCAGCAGCTCGGCGGCGCGCAGGAGCACGGCGGCGCGCTCGTCGTAGGGCAGCGCGCGCCAGGCCGGAGCGGCGTCCCGGGCCGCGGCGATCGCGGCCTTGGCGTCGTCGGCGGTGCTGTTGCGCAGCACGCCGAGCACCGAGGAATGGGCGTGCGGCTGCACGACGGGGATCTCCTCGCCGCCCGCGGCGACCCACTCGCCGCCGATGTGCGCGTCGAGCTGTCGGGTGGTGCCGCCCAGGGCGTCGAGCTGGGCGACGAGCGCCTCCCGCTCGGGCGAGCCCGGGGCATAGGTCAGGTTGGGCTCGTTGACGGGGGCCGGCGGGGTGGTGATGGCGTCCATGGCGGGTCCTCTCGGTGGGAAGCGGCGGGTCAGCGGTGCGCGAGGGCGCGCAGGAAGAAGGCGACGTTGGCCGGGCGCTCGGCGAGCCGGCGCATGAAGTACCCGTACCAGTCGGTGCCGAACGGGATGTAGACGCGCATGCGGTGGCCGGCGTCGACCATCCGCTGCTCGAGCGCCGGGCGCACGCCGTAGAGCATCTGCACCTCCCACCGCTGGGCGTCGCGCCCGGCGGCGGCCGCCCGCTCGACGGCCCGGTCGAGCATCGCGGGGTCGTGGGTGGCGATCATCGGATAGCACGCGGAGGCCATCAGCGCGTCGATCGCGAGCTCGTAGGCGCGGTCGACGTCGGCCTTGCGCGTGTGGGCGACCGAGGCCGGCTCGCGGTAGGCGCCCTTGACGAGCCGGATCCGGGCGCCGGAGCCGGCGAGGGCGGCGAGGTCGCCCGGCGTGCGGAGCAGGTTGGTCTGCAGCACGTTGCCGACGAGGGGGTACGTCCCCCGCAGCTGCGCGCCGATCGCGAGCGTCGAGTCGACCGTGGTGTGGTCCTCCATGTCGAGGGTGACGGTGCAGCCGACGGCGGTGGCCGCCGCGCAGATCTCGGCGGCGTGCTCGGTGGCGATCGTCGTACCCCCGGCGAGGGCCTGGCCCATGGCCGACAGCTTGAGCGACACGTCGGCGCCGGCGGCGACGCCCGCGTCCTCCAGAGCCGCCAGCAGGGCGAGATAGGCGTCGCGCATGGCGCGGGCCCCGCCGAGGTCACGGACGTCCTCCCCGAGCACGTCGAGGGTGACGGCGCGCCCGGCCGCGACGAGCCGGCCGGTGGCGGCGACCGCGTCGGCGGTCGTCTCCCCGGGCACGAACCGGTCGACGACGCTGCGGGTGAGCGGGATCGACTCGACGGCGCGGCGTACCCGGGTGCTGCGCGAGGCGCGGTTGAGCGTGGCGCTGAGCATGCTTCCACGCTAAGCGGGACCGACGTCACACGAAACAGACGTCTGTCACGAGATGGACCGCTCGTTGTGTGACACTTGTCGGGTGACGTCGCTGGACGACCTCGTCGAGGACATGGCCCGGCTGACGGACGCCCCCTGCACCCTGGAGGACCCGGACTTCCGGCTGATCGGCTTCTCCGACCACCGCGGCGACGACGTCGTCGACTCCATCCGGCAGCGGTCGATCCTCCAGCGGCGCTCGACCGACGACGTCCGTGCCTGGTTCCGGGGGCAGGGCATCGAGGACTCCCCCGGGCCGCTGCGCACGCCCGCGGACGACACGCTCGGGATCGTCGCCCGACTCTGCGTGCCGGCGCGCCATCTCGGGCGGGTGCACGGCTACTTCTGGCTGATCGACCCCGACGGACGCATCCCGGACGCGACGTGGCCGGAGGCGATCCGGATCGCGGAGTCGGCCGCGCGCCTGCTCAGCGTCGCCGCGCGCCGGCAGGCGCACCGCGACGAGCTCTTCCGCGAGCTGGTCGAGGGCGGTCCGCTGGCCGCGCGGGAGTCGGCCGCGGAGCTCGCCCACGCGGGCGGTCTCGACCTGCGCGAGCCGGTCACCTGCGTGCTCATGGAGCGCCCCGAGCTGCTCGACCAGGTCGCCAGCCGCCCCTCGCGCGCGGGTGTCGTGTGGGTCCGCTCGGGTCCGCGGGTCGCCTGCGCGATCACCCGGGCGAGCCTGGTCGACCCGGCCCACGACCTCACCGACCTGCTCGGCGTGCTCGGCCTCGGCCGCCGGGTGGACACCCTCGACCGCGTCACCCGCGCCGCCACCGGCCCCACGGTGCCGGGGCTCGACGACCTCGCCGCCGCCCATCGCGGTGCCCAGGTGAGCCTGCGCGTCGCCCGTGCCGCCGCCCCCGGCACCGTCGTGCGCTGGGAGTCCCTCGGCCCGCTGGCGCTGCTGGGGGTCGGCCGCGACGACGACCTCACCGCCGCCGTGCTCGCTCCCCCGGTGCGCGCGTTCCTCTCCTCCGCCGGCGCCGACCTCGTCGAGACGGTGCGGACCTGGCTCGACGAGGGCGGCAGCGCCGGACGCACCGCGTCGCGGCTGGCCGTGCACCGGCAGACCGTCTACCACCGGCTCGGCCAGGTGGAGCGGGCGACCGGCTACGACCTGGCCCGCGGCGCCGACCGGCTGCGACTGCACCTGGCGCTGGAGCTGGCGCCCTATCTCGACCCGCCACCAGCCCCTCCACCAGCCCCGCCGCCCGGCCCGGGCTCGCCTCTGTCGCCAAATCGGTAGAGGCCGCGCCGTCGCCGACGTACATTCACCGTGTCGGTCTCGACGAGCGGCCGCCTGCGCTTCACGCCCTCGTGGCCGTGCGGACACCCCGACCGACGAGGATCCCACCGACTCCCAGGAGGCACGACGAAGGAGGTGACGGCAGCCGTGACGACCGTGACGCTGCTCAACGCCTCCTACGAGCCGCTCGGCACGGTGACCTTCCAGCACGCCGTACGGATGCTCTTCCGCGAGGTCGCCACCGTCGAGGAGGCGCACGAGGACCGGATGATCGGGCCGCACCCGTGGCCTCGGGTGATCCGGCTGGTCCGCTACGTCGCGGCCAAGTGGATGTACCGCCCGGCGGCGTACTCCCGCAGCAACGTCCTCAAGCGCGACCGTCACCGGTGCGGCTACTGCGGCGCGCACGCGACGACGATCGACCACATCGTGCCGCAGAGCCGCGGCGGGGCGTGGAGCTGGCTCAACACGGTCGCGGCGTGCACCGCGTGCAACGGCCGCAAGGCCAACCGCACGCCCGCCGAGGCCGGCATGCGCCTGCGGCTCGAGCCCTACGCGCCCACCCGGGCCCAGCTGGCGGCGGCATCGCGATAGCCCGGCGCCGGCGCGGCTGGTGCGGTTGGATGAGCGGGTGCGCCCCTCCACCCGGCTGAAGCTCGCCTATGCCGCCCTCGCGGCCGTCGACACCTCGCTGGCCGGGTCGTCAGGGGCCTGGGCGCGTCGTGCCCGCCATGTCACCAAGCCGCTGCTGCTGCCGGTGCTCGCCGCGGCGGTCGCGACCGACCGGCGGGCCCAGGGATCGCCGCTGCGGTCCACGACGCTCGCCGCGCAGGCGGGCGGCTGGGGCGGCGACGTGCTGCTCCTCGGCGAGGGCGAGCGCTCGCTGGCGGCCGGTGCCGCATCGTTCGGCGCCGGGCACGCGGCGTACGTCGCCGGCTTCGTGCGCAACCGGGATCCCCGCACGCCGCTGGCGACACGGGCGAGCACCCGCGCGATCGCGGCCCTGTGGGCGGCGAGCGCACCGGTGGTGGCGGCCACGGCCGCCCGTCGCGACCGCCGGCTGGGCGGCACGCTGCTGGCCTACTCGGCGGTGCTCGCGACGATGACCGCCACCGGGAGCCACCTCGACCCGGCGCTGCCTCGCGACGCACGGGTGCTCACCGCGGCCGGAGGCGCCCTCTTCCTGGCCTCCGACGCGATCCTCGGCGCGCGGACGTTCCTGCCGCCGGAGGACTCGCCGCGATGGGAGTCGGCCGTGATGGCGACCTACACCGGAGCGCAGCTCCTCCTCGCCGAGGGCGCGGCCCGCGCCGGTCGCTGACCGGGGCGTGCCCACCCTGGCTGTCTGGGACCCGAGACACCGACCGGGCTCCGGCTGTTCCGCCGCGCCCCGCGGTGCGCTGCACTGGAGCGCGATGAGTACGACGATCACCCGCGCCGCCGACCTCCCGCGGGTCCCGTGGCGCAACGGCCAGGGCACGACGACCGAGATCGCCGTCGAGGGCGCGGCCGACGACTTCACCTGGCGGGTGAGCCTCGCGGACGTCGCCCGCAGCGGTGACTTCTCGGCCTTCCCGGGCATCGACCGGATCATCGCCCTGATCGACGGCGACGCGATGACCCTGCGCCTGCCCGACCGGACGCACGTGCTCCGGCCGGACGAGCCGTTCGCCTTCGACGGTGGCCTCCCGGTGCGCTGCGAGGTCGACCGCCCCACCCGTGACCTCAACGTGATGGCCCGGCGCGGCGAGGCCCGCGCGACGCTGGAGGTGCGGGTCCTCGACGCGGACGACGCGCCGCTCGTCGTACCGGCGACGGGGACGACGGTGCTCGTCGTCCTCGACGGCACGACCGGCCTGGCCGACTCCGGGGAGTCGCTGGCCGCCGGCGACGTCGCGGTCGGGCCCGAGCCGATGCTGCTGACCGGGACCGGCCGGGTCGCCGTCGCGCGCATCGAGCTCACGCGAACCGGAACGCCTGCCGCTCCGCGCGCTCGAACCGTCGACGATTGAGGCGGTAGAGCAGCGCGTAGACCCGTCCCTGCGCGGCGATGAACGTCCGCCCGGCGTCGCCGGGCAGGTCGTGCACGACCCACGGGACGAGGAAGGGCACCATCGACAGCGGATAGCCCGCACCGGCGGCCCGCTCACACGCCGCGTACTCCTCGGCGCTCATCGTCCGTTGCAGATAGGGCAGCGCGTCGGTCTCCTCGTGAGCTTGCCGCCCTCGACGTACACCTGCGCCGCGCGCACCGGGCGCCTGCCCGCCACCTCCTGTGTGATCGCGGCGAGCTCCTCGCGGGCCGCCGTCTCTAGCCGATCCGCGCGCTCCTCCACGCCGAACGCCCGGCCGA
>Ga0164243_10003261_pt1 | contig 26087 bp, 21 predicted proteins | sample OricompcompostOP_FD_108781 | JGI IMG/M metagenome (GOLD analysis project Ga0164243, IMG submission 108781) | Organic Plus compost microbial communities from Emeryville, California, USA - Original compost - Organic plus compost (OP) | ecosystem: Engineered > Solid waste > Mixed feedstock >...
CAAAGAACGGCCCGGAAGCCTCGGTGGCGGCATGTTTTACCATCGATCGCCGCCGTCGCACCACATCAATATGTCTTGATGTGAGCGCGCTCACGCCGCGCCGCGGTAATGCCGTTGACGGCCGCGTCGTGGTCGTCGCGCGCGTGCGCTGACGAATCGCTGTTGTCAACCCCTTGCTTCATCACTATTCATTATAATAGTTTGATGGAGATCCGTGACCAACGTCATCACAGTTATCAGGGAAGGGTCGCGTCCATGACCGATGCAGATCTCCAGGTTCGCGTCGCCCTGTTGGAGGCCCGGGAGGAGGTGCGCGCGGCCGTCGCCCACTACTGCACGGTCAACGACCAGATCACCGGCGTCGAGGAGCTCGTGGCGATGTTCACCGAGGACGCGGTGATGGAGAACCCCGCCGGCATCCACGACGGGATCGAGGCGATCGGCGCGTACTACCGCGCCTTCTTCGAGAAGGGTGTCGGCTTCGCCCGCCACCACACGATGAACCAAGTGATCACGATGAACGGCCCGGACGAGGCGCGGCACGAGTCGTACTTCCTCGCCCTGCTCGGCAAGGACGGCGAGTCCCGCATCGCCCTCGGCCGCTACGACGACACCTTGGTCCGCACCGGCGACGGGTGGAAGTTCAAGAGGAAGGTCAACGACGTGGTGGGCATGACGACAGTGGCGGAGGGCTGGACCAACGGCTTCGGCGCCGACCTGCGGGCGGTGCGCTGATGGACGTCGGCATCATCCTCGGCAACATCCCCACGACGGTCTCCGAGCGCGACCACTTCGACTCCATCCTGCGGCAGGCGGAGGCGGTCCAGGAGGCGGGGATGAACCACATCCTCATCGGCCAGCACTTCATGTTCGAGGGGTCGCGGTGGTTCCAGCCGGTGCCGGTGCTCGCCCGCCTCGCCGGCGAGCTCGACGACCACGTCCGGCTGTGCACGCAGATCCTGATCGGCCCCCTCTACCACCCGGTGATGCTCGCCGAGGAACTCGCGACGCTCGACGTCGTGACCGGCGGCCGGCTCTCGGTGGGGCTGGGCCTGGGCTACATGCCCAACGAGTACGAGGTCTTCGGCGTCCCGTTCAAGGAGCGCGGCGGCCGGCTCTCGGAGACGATCGAGATCCTGAAGCTGCTCTGGACGCAGGACCGCGTCACGTACCACGGGAAGTACTTCACGCTCGACGACGTGGCGGTGCACATCCGGCCGCTCCAGGACCCGCATCCGCCGATCTGGGTCGGCGCGGGCAGCACGGCCGGGATCCGGCGGGCGGCGACCCTCGGCGACGCCTGGCCGATCACGCCGCAGGAGAAGCCGGCGGAGCTGCCGGAGCTGTTGCGCCGGTACTTCGACTTCCGCGAGCAGGCGGGCCGCTCGCGCAGCGGCCGCGTCCCGCTGCGCCGGGAGATCATGATCGGCCGCGACCGCGAGGACGCGCTGGCGAAGGCGGTGCACGTCGCGGCCCCGTGGTATTTGAACATGGCCGCCACCGGCGTGAACAAGTACGTCGACCCGGAGGGGCTCAAGGCGTCGATCCCGGGCGTGATGGCCGCTCACTGGGTGCTTGGGACGGCCCAGGACTGCGCCGCGCAGCTGCGCGAGATCGGCTCGCAGGTCCCTGTGGACCCGATCATCACGCGGGCGAACTGGCCCAACATGTCCACACAGGACTCCGTGGACTACATCCGGCTCCTCGGCAAGGAACTCGTCCCCGCGGTGAAGGCGTTCCCGTCCGTCGAGTCGATGCCGTGAGGGCCGGGCCGATGCTGGACGGGAGGCTGTGCCTCGTCACGGGAGCCGGACGCGGGATGGGGCGGGAGGCCGCGATCGAGATGGCGCGGCAGGGTGCCGCCGGCGTCGCGGTGGTCGACATCGACGACGGGGCGGGGGAGGAGACCGCGGCGCTGGTCCGGGCGGCCGGCGCCAGGGCGGTCTTCCTCCACTGTGACCTCCGGTCGCGCGACGAGATCGCGGACACGGTGGAGCGCGCGGTGGCGGAGCTCGGCGGCCTGGACGTCCTGCACAACAACGCCGGCGTCATCGAGCGGGCGTTCACCAACGAGGTCGACTTCGACGTGCTGCCCGAGGACCTGTGGGACCTCGTCATGGACGTCAACCTCAAGGCCGTGTGGCTGATGTCGCGGTTCGCGGCCCCGCACCTGCGGCGTTCCCCGCGGACGCCGGCGATCGTCAACGCCGCCTCGGTGGCCGGGCGGACCGCGTACAGCCATGCCGTCTACGGGGTCTCGAAGGCCGGCGTCATCCAGCTGACCCGGACCATGGCGGTCACCCTCGCGCCGGACGTCCGGGTCAACTGCTACTGCCCGGGCACGATCGCCACCGACATGTCGTCCTCGACGCGGGCCGCCGCCGGCGTCGACCCCCGGGTCGCGCAGATCACCGAGGCGAACCTGATCCCGCGGCTGGGCACGGTGACCGAGGTGGCCAAGCTCGTCTGCTTCCTGGCCTCGGCGGACGCGGGCTTCATCACCGGCGCGGCGTACGACATCGACGGCGGTGCGCTGGCCTGGCGGGGTCACCACGGGTCGTGACGACCACCCCTTGACTACTCGAATAATAAAGCTAATCATACTCAGGAATCCGTCCTTTGTGGTGGCCGTCACGAGTGATCGGCACGACCCGTGAAGTCAGGTGAGCCAACGTGATCAACAGCGCGAAGCGGCGAGCGACCAACCCGTCCAGGATCGTGGCGGCGCTCGCCGCCGCCACCGTCCTGCTGGCCGGCTGCGCGGGTGGCGGCGGCGGTGGCGGCGCCGGCTCGAAGACCACCACCCTGAAGTTCCAGGAGATCTTCGCCCCCGGTGAGGCCTTCGCCGACGCCTCGAAGGCGTACGGCGACGCCGTCACGGAGGCGACCGGCGGCACCGTGACGTTCGAGTACTTCTGGTCCAACAGCGTCGCCCCCACCGACGAGGTCGCGGCGGCGATGAACGACGGCCTGCTCGACATGGGTCGCATCCAGCCGCCGGCGAGCCCCGCCGACTACCCCATCATCAACTGGCTCTCGTCCGCCTCGAACCTCAACACCGCGTCGTTCCCGGCCGGCCTGCTGCAGAAGGTCGGTGCCCACCTCGAACTGTTCCTCAACTCCCAGGACCTCGAGCAGGAACTGGGCAAGCTCGGCATCCGCTACATCGCCCCGCTCGCGCTGGTCCAGCAGTACGACCTGCTCTGCAAGAAGCCGGTGACCTCGCTGGCCGACCTCAAGGGCCGCAAGATCCGCACCGCCGGCCAGGCCTGGGTGGACGAGGCGAAGAACCTCGGCGCTCAGCCCGTGACCCTCCTGCCGGAGGAGATCTACGAGGGCTACCAGCGCGGCATCGTCGACTGCGTGATGACCTACCCGACCCACTACATCAACTCCGGGCTCTGGGAACTCGGCGGCTACTACGTCCCGCTCCAGCTCAACGGCTGGAACCAGGACGGCCTGACCATCAGCAAGGCCGCCTGGGACAAGCTCGACGAGAACCAGCGGCGCGAGATGTACAGGGCGGTCCGCACCTGGCTGGAGTCGTTCATCTCGACCCAGATCCGCGCGTACTGGCGCTTCGCCACCGAGGCCCCCCAGCACGGCGTGACCCTCGGGCAGCCGCTTGCCGAGGTCCAGACGGTCATCGACCGGCACCACGAGGAGGTGCTGGCCAAGCTCCCCACGACCGCGCCGAAGGGCGTCTCCGACCCCGGGGGCCTGCTCGACCGGTACGCCGACCTGCACGACAAGTGGCTCGGCATCGTGAAGGATCTCGGCTTCGACACCGAGGGCCAGGGGCTGCAGTCCTTCCTGGACAGCCTCGACGACCCGACCAAGCCGCCGGCGATCGACCTCGACCCGTGGCTCGACAAGGTCATGGCCGAAGCCTTCGGCGAGAAGCTCGGCTGACCCGATGACTGCCGGTGCAGAGCGCCGGCCAGCGGCCCCGGTGACCCCGGGGCCGCTGGCCCGGCTCACCCGACTCGTGTGGCTCCTCTACAGCGTCGCCGGCGGCGCGGCCCTGGTGGCGCTGCTCCTCACGGTCGTGCTGGACGTGGTCCTCCGCTTCGCCAGCGGTTCCGGGATCGAGGGGGCCAACGACATGGTCTCGTCCTGGTGGATGGTCACGATCGCCTTCACCGGCATCGCGCTCGCCCAGCGCGCCAACGGCCGCATCCAGGTCGACTTCCTCGTCGACGCCCTGCCGGCCCGTACGCGGCTGGTCGTGGACGTCGTGGTCCTGCTGGTGGTCGCCGGCTTCGCGCTGGCGCTGGCGTGGGGCGGCTGGGTCGAGGCCCTGGAACAGAAGGAGGCGGGCGAGTACGCCGCCATCGGGCACCGTCTCATCTGGCCGTTCCGCTTCGTCGTACCGCTCGGCTTCGCGGGCTTCGCCTTCGCCTGCTTCCTGTCCATCGTGGAGCTCGTCCGCCGGGGCCCGACCGACGCGCCGACCGACGAGCTCGACCTCGACTCCGCCGTCGGGCTCGTCCCCGCCGACGACAAGGGGCGTACGTCATGAGCACGGTCACGGACACCGCGGCGGCCCCGGAGGCCCCCGCCCGGAGCAGCCGGCTGCGCAAGCCGGCCGTCGCCGTCGTCTGCGCCACGCCGGTCGTCGTCGGCTACACGGTGTTCGTGATGTTCAGCGGTGCCACGCCGCTCAACATCGCCGCCGCCGCCTTCGTCCTGCTGATCTGGCTGATGTTCCTGCGGATCCCGGTCGGTCTCGCCCTGGCGGCGGTCGGCCTGCTGGGCATCTGGGCGGCGTCCGGGGCCACGACCGGCGCCGTCAACGGGCTGCAGCAGTCGGCCTGGTCGAGCTCGTCGAGCTGGACCCTCAGCGTGATCCCGATGTTCGTCCTCATGGGAATGCTGCTCGAACGCTCCGGCGTCGGCGGCGACATCTTCCGCGCCGTGCGGGCCATGGTCGGCAAGGCGCCGGCCGGCCTCGCGATCAGCACGAACTTCGCCGGCGCGGCGATGGGTGCCGCCAGTGGGTCCACATTGGGCATCGTGTACTCGCTCGGCCGCACCGGCATCCCCGAGATGGTGCGGGCCGGCTACGACCGGCGGTTCGCCGCGGGCTCGGTGCTGATGGCCGGCACCGGTGGCCAGCTCATCCCGCCGAGCATCCTGCTGGTCGTGTACGCCGGCATCGCCCAGGTCCCCGTGGGCCAGCAGCTCATGGCCGGCATCCTGCCCGGCATCCTGCTCCACGTGGCGTACGCGGCGATGATGGTGGCGATCGTGTTCGTCCGGCCCCACCTGGCGCCGCGCCACGACGGGCTGACCCTGCCCTGGCGCGAGCGGCTGCGGGCCTCGCTCGGCCTCTGGCCGGTCGCGGTCCTCGTCGTGGTCGTGCTGGGCGGCCTCTACCAGGGTGTCTTCACCGCCACCGAGGCCGGCGCGTTCGGCGCGGTCGCCTCCGTGATCATGGTGGCCGCCATCAAGGGCTTCGGTGTGCTGGCGCGCACGATCGGCCCGGCGATCCGGGACACCGTGATCGCGTCCGGCGGCATCTTCCTCATCATCATCGGCGGCGACATGTTCGGGCGGTTCATGACCGTCAGCGGCGTGCCCCGCGAGTTCACCACCTGGCTGGAGCGGACCGACACCGGGCCGATCGGGTTCATGCTGCTCGTGCTGGTGCTCTACCTGCTGCTGGGCACGTTCATGGACCCGGTGCCGATGATGCTCGTGACGGTGCCGATCCTGCTGCCGGTGGCCGCCGCCGTGGGCGTCGACCCGCTGGTGTTCGGCGTCTTCGTGGTGCTCCTCGGCGAGCTGGCCGTCCTCACGCCACCCGTCGGGATTCTCGTCTTCATCGTCTACCGGATCGCCCGCGACGCCGACATCCCGATGACGCTCAGCGAGGTCAACCGCGGGGCCGCCTGGTTCTACCCGATCTCGGTCGCCTTCGCGCTGACGATGGTCTTCGCGCCGGACTACCTGCTCTGGCTCCCCGGGCTGATGAAGTGAGGGGCGGAGGAGAAGCGCTGGCCGGCCGGGTCGCGCTGGTCACCGGCGGCTCCAGCGGGATCGGCGCGGCCACCGCCGACCGCCTCGCCCGCGACGGAGCCCGGGTCGTGTGCGCCGACATCGCCCCGCCGCGGGCCGGCGCGGGTCACGCGCACCTGCCGCTCGACGTCACCGACGAGGAGCGGTGGGCGGCCGTGGTCTCCGAGGTCGAGCGGCGGTACGGCGCCATCGACGTGCTCGTCACGTCGGCCGGCGTGGTGCGCTGGGGCGGTGTCGAGGAGTGCACGCTGGCCGACTTCCGCACGGTCCAGGACGTCAACGTCACCGGCACGTTCCTCGGGCTCAAGCACGTGCTGCCGGGCATGCGGTCCCGGGGACGCGGCTCGGTGGTCACGGTCTCGTCGGTGGCCGGGCTGATCGGCAAGCCGAACCAGGTCGCGTACGTCGCCAGCAAGTGGGCCGTGCGCGGCATGACGAAGGCCGCGGCCCGGGACATGGCGGGCACCGGGGTCCGCGTCAACTCCGTCCACCCGGGTCCGATCCGGACGCCGATGACGGCCGGCCTGTCCGACGAGGTGTTCGCCCGCCAGCCGATGGCGCGCCGGGCCGACCCGGAGGAGGTCGCCGCGATGATCGCCTACCTGGCCGGCGACGGGTCGTCGTACTGCACCGGCGCGGAGTTCGTGGTCGACGGGGGACACGTCCTGGGTTGAACCTTGGGGTGGGTACCCCCATGATTCGGCAAACCCCGGTGCGCATCCTGGCCTTCGTGGGGAGAGTCAGGGTGCTGCGGACGGTGGCGTACGCGGTGTTGGTGAGCGTGGTGATCTCGGCGTGCTCGACGCCGGCGGACCGGCGCGAGGGCGCCGACGACGCGGTCGACGCGGCGGCGCGCACACAGGTGGAGCGGCTGCGGGCGTTGCCGTTCACCACCGACAGCCTCCGGCCCGTCGAGGACGTGCTCGCGGCCGCGGGCGTCGAGGTGGTCGACGACGTGACGAGCAGCCCGGGCGGCGGGATGGCGCTCACCCGGTGGCAGGTGGCCAACCTGGCGGCCGAGGCGGCCAACGGCGGCGGTGTCAGCGGCGACACCCTCGCCGTGTTCGCGCCGGTGCCCAAGGGCGCCCCGCCGGTGGCGTACCTGCTGGCGGCGTGGGTGAGCGGCTATGACAGCCCGGCGGCCCGGTTCACCCGCGCGCTGCTCGGCGAGCGGGACTGGCGGAACGCCGGCCAGGTCGTCTTCCCGAAGCTGGCCCTGACGCTGTTCGTGGCCGACGCGGTGGCCTACGGCCGGGCGGCGCCGACGACGCGCGCGCTGGCGCTGGCCGGCCACCGCGTGGCCGCCGGTGGGCCCTGTGACGCGGCGTCGCGGTTCATCCAGAACGGGATCGCCCAGGTCGCGAACCTGCTCAAGGTCGATACCGGCGGCGGTGGCCTGTTCGGCTTCCTCGGCAGGCTGTGGAACAGGGCGGTCGATCTGGCCGCCGGCGTGGTGGCCGGACTCCTCAAGACGCTGGCGGCGCCGGTGGTCGAGGCGCTCGTCGACGTCTTCGGCGTGCTGGCCACCCTGCAGGAGGTCGCCTCGTACGTGACGGTGTGGCGGATCGCCCCGATGACCTTCACGCCGAAGGAGAACGTCTTCGGCGTCGACGGCGCCGTCGTCACCGGCGAGGCCGAACTGCACGTGGTCGACGGGCAGTTGCCGGTCCCCGACTGGGTGGTCGGCTGCGGCAAACTGGTCGGCGTCGACCTCAGCAAGGCCGGGTCGAGCGAGGGTTCGGCGGTCGTGTGGGACGTCCACAACGATCCCCGCCGCGACCTGGCGGCCATCGTGCGCGCCGACGACGTGCTGGACGCGAAACGGAACGCCCGTCTGGTGTACCAGACCGGCCAGGAGACCAGCGAACTGGTCCGGAACGGCGTCGAGCAGGTCGGCCTGATGCGGGTGCGCGCCACCGTGCGGCGCAACGACGTCGAACGGGTCCGGCAGCTGCTGACCACCTTGCTGCTCGACCGGCTGCCGGCCACGATCGGGCAGATCGTCCGCCGGCTGGCCGACCCGGTCGTCAACGCCGTCACCCGCGCGCTGGCCGAGGCGACCGACGTGGCCAAAGTGGACTACACGTCCATCCGCTTCCACGCCGAACGCGCCGGGACACCCGGGAACCAGGGCGGCACCGCGAGTTGCGCGGCCGGCGACGGGGTCGCACCGGGCCGGTACCAGGGTTCGAGCACCGTGGACTTCGACTGGGGCGGATCGTCGTTTCACCAGCGGTGGCACCTCGACGTCGCCGTCGGGGCCGACGGCCAGCTCGACGGGTCACTCACCGTCGACGGCCGGGCCACGGGATTCGCCAGCGGCACCTCGCGGATGGTCTACTCGCTGCTGGGCACGCCGGACAAGCCCCTGCTCCGGGCGTCGCGGGCCGAGTCCAACGGCAAGGCCATCGCCGTCGACGACATCTCCTTCCAGTTCCTGCCGATGACCGGCGGCTGCGCGGACCTGGTCTGGGATTTCGATCTCACGCGATGGCCACCGCTGCAGGGCGTCACGGGCGAGGACACCCGGGTGACCATCAAGGCTCGGAAGGTGTCGTGAGGCGCTGCTGAGCCGCCATGGCCTCGACGAGCTTCTGCCGCGAGTCGATGCCCAGCTTGCGGTACGTGTTGGTCAGATGGACCTCGACCGTGTGCCGGCTGACGAACAGCGCCTGCGCGATCTCCCGGTTGGTGGCGCCGGCCGCCGCCAGCGCGGCGACCCGGCGCTCCGCCGGGGTCAACGCGTCGGGCCCCGTCAGCGCGCCGCGCCGCGGGCGGGCACCGGTCACGAGGAGTTCCTGGCGGGCCCGCTCCGCCAACGTGCCGGCTCCGCACCGCGTCGCGAGGTCGAGTCCGGTCCGCAGCGGCTCCCGCGCGGCGACCGTCTGCCCGGCGCGGCGGAGCGCCGAGCCCAGGTCGACCGACGCGTGCGCGCGTTCCAGGTCGGCAGCGCTGCGCGCCAGCACGTCGACGGCCTCGACCAGCAGCGGCACCGCGGACTCAGCCGGCAGGAGCAGAGCGCTGGTCCGCAACGCCACCCCGATGGGCCGGGCGGCGCCGAAGGCCCGGGCCAGGCGGAGTTCCTCGCGGGCCAGCGCGCGGGCCGCGGGCACGTCGCCGAGGCGCAGGTGCGCGACGGCGGCCTCCGCCCGCCAGTGCGCGAAGCCGGGATTGGCGTACCCGCCGCCGGCCAGCGCCTCGCCACAGGCGAGCAGGTCCGCCAGCGCGTCGGCGGGCCGGCCCTGGCGCAGCCGCAGCCGGCCCCGGGCCAGCAGCACGATGTGCGCCAGCAGCATGCTCACGCCGAGATCCCGTTCGATGTCGTACGCGGCGAGCACCCCCTGCGCCTCGTCCAGCCGCCCGCGGTCCACCAGCACGTCGACCAGGGCCGCGGCGGCCAGCGGAGCGTCGTGCGGGCTGCCGTCGTCGCTGAGGTCCAGCGCGGCCCGCGCGTCGGCCTCGGCGTCGTCGAGGCGGCCGGCGTACAGGGCGGTGTGCGACCGCAGCACGGCGAGGTACCGGAACTCCGCCGCGCTTCCCCGCCGCTGCGCGCCGCTGATGCCCTCGTCGAGCAGACGCAGCGACCTCGGCAGCCGGTCGGCGATCGCGAGGGCCGAACTGGCCAGGTTGACGTGGTGCCAGCCCAGCGTGCTGACGTCGACGCCGTCCGTGGCGGCCTCGGCCAACCGGGCGACCTCGTCGGCGGTGCGGTCGCCGCAGCACGCCGCGCCGAACGCCACACTGGCCAGCACCCCCTTCACCATCGGCTTGTCCGGGCCGAGCCGGGCGAGCAGGGCGTCCAGCGGCGGCAGCCACTCCCGTGGCGGCCGGCGGCCCGCCATCCGGCCCGTCGCCAGCGACACCGCGGTGCGGATGGCGAGATCCTCGTCGAGCGGGTCGGCCAGGCTCGCCGCCCGTTCGAACGCCTCGACCGCCGCCGCGCCGCGGCCGGTGTGCGCCATGAGGCCGCCCAGTTCCAGGCTGATCTCCGTACGCCGGGCCTTTTCCGAGGTCAGGGCGTACGCCCGGGTGAAGGCCTCGGCCGCCGCGTCCGGCTGGTTGGCCATGCCCAGTGCCCGCCCGAGGTCGACCAGCAGGTCCAGCCGCTCGCCGGCGGCCGGTGGTTCGCGCAGTGCCCGCCGCAGGCAGGCCGCCGCCGTGTCCGGCGCCGCCCGGCCCAGCGCCGTCGAGGCGGCCTCCCGCAGCTTGCCGACGATCCAGGCGTCGCCGTTCGGCTCGGTCGCGAGGAGATGGCCGATGAGCTGGTCGGCCGGTGCGCCGTCGGCGGCCAGCAGATCGGCCGCCCGCCGGTGCCAGGTGGCCCGGGCGAGATCTCTGACCGAGGCGTACACGGCCGACTGGACCAGCGGGTGGACGAACGCGAGCGGGGTGGCCGGCGCCAGCACGTGGTCGTCCGCGAGCCGCTGCGCGAGCACGGCCGCCCGCTCGGCCGGGAGTCCGGCCAGCCGCGCGGCGTGCCGGAGTTCCGCGGTGCTGCCCAGCACGGCCACCGCGTGCGCCAACCGCTCCGCCTCGGAGCCGTGCCGCCGGACCCGGGCCAGCACCGACGAGGCGATCGTGTCGCTGCGCAGCCGCGGCACCGTGGCCGCCTCGGCCGCGACCGGCCGCACCCCCGCCGACCGCACCTCGGCCAGCGCCTCGACGAGCAGGAACGGGTTGCCGCCGGTCGCGTCGGCACAGGCCCGGCAGAAGGCGTCCTCGGCGTCCGGGCCCAGCCGGTCGCGCACCAGGCGGTGCACGGCGTCCGCGCTGAGCGGCGCCAGCCGCAGCGACCGCGCGCGCACACCGGCGAGGGCGTCGCCGATCTGCCCGTCCGCGACCCCGGAGCGGTAGCCGGCGAGGACCGCGATCGGCATCTCCGCCACCCGCCGCGCCAGATAGGACACGAAGCGCAGCGACGGCTCGTCGGCCCACTGCAGGTCGTCGACGATCAGCACCAGCGGTCGAAGGTCGGCGAGATTCGCGCACAGCCAGTAGAGGCCGTGCATGACCGCCGCGAGATCCACCGGGCCGGCCGCGGGCGGGCCGGCGGGATCGAGCGCCGACCGGGCCAGGGCGGCCGCGCCGCCCAGCACGTCGGCCCGCTGCCCGGCCGGCAGGTCGCGCAGCGCGGGACCCACCAGTTGCCGGATCACCTCGAACGGCAGGTCCTGCTCCAGCGGCCCGGCCGTGGCGGTCAGCACCCGCGCGCCGCCGCGCCGTGCCTCGTCGCCCGAAGTGCGCAGCAACGCGGTCTTGCCGATGCCGGCCGGGCCGCTGACCGTGACCGTGCCGCCGCGTCCACCGTGCGCGTCGGCCACCAACCGCGCGATGGCCCGCGCTTCCGGCTCGCGTTCAAGCAGCATGGTGTGGTCGCTCCGGGACGTGCGCGGCACCGGGTTCCGCGGCGGTGCGAAATGCTAGCTCCTCGCCGCCGCGAATGGTGATCGTCCGAACGGGAACGGCCGGTCAGGTATGTGACAGAGTCGGCGGGCACCTGTGCGGGGGATCACGCGTGATCCCGGCGCAGCTGGTGATCGTCGCGGGCCCGTGGCGTTGTAAGCTCGTCAGCGGTCATGAGCGCCAGCGCCAAGCCCCGGCTCGCTGGCCGGCAACCCTCGTGTTCGCGGTGGGGTGCCCCGGGTGACGACCAGGCCAGCGGCCGACCCGTGCCGCGGGTAAGCGTGAGCCTTGGAGGTTCCCCGATGAAGCTCGATGTCCTCGGCGACGATCTGCCCGTCCGGCTGCGCGACGGGGAGAAGGCCCCGTTCGTCCACCTCGACTACGCGGCCTCCGCGCCGTGCGTGCGGGCGGCCGCCGACGCCGTGGCGGAAGCGCTGCCCTGGTACGGCAGCGTGCACCGCGGCGCCGGCGTCCGTTCCAGCCGGTCCACGTTGGCGTACGAGCGGGCCCGGCAGGTGGTCGGCGACTTCGTCGGGGCCGAGGCCGGCGACGCGGTGGTGTTCACCCGCAACACCACCGACGCGCTCAACCTGCTGGCCCGGGCCTTGCCGGCGGGAACGACGACCGTGCTCTTCGACGGGGAGCACCACGCCAACCTGCTGCCCTGGCCGGCCCCGGTCCGCCTGCCGGCGCCGCGCGACCCGGACGAGGCCGCGCGGGCACTCGACCGCGCGCTGGCCGCGGTCGACGGGCCGGCGGTGTTCGCGGTGACCGGGGCCAGCAACGTCACCGGCGAGGTGTGGCCGGTGCGGCGGCTCGCCGACGTCGCGCACGCGCGCGGTGCCCGGGTCGTCGTCGACGCCGCCCAGCTCGCACCGCACCGCGCGGTCGACATGACCGCGCTCGGCGCCGACTACCTGGCGTTCTCCGGGCACAAGCTGTACGCGCCGTTCGGCGCCGGCGTGCTGGTCGGCCGGGCCGACTGGCTGGACGCGGCCGAGCCGTACCTGCGCGGCGGCGGCGCCAGCCTGGCGGTCGGCGACGGCCGCGGCGAGGTCACCTGGGCGACCGGCCCGGCCCGGCACGAGGCCGGCACGCCCAACCTGGTCGGCGCGGTCGCGCTCGCGGCGGTCTGCGCGGCGCTGATGGAGGCCGACCGGGACGCGCTGCACGCCCACGAGCAGCGGCTGCTGGCGCGGCTGCGGGCCGGGCTGGCGGCGGCGGTGCCGGCGGCGGTGCCGGTGAGCCTGTTCGGCGACGATCACCTGCGGGTGGGCATCGTCTCGGTCGCGCTGCCCGGCCACGACGTCGGCGCGGTCGCGGAGCGGCTCGGCACCGACCACGGCATCGGTGTCCGCGCCGGACAGTTCTGCGCACACCCGCTGACCCGGCGGCTGACCGGTGCCGCCGCCGGCGGCGAGTGCGGCACCGGCCCGGCGGCGCTGCTCCGCATCAGCTTCGGCCTCGGCTCCACCGAGCAGGACATCGACCGCGTGGTCGCCGCCCTCGCGGCCGAGACCGCGAGCTGAGCGGCGGTCATTGGCTGGCGGCCGCCGCCGCCTTCTGCAGGGCCACCTGGATCTTCACGATGTACTGCTCGTCCGACCGGGTCATCGGGACGACCACGGCGAGCACGCCGAGCAGGACGTCGCCGCGGAAGACCGGCGCCGCGACCGCCCAGGACTCCTCGGTCGACTCGCGGCCGCTGTAGGCCATGCCCTGGTGCCGGATGATGGCGCACTCGGCCCGCAGGTCGGCCAGGGTACGCACGGCCCCGGACTCCGTCGTGAACTGGTCGGTGCCCGGTGGCAGGCCGAGGTAGCCGTGCTCGGCGTTGCTGAAGGCGATCAGCGCCTTGCCGGCGGCGCCGAGGTACACCGGCCCGCGCTCACCGGGGTGGCAGACCCTGCGTACCAGCCTGGCAGACTCCGCCGACTCGATGCAGACGCGGTCGTTGCCGGCGCGGACGAAGAACGCCACGGTCTCGTCGAGCTCGTCGCGGAGGCTGGTGGCGGCCTCGCTGGCGAGCTTGCGGATTCCCGACCACTGGTCGCTGGCGTACAGGAGAGCGGTCAGCTCGGGGCCGGGGATGAACTGGCCGTCGCCGTCCTGTTCGAGGAAGTCGGCCATCTTCAGGGTCGCCAGGAGCCGGGACGCGGTGCTCAGGCTGACCCCGGCCGCGCCGGCGAGCTCGGTGAGCGTCCGGCCGCCGCGAGCCACCGCGGAGAGCAGGCTGAGCGCACGGATCACCGACCTGACGCCGCGTTGCTCGGTGGGCTCGTCTTCCAGAACGGTCACCGGGTCCTCCTTCATCGCTCGGCCGTCGAGCCGAAGACGTTCACATCACGTGTCCGCCAGATCATGCCGACCGTTTCGCCGGTGCGGTAGGGATGCTCGCCGTCATCGTGCTGCATCTGTACCCGCACCGGGCCGAGTGTCTCGGAGTGGACCGTGTACATCGTGTGCGAACCGAGGTAGAGACGGTGGGTGATCTTCCCGGTGGAGTGGCTGAAACCGGGCGGTGGGGCCGCCGCGAGGTCCGTCAGCGCGATCCGCTCCGGACGCAGCGCGGCCACGGACGCGTCGGCGGGCACGTCCCTGCCGTCGTCGACCGGCAGCAGCCCGCCGTTCTGGACGCTCAGCCGGCCCGGGCCCTCCGGCCGCACGGCGAGCATGTTGTTCGTACCCAGGAAGTCCGCGACGAAGGCGGACCGGGGGTGCTCGTAGAGGTCGCGCGGCGTGCCCATCTGTTCGATCCGGCCGTGGTTCATCAGGGCGACCCGGTCCGACATCGACATCGCCTCCTCCTGGTCGTGGGTGACGTAGACCATCGTCACCTTCAGCGTCTGCTGGAGCTGCCGGAGCTCGACCTGCAGGCGCTGGCGCAGCTTCCGGTCGAGGGCCCCCAGCGGCTCGTCCATGAGGAGGAACGCCGGGTCGAACACGACCGCCCGGGCCACCGCGATCCGCTGTTTCTGGCCGCCGGAGAGCTGGTCGGGCAGCCGGTTGGCCGCGGCGGTCATGTCGACGAGTTCGAGGGCCCGGTCCACCCGCTCGGCGATGACCTCCCGCGGCTCCTTGCGCATCTCCAGCGGGAAGGCGAGGTTGTCGCGGACCGACATGTGCGGGAAGAGCGCGTAGTCCTGGAAGACCACGCCGATGTTGCGCTTGTCGCTCGGCACGCGCGCGATGTCGACCCCGTCGACCCGGATGGTGCCGGAGGTGGGGTCGGTGAAGCCGGCCAGCATCATCAGGGTCGTGGTCTTCCCGGATCCCGACGGGCCGAGCACGGTGAAGAACTCACCCGGCTCGATCGTGAGGGTGAGGTCGTCGACGGCGACGTGGTCGCCGTACTCCTTGCGGACCTTCTCGAAGGTGATCGCGCCGTGCGTGAGGGTCATGAGGTGCTCCTCGAGGTCCGGGTGATGCGGCGGAACAGCGCATAGCCGAGCCAGATGACGGCGGCGCAGGCCATGACGAACACGGAGATCACCGCCACGGTGGGGTTGGTCTCCAGGGAGAGCGCTTCGAAGATCCGCTTGGGCAGCGTCTTGACGTGGACGCCGGAGAGGAAGATGGCGACCGTCGACTCGTCGAACGAGGTCAGGAACGCGAACAGGCTGGCGGTCACGATCGACGGGGCGATCAGCGGCAGCACGATCCGGCGTAGCTGGACGGTGCGGCTCGCGCCGAGGCTGGCGGCGGCCCGCTCGTAGGCCGGGTTGAGCGAGCGGAGGCCGGCGCTGACCACGCTGAACACGAACGGCAGGGCCAGCGTCACGTGGGCCAGGACGATGCCCACCTCGGTGTCGACGAGCCCGACCCGCTCGAACTCGGCGTAGAAGCCGGCCGCGGCGACCACGGTCGGGAACAGCAGCGGCAGCATCATCAGGGTCGAGGTCAGGGAACGCCAGCCGTTGACGGTTCCCCGGACGACGGCCATCGCGGCGAGCGTCCCGAGGACCCCGGCGATCAGGGCGACGACGAGGGCGATGCGCACGCTGACCCCGAGCGGGTCGAGCCAGCTCGCGGTGAAGAACTCCGCGTACCACTGGGTCGAGTAGCCGACGGGCGGGAAGACCAGCGCCTTGGTCGACGCGAACGAGATCGGGATGACGATGAACTGCGGTGCCAGCACGAGGGCGCCGAGGAGGGCGGCGAGGATCGGCAGCCGGCGGCCGCGGGTGACGCCGAGGCGGTCGAGGCCGCCGGCGGCGCGTCCCGCGAGCCGGAGGATCCGTCCGCCGGAGCGCTTGGCGCGGCGGGTACGGGTGGCCGCGGTGGCGGACCGTCCGGCGAGTTCGGTGGTCGACATCCCGGTCAGCCGCTGGAAGACGAGGACGATGCCGAGGACCAGCGCGCCGAGCACGAGGGCGGCGGCCGAGGCCAGGCCGTAGTCGCCGCTCTGCTTGATCGCGCTGTGGATCAGCGAGCCGAGCATGCTGCCCTTGGAGCCGCCGAGCAGCGCCGGGATCACGAACGCGCCGATGCCGTAGACGAAGCACAGGACGGAGCCCGCCTGGATGCCGGGCTTGGTCAACGGCAGGTAGACCCGGACGAACGCCTGGGCCGGTCCGGCGCCGAGGCTGGTCGCGGCGCGCGTCCGCGAGTCGCCGATCGTGCGCATCGTGGCGGCCAGCGGCAGGATCATCAGTGGCAGCAGGTAGTGGGAGAGGCTGACGACGACCGCGATGGGTGTGAAGACCATCGCGACGGGCTCCAGCCCGAACTGTTCGAGCAGCTTGTTGACCGGGCCCTGGCGGCCGAGGATCACCAGCCAGGAGAACGACCGCAGCAGGATCGAGGTCAGGTACGGCGCCATGATGGCCACCGTCAGGAAGGTGCGCAGCCAGGCGCCGCCGTGCACCATCTGGTACGCGATCGGGTAGCCGAGGAGCAGCGCGAGCACCGTCGACGCCGCGGAGATCAGGATCGTCCGCACGATGCTGTCGACGTAGCCGGAGTGCCCGAGGAGCCGGGTGAAGTTGTCCAGGCCGAAGGTCGGTTCCGTCACGCTGCGCAGGCAGAGGATCGCGACGGGTAGCACGAAGATGACGGCCACGACCACGACCGCGGGAACCGCGCTCAGGTCCCACCCGCGCGGGCGGTGGCGCCGGCCTCCCGTGCGGGAGGCCGGCGCCGGACGGTCCGCGTCCGGGATCGTCGGAGTGGTGGTCACGCGTGCAGCCAGTCCTGCCAGCGCTTGAGCACGTCCGCGCCGTTCTGGGCCCACCAGTCCACGTCGATGCGGAAGGTCTCGTCGCTGGCGGTCTCCGCGGTGCCGGGAAGGTCGGCGCGGGTCTTGGCGTCCAGGCCGTCGAGCACCGACTTCTGCGACGGCGTGTAGCCCAGCTTGTCCATGATCGCCGTCTGCACCTCGGGCTTCAGCGAGAACTTGATCGCGTTGAAGGCGTCTTCGGCGTCCGGCGCACCCTTGGGGATCACGAGCTGCTGGACGGAGAGGACGGCGCCCTTCCACGTGTAGTCCAGCGGCACCGCGCCGCTGGTGGCGATGCTCTTGATCCGCGCGAGGTTGCCGTACCCCAGCGCGATCTCGCCCTGTGAGATGGCGTTCTGCAGATCACCGTTGGAGGGGAAGAAGATGGTGTCGTCGCGGATGGAGTCGAGCTTGGCGAAGGCCCGGTCCAGATCCAGCGGGTAGAGCTGGTCGACCGGGACGCCGTCGGCGATCAGCGCGCCTTCGAGAATGCCCCAGGGCAGCGCCACCATGCCGCGCTTGCCCGGGATCCGGGCGGTGTCGAACAGGTCGGCCCAGGAGTCGAGGCCGCCGGCGACCTGGTCCTTGTTCCAGAACAGGTTGCGCGAGAACGTGTACCACGGCACCGAGTACTCGGTGACGGCGTTCGGGTCGGCGAAGCCGTCGAGGCCGCTGGTGTCGATCGGCTGCAGGATGTCGGCGGCGATGAACTGGGCGAGCGAGGAGTCCTCGGCGTCGATCAGGTCGAGGGTCATCGAACCGGACTTCGACATCTGGACCAGCTTGGCGACGTCGGAGCCGCTGCTGTCGTAGAGGACCTTGACGTCGCTTTCCTTGGAGTACGGGTCGAAGAGTGCCGCCTTGACGGCCTCCTCGTAGGTGCCGCCGAAGCCGGCGTACGTGATCGACGCCTTCTCGTCACCGCCGCCGGAGCAGGCCGTGAGGCCGCCCAGGGCCACGACGACAGCGGTCAGCGCGGCACCGACGCGACGCCGACCCCTGGCCACGTCGAGATGTGTTCGCATTAGGGTTCCTTCTTGGTCTGTACGGCGGGTTGACGAGTGATCACCTCGAATAGAACTTCCATGCAATGGAAGTGTGACTTCCATTGCATGCAGATGCTGGTGGCCTGGAGCCCAGCCTGTCAAGAGCCGTGGCCCGGCGTTGCCGTGATCAAGCCGGCAAGTGATCCCGAACGTTCGTATTCATCCAGGACGGCGAGGTACGGCCCGACGTCGATGCCCTGGTCGGCACGCCAGGACTCCTCGTAGTACGTCGAGGCGTAACGCTCGCCACCGTCGCTGATCAGGCTGACCACGCTGCCGCGCGCGCCGTCGCGCTCCAGCCTGGCGATGAGCCGCAGGGTCGCCCACATGCTCGTCCCGGTCGAGGGTCCGACGCGGCGGCCCAGGCGGCGCGAGGCCCACACCATCGCCGCGACCGAGGCCCCGTCCGGCACGCGGACCATCGCGTCGACGACCTCGGGCACGAAGGACGGCTCGACCCGGGGGCGGCCGATCCCCTCGATCCGGGAGCCGGTGGCGGACCGGAGCCCGCGATCGCCGAGGCGCCAGGCGTCGTAGAAGACCGAGTTCTCGGGATCCGGCACCAGCAGCCGGGTGGGGTGCCGCCGGTAGCGCAAATAGCGTCCGATGGTCGCCGCCGTCCCGCCGGTACCGGCGCAGGCGACGATCCAGGCCGGCACCGGGTACGCCTCGCCGGACATCTGCTCGAAGATCGACTCGGCGATGTTGTTGTTGCCGCGCCAGTCGGTCGCCCGCTCGGCGTAGGTGAACTGGTCGAGGTAGTGGCCGCCGAGTTCGGCGGCGAGCCGCCGGGCCTCGTCGTACACCTGTCCCGGATGGTCCACCATCTGGCAGCGACCGCCGTGCCACTCGATGAGCCCGATCTTCTCGGGGCTGGTCGTGGCCGGGACGACGGCGATGAAGGGCAGGCCCAGGAGGCGGGCGAAGTAGGCTTCCGAGACGGCGGTCGAGCCGCTGGACGCCTCGACCACCGTGGTGGTCGGGCCGATCCAGCCGTTGCAGAGCGCGTAGAGGAACAGCGAGCGGGCGAGCCGGTGCTTGAGGCTCCCGGTCGGGTGCGAGGACTCGTCCTTGAGGTAGAGGTCGATGCCGTGCCGGCCGGGCAGGTCGAAGGCCATCAGGTGGGTGTCGGAGCTGCGGGTGGCGTCGGCCTCGACGCGGCGGATCGCCTCGTCGACCCAGGTCCGGTCGGTACGGGTCGGCTCGCGCATGGACATTCGCGGTCTCCTCCGGGGTCGCCGTGCGACGGCTCGCGGTGCCGTGGCGGCCCCTTGACGCGTGTTCGGATTCGCGGGCATCCTATGGCACGGAAGTTGGATTTCCACTGTGCGGAAGTTTTGAGGGAGTCGAGTGATCAACCAGACCGTGGACCCGGCCGATGCCCGCGCGATCGAGGACGTCCTCAACCGCGTCGCGTACCTCCTCGACGCCCACGAGTACGACCGGCTCGGAGAGGTCTTCGCCCCTGAGATCTCCTTCGACAACCCGGGCCGGCTCACGGCGAACGGGCTCGACGAGGTGATCGCGGCCTTCAAGGCGATCGCGAACCCGGCGGTCAGCCACCACATCACCAACGTGGTGGTCGGCGCCGTCGACGGCGACACCGCCGAGTGCGAGAGCAAGGCGCTCGCCCTGCGGGCCGGCGGGCAGGTCACCGCCGCGATCTACCGCGACACCGTGACCCGAACCGACGCGGGATGGCGCGTCTCGGCGCGACGCATCAGCCCGCTGGGCTGACCCCGCGACGGCGACGGAACGAGAGGAAGCGGATGGACCAGGCGTACGACGTGATCGTCGTCGGGACCGGGCACAGCGGCCTGGTCGCCACGGCCTACCTGGCGCGGGCGGGGTTGAAGGTGCTCGCCCTGGAGCGCCGCGACGTCGTCGGTGGCACCTGCGTCACCGAGGAGATCTTTCCGGGCTACCGGGGGAGCAGCGTGGCCAACGCGAGCCACAGCCTCGATCCGCGCATCGCCCAGGAGCTCGAACTCGACAAGCACGGGCTCCGCTTCGCCCACCCGCCGCTCGGGTCCCTGACCCTCTTCGAGGACGGCCGGGCCCTGCCGGCCTGGCCGGACCGGGCCAAGCGCCGGGCGGTCATGGAGCAGTTCGCGCACGGGGACGCCGACCTCGACGGCTACGCCGCGGTCATCGACCTGTACGCCTCGGTGGCCCGGCGGATGAAGGTCTCCTTCTACGACCCGCCGCCCTCGTTCGCCGAGGTGGCCGCCCGCTTCACCACCCCGCGGGAACGCCGCGACTTCGAGTCCATCATGTTCGGCCCCGTCGCCGACATCCTCGAGGAACGGCTCTCGTCGCCGCAGCTGCAGGCGTTCTTCGCCGGCACCGCGGTCGCGACCAACTTCGTCGGCCCGCGCACACCGGGCAGCGGCTACCTCCTGCTCCAGCGTCCACTGTGGGAGGAGTCGCTGCGCGCCGTCGGCACCCAGGACGACAACGAGCTGATGATGCGCAACGCCGCGCCGCTCGGCGGCATCGGCGCCGTGACCGGCGCGATGGCCGCGTCGGCGCGGGCATACGGCGCCACGATCCTCACCGGCGCGGAGGTCGAACGCATCCTCTGCGCCGATCAGCGGGTCGTCGGCGTGGCCCTGCGCGACGGCCGGGAGTTCCGCGCGCCGCGGGTCGTCTCCAACGCGAACCCGAAGCTGACGCTCACGAGCCTGGTCGGTCCCGAGGACATCGGCCAGGAGCTGTACGACCTCGCCAGGGCCCTCACCATGAAGGGCACCTCCGCCAAGGTGCACCTCGCGCTCGACGGCACGCCGCGGTTCGCCGCCGCGCGGGACGAGGAGGAGAACCGCCTCTTCCTCGGCACCAACTTCCGGATCGCGGCGAGCATCGACGTGCTCCAGAACGCCTACAACGAGGCGGTGATGGGACGCTGGAGCAAGCGGCCGACCGTCACCGCGATGATCGACTCGGCGCACGACCCGTCGCTGACCCCGCCGGGATGCCACTTCGTGAGCATCAGCGTGCGCGGGGTCCCGTACCACCTGGCCGAGGGCACCTGGGACGAGCAGCGCGACGACCTGGGCAAGGCCGTGGTCAGCACGCTGGAGCAGCACATCCCGAACCTGTCGGAGATCCTGGCCGGCGTGCACGTGTACTCGCCGCTGGACCTGGAGCGCGAGTTCGCCCTCGTCGAGGGCAACGGCGCGCACGGCGACATCGTGCCCGGGCACATCTTCGACTCGCGGCCGATCCCGGGCTGCGCCGACTACCGGACGCCGGTCGACGGCCTCTACCTGACCGGCGTCGGCAACTGGCCGGGCAACTTCATGAGCGGCGTCACCGGCTACAACGCGAGCAACCGCGTGCTGGCCGACATGCGGCGCGTCACCGACTGACGCGACCCCACCACACCAGAGGAGCACGATGATCATCGGACGAGGCATTCCCGGGGACCGGGTTTCGGCGATGCGGTCGGCGACCACGACCGGACAGGTGTGGTCGGACATCGTCCTGGCGGGGGCCGGGACCTTGGACTCGGGTTCTCCATGCCGACCGGAGGTCCAGGCATCGGCGGTGGCACAGCCCAGGGCCCTCAGCATGTTCTTCGCGCCGGGGTCGCGTACGCACTGGCACCGGCACCCCGGCGGGCAGATGCTCTACACCGTCTCCGGCGAGGGGTGGATCCAGGAGCGCGGCGGCGAGGTGGTCGTGATGCGACCCGGTGACGTCGTCTGGACCGAGCCCGGCGTCGAGCACTGGCACGGCGCCACCGCGACCGCCCAGCTCGTCCAGCTGGTGCTCCACTTCGGCGACGTCGAGTGGACCGGCGAGGTCGACGAGTCCGCGTACGCCGCCTGCGCCGCGGCGGAACCGCGATGAGCGACCGGCCGGCCGTCCTGGTCGCACGGCTCGTCGGCGACCGGCCGGGGTCGTGGGTCGACGCCACGTGGCTCACGTCCGCGGACACGTTCGAGGTCCGCGACCCGGCCACCGGGGCCGTGATCTGCGCGGTCGCCGACGCCGACGCCGGCCAGGCCACCGCGGCGGTCGCGGCGGCGTCGGCGGCCCTCGAGGGGTGGTCGTCGGCGACCGGCTGGCAGCGCTTCGAGGTGCTGCGCCGCGCGACCGACCTGCTGGGGGATCGGGTCGAGGCGCTCGGCGAGCTGATCAGCGCGGAGACCGGCAAGCCGCTGGCCGAGGCGGTCGGCGAGGCCCGCAACACCGTCCGCTTCTTCGAGTGGTTCAGCCACGAGACGCTGCGGCTGCCCGGCGAGGCCTGGACCGACGTCGCACCCGGCCGCGACGCGCTCGTGCTGCACGAGCCGATCGGCGTGGTCGTGGCGATCACGCCGTGGAACTACCCGGCGTTCATGGTGGCCTGCAAGGTCGGCGCCGCGCTCGCGGCCGGCTGCACGGTCGTGCTGAAGCCGGCCCCGCAGACGCCGCTCACCGCGCTGGCCATCGCCCGCTGCTTCGAGGAGGCGGGGCTCCCGCGCGGGGTGCTCAACGTCGTCGTCGCCGGCGACCCGCGGCGGGTCAGCGACGCCCTGCTCGATGCCCCGGAGGTCGCCTGCGTCAGCCTCACCGGCTCGCGCCAGGTCGGCGAGCTCGTCATGCGCAAGGCGGCTTCCTCGATCAAGCGGGTTCTCCTGGAACTCGGCGGCAACGCGGCCGCGGTGGTGCTGCCCGACGCCGACGTGGCCCGTACCGCCCGCGAGCTGGTCCGGGCCCGGTTCCTCAACTCCGGGCAGGCGTGCGTGGCCGCCAACCGGGTGTACGTCGTGGAGTCGACCGCCGGCGACCTGGTCGCCGAGCTCACCGCGGCGGTCGGCCAGATCGTCCTCGGCGACCCGCGCGATCCCGCGACCACGATGGGCCCGCTCATCGACCACGCGGCCGTGCGCCGGATCGAGGCGCAGGTGGCCGACGCCGTGGCGGGCGGCGCGACGGTCGTCGCGGGCGGGACCCGCACCGCCGAGAACGAGGCGAGTGCCTTCCTGGCGCCGACGCTGCTGACCGCCGAGGCGAAGAGCCAGCCGGCCGTGCTCGGCGAGGAGTTCTTCGGCCCGGTGCTCAGCGTCGTCCGCTGCGCCGACGTCGACGAGGCCGTCCGGTTGGCCAACGACACCGAGTACGGCCTGGCGGCGTACGTGTTCGGCGGTGACCAGGCCGCCGCCACCGCGGTCGCCCGCAAGCTCCGGGCCGGCACGGTCGGCGTCAACACGTCCCTGGTCAGCGAGCCGGCCCTGCCGTTCGGCGGCATGCGCGGCAGCGGCCTCGGCCGGGAACGCGGACGGCTCGGCGTCGAGGAGTACCTGGAGACCAAGACCGTGCAGATGCCCGCCGTCCGCTGACGTCCCGACCCGCCGCCCGTCCCACCCGCGACCGCGGCTTGCCCCACCATGCCCAGAAAGAGGTAGACCAGTGCCACCAACACACACCGTGTGCTTCGTCCGCGGCCGCGTCCGCACCATGGACCGGGCCGGAACCGTCGCGGAGGCGTTCCGCGCCGAGGACGGCCGGATCGCGGCGATCGGGACGACGGAGGAGATTCTCGCCGGGGCCGAAGGCGCGACCGTGGTGGACCTCGGCGGCGCGGTGGTGATCCCCGGACTGATCGACTGCCACTCCCACCTGGAGCTGCTGGCCTACTCGTGGGAACTGGCCGAGAACTGCCGTTCGTCGCGGGTGTCCAGCATCGACGACATCGTGTCCGTGCTCGCCGAGCGCGCCGCGGCCACGGCCCCCGGTGAGTGGGTTCTCGGTCAGGGTGAGCACTACCAGAACCGCAAGCTCGCCGAGGGCCGCTACCCCGACCGCCACGACCTGGACCGGGTCAGCACCACCCACCCGGTGATGTACCGGGCGAGCTACCACCTCAACGTCTTCAACTCCCTGGCCCTGGAGCTGCTGGGGGTGGACGACGACACCCCGGACGCGCCGGGCGGCCGGATCGAGCGCGACCCGGACACCGGCGTGGCCACCGGCCGCACGTACGACATGTTCGAGCCGCTCGGCGGCCCGCAGCCGGCGGTGCCGGAGCTCGCGGCGGCCATCAAACGCGTCCAGGAGCGGTACCTCGCGGTCGGCGTGACCACCGTCGGCGACATCCCGCTGCACCGGACCGGGCTGGAGGCGATCGCGGCCGTCGCCGCCGACGGCGACCTGATGCTGCGCGCCGCGCTGTACCCGAAGCTGGAGGCCGTGGTCTCGGCCGACGACGTGCGTGCCGGCCGGACCAAGGACCGCATCGACGCCCTCGACCCCGACCACCTGGAGATGGTGGGCTTCAAGGTCTTCCTCGACGGCGGGCTCACCGCCGGGGCGGCCGCCCTCCACCAGGACTACCCGGGCCAGCCCGGCTACCGCGGCGAGCTCGCGTTCAGCGACGAGGACGTCGCCGCCATGGTCGCCACCGCCGACGAGGCCGGCCTTCAGATCGCCATGCACGCGATCGGCGACCGTGCCCTGGACCAGGCCCTCGACGGCGCGCTGGCGCTGCCCGTCGAGCGGCACGGCGTGGCCCGGCACCGCATCGAGCACGCGGGCAACATGTTCATGACCGACGAACGGATCAAGCGGCTGGTGACCGCCGGAGTCGTCCCGGTCCCGCAGCCGGCGTTCATCATGACCACCGCCGCCGGCTACGTCGCGCACCTGGGCAGCGAGCGGATCGGGCCCGTGATGCCGTTCCGCACGCTGATCGACCAGGGCCTGCCGGTGCCCGGCAACTCCGACGCCATCGGCATCACCGAGGACCAGCACAACCCGTTCCCCGCGATGCGGGCCGCGGTCACCCGCCGCACCAACGACGGCGACGTGCTCCACCCCCAGGAGGCGGTCACCGTCGAGGAGGCGCTGCGCATGTACACCGAGTGGTCGGCGTTCTCGATCGGCTGGGAGGACCGGATCGGCTCGCTGGAGGTGGGCAAGTACGCCGACTTCGCCGTCCTGACCGCCGACCCGCTGGACACCGACCCGGCGGAGCTGGCCGCCCTGGCCGTGACGCAGACCTGGATCGGCGGAACGCTCGCCTACGCGAGGAGGTGAGCGTGGACCAGCGGATCGATCCGGTGTCCCGGCTCGCCGCGGCGGGCATCGACCTTCCGGTGCCGCCGGAGCCGCTCGCCAACTACGTGCCGGCCACCCGCAACGGCCTCCTGGTCCACACCTCCGGCCAGCTCCCGCTCCGTTCCGGCCAGCTGCTCCACCGCGGCAAACTCGGTCGCGAGGTGACGCTGGAGGAGGGCCGGGAGTGCGGCCGGCAGGCCGCGGTCAACGCGCTCGCCGCGGTCGCGGCCGTGGCCGGCGGACTCCACCGCGTCGCGTCGGTGGTGAAGATGGTCGTCTACGTGGCCAGCGACCCGTCCTTCACCGCGCAACCGAAGGTCGCCGACGGCGCGAGCGAGCTGCTCGACCTGGCGTTCGGACCGCTGGGACGGCACGCGCGCAGCGCCGTCGGGGTCGCCGTGCTGCCCCTCGACGCTCCGGTCGAGGTCGAGCTGGTCGTCGAACTCGAAGCCGCCAACCCCTGACGTGGGCTCCGCACGCCGTGCCTCCGAGTCCCCGGGACGGTCCGAACAGGACGCCCCGAGCACAGAGCGTGAGCTGCTGGCGGACCTGAACCTGCGGCGCGTACAGGAAGGAAGGGCCCCTTCCTAACGCCTACGCGCGTCAGCGGATGGTGGGGCGGCCCTCTTCGCCCGTCGTCCGGTTCCAGGGTTTACGGCCCGCTCGTCGGTGCTGGCTGCCCAGAACCCCGCCCCCGTGGGGCGGGTGACGGCGACCGCTCGCGTCCTCGCGATCTGGAGGCGTCTCCGGCACGGGAAGGCCCCGACCGGCTGTTGCCGGCGACCGCTGACCGCAGTCCGGCGGCTCGGTGCCGGACTGGCTGCCTCGCTTCAGGGTTTGCCGCCCGCCGAGCATTCTCGTAGCAGGTGGCCGCCCGTCCGTATTCGAGGCTGGCAAGGTAGCGACGGCCGTGCATGTCTCGGAACTCTCGAGGTGCCGGGGACGGAGGGGACTCCTCCACCTCTCGAGTGAGGGTTTTTATGATGGAGGCTCGCAGCAGTTCTCGAGACGTATCGGCAAGATCACACCCTGGGGCGCTCCCAGTGATCCCTGCCTGGATCTGGCTGTAGGGGATGCGCCAGTTGCTGGTATCAATGTCGCGGTGGGCTGGAACGTCGTTCATTCGCACGCTCAGCCACGAAGTGTCCGTGGGCTTCACCGTAAACTCCCAACCGCGGCTCATGCACGCGAGTACTGTAACCGGTGAATTCATGTACTCCTTGTACAGCGGGTGACTCTGTTGCTCCAAACGCGCTCTTTCGTCGATATAAATCCTGCCATTCTCGTACTTGATTGGCAACCACCATTTTCCCAACGCCTCCCGCATGTCGGGAGTGACATGTTCCGCCCGC
>Ga0164243_10003263_pt1 | contig 26083 bp, 19 predicted proteins | sample OricompcompostOP_FD_108781 | JGI IMG/M metagenome (GOLD analysis project Ga0164243, IMG submission 108781) | Organic Plus compost microbial communities from Emeryville, California, USA - Original compost - Organic plus compost (OP) | ecosystem: Engineered > Solid waste > Mixed feedstock >...
GGACGCACCGCCCGGTGCCGCCGAGGGGCTGCTCGTCGCCCAGACCCGGTGCCGGCGGGCGATGCGCCGGCCGGCGCCGGTGGACTACGGTCTACGTCCGTTCGCCCACCCGTACCACTGGGCGCCCTTCGTCCTCATCGGAGACTGGCGATGACGACCGTCGGCGACCACGCCGTGCCCGCCACCCGCGCCGCGCGCGGCGAGCCCGCCACCCGCGCCGCGCGCGGCGAGCCCGCCACCCCCGCCACGCACGGCGAGCCCGCCACCGGTGCCACGGACGGCGAGCCCGTCGAGGGGTACGCCGTCGTCTACGACGACACGGGTCCCGTCGCGACCGTCGACGCCTCCGGCGAGCCGGCACCCGCGGTGATCGTCCCGGCGGACCTGCCCGTCGCGGAGCTGGCCGACTCGCCGGTGCTCACCGTCCTCGACGCGTACCCGGAGCTGCCCGGCTTCGTCGTCATCGCGGCCGACGGCGCGCTCGTCGGCGTCCTGCCGGTCGGCGTCCTCGACGACTACCTCGGCGCGGGCGGGTTCGTGCCCTCGTCGAAGACCATGGGTCCGGTCGGCGGCACCGGCGACCTCGACGTGCCCGGCGACCCGCGGCTGCCGATCGCGCGCATCCGCTGCCAGGCGGCCGGCTGCGGGTACGTCAACGCGCTCGCCTTCCTGGACCTGGCCCACCCGCCGACATGCGGCAACCCCGACCTCGCGGCGCACGCGCTCGCCGTCCGCGGGGTGTGACCGGCGTGCTCACGACGCTGACCGAGGCGCTGGACCGCCGGTTCCTGTTCACCGCCGCGCTGCCGAGCGCGCTGTTCACGCTCCTGCTGGCGTACGTCTGGTTCGCGGACGCGGACCCGGCGCGGGCCGCGGCGGTGTGGGACGCCGCCGGCGGCTTCCACCTGGCGGCGCTGGTGGCGGCGACCGGCCTGCTCGCGGTCCTGCTCGGCGCCGCGACCCCGTTCCTGGTGCGCGCCGCCGAGGGCTACTGGCGCGCCGCCCCGGGCCGCCTGCTGGCCGGCCTCGGCCGCCGGCACCACCGGCGCCGGCTCGCCGCCCTCGCCGCCGACCCGGCCGGCTACCGCGACATCCACCTGCGCTACCCGCTGCCGACCCAGGGCGGCGAGGTGATGCCGACGCGGCTGGGCAACATCCTGCGCTGCGCCGAGCTCTACCCGCGCGACCGGTACGGGATCGACACCGCCGTCACGTGGCCGCGGCTCTACCAGGTGCTGCCGGACCGCCAGGTCACCCAGATCGCCGGTGCCCGCAGTGACCTGGACCTGCTCGTCACCACCGCCTTTCTCGCGGCGCTGTTCGCGGCGGTCGCCGGTGCGCGGCTGCTCGCCGAGGGTGTGCCGTGGTGGCGGTTCCTGCTCTGCTTCTGGGGTGCCGCGGCGGTCGCGGCGCTGGCGTACCGGGGTGCGCTGGCCGCCGCGACCACGTACGGCCAGCACGTCCGCACGGCCTTCGACGTCCACCGCGGCGAGCTGCTCCGCCACCTGGGCCTGGCCGAGCAGGCGGACCTGTGGCGGCGGCTGGCCCAGCACTGGTACCGCAACGTCCCGCTGGACGCCGAGCTGGCGCCGGACGTCTTCGACGAGCCCGCGGACGACCCCGGCCCGGCCCTGCCGCTCGGCCGCGCTCTGGCGCTGCTCACCGCCGCGGCCGGGGTGGCCGGCGCGATCGTGCTCGCCGCCTGAGTCGACCGGCGCTCACGCGGTCGGGAACGGGACCAGGCGGCCGCACATCCCGTACGTCTCGGGCGGCGGGGAGCCGATCACCGTGAGGCGGCCCTGGTGGAGGTGGTGGACGCCGCCCGCCGCGACGTCGTCGAGCTGGGCCGCGGTGGCGGTCGCGGCGGCGAGCGGGCCGTCGCGCCAGCGTTCCCGCCACGTCGGGACCGCCTCGCGGACCAGTGCGGCCGCCGCGTCGTAGAACGCGCCGAGGGCGTCCGGTCCCTCGCGGGCCACCCGCTCGCGCAGCGCCAGGAAGCCGGTCACGGCGAGGTCCTTGCGGCGGCGGGCACCCGACTCCGGGTCGTCGGGCGGCAGCGCGGCCGCCGCGCGGTAGGCCGCCGGGTCGGCCAGGTGCTCCGGCGGGAACGTGAGCACCGCGTCGCCGGCCTCGGGCAGGCCGGCGTTCTGCATGACCACGAGGATCCGCAGGTCGCCGTCGTTGACCAGGCGGTGGATCACCCCCGGCGCGAACCACGCGACCGTCAGGGACCGCAGCGGGGTCTCGGCGTAGCCGTCGCCGCCCAGGGTCTGCAGCCGGCCGCGGCCGCCGAGCACCACGTACCCCTCGGTGCAGGCGAGGTGGACGTGGGCCGAGCCGCCGGGCAGTCCGTCGGGGCCCGCCCAGTCGTAGACCGCGAGGTGGGTGACGGCCGTGCCGCCCGGGAACACCGTCATGCCGCCAGCCTCGCGCAGGCCGCCCGGTCGAGGTCGCCGTCGGCGACGACGACGCCGTAGCGCAGCGCCAGCTTCTCGTCCGGTGCGAGCCGGCGGACCTCGGCGAACGGTGCCGGGCAGAGCACCGCGTAGACCGCGCTGCGGACGAACCACGGCGTCGGGTAACCCGGGTTGTCCGGGTGGTCCACCACCAGCAGCGTGGAGCGCGCGCCGTCGCCGTCGTGCCTGCCGGTGTACGCCATCCACGGCGCGCGGGTGCCGTTGAGGTCGTCGGCGCCGTCCGCCGCCGGTGTGCGGACGACGCCGTCGCTGAAGCTGCGGGGTCCGCGCCAGAAGAGACCGCCGTACGCCGCGCCGGCGCGTCCCTCCGAGCCGGGGCTGCCGATCGCCAAGTCCTCGGCACCGGCGTTGCGCAGCACGGTGGTCAGGTCGAGGCGCCACGCGGCGTCGTCCGGGCGGACGGTGACGTCCAGCGTGCGCTCCTCGGCGAGCACCACGCGGCCGTCCTCGGCGACCCACGTCAGCTCCTCGGTGAGGCCGACCCGCCCGCCGTCGCCGCCGAGACGGGTGAAGGCGTCGTGCCGCTGCGTGCCGTTGTTGGCCAGCTGCACGTACCCGCCGCGGGCCCGCAGGTACGTCGGCCCGCCCCAGAAGTTGTCCGGGCCGACGTTGGGCAGCGCCACCGACATGCCCTTGTGCCAGACGTGGTCGTGCGGCCGGTACAGCGACACCGGCCGCCCGCCGAGCGTCCACATGGGATGGATGTACGGCCGGGGCGACTCCACCTGCGCCTCCCACGGCCGGTAGACGTACCGGAACAGCTGCCGGTCGCGCCAGGTGACCCGGACCGACCGGCCGTGCTCGTGGGTCAGCCCCAGCCCGGGCTGCACGGGTTCCTGCCTCACGCCACCGCCTCCTCCGACAGCCGCCGCGCCGCCGGCCAGGGTGGGCCGTCGCCGCGCATCCGCTCGTAGAACGGCGACCCGGGGCCGAGGTCGCCGGGGCCGACCGCCCGGCCGGTGAACGCGGCGGCGTAGACGGCCGCCACCAGCCGCATCGTGCGCGCCGCCTCGGCCGGCGTCACCGGCGGCGGGTCGCCGCCGGCCAGCGCGTCGAGCACGGCGACGAACTGGGCCCGGTGGCCACTGGGCACCCCGTGCTCACCGGCCCGCCACGCGCGCAGGACCGCGTCCGCGTGGCCGGGTGCCGGGGTCACCCGCCAGGCCGTGTCGTCGTACCCGTAGAGGTGGGTCAGCTCCACCGTGGCCCGCTCGAAGTCGAACCGCAGGTGGCTCTCCTCCCGCGGCGACACCACGCTGTTGACGACGCTGGCGACCGCGCCGTCCGCGAACGTCACGTGGGCCAGCGACACGTCCTCGGTGTCGACGTCGCGCGCCTGCCGCCGGGCCACCGCCCGCACCGACGTCCAGTCTCCGAGGAGCGCCAGCAGGAGGTCCATCTGGTGGATGCCGTGCCCCATCGTCGGGCCGCCGCCCTCGGTCTCCCAGCGGCCGCGCCACGGCACGTCGAAGTACGCCTGCGGCCGGAACCAGGTGGTGTGGCAGACGGCGAGCAGCGGCCGGCCCAGCACACCGGCATCCCGCAGCGCGCGCAGGCGGCGGGCACCGGAGCCGAACCGGTGCTGGAAGACGGTCGCCACGTGCCGCCCGCTCGCGGCGGACGCGGCGGCGAGCGCGTCGAGGTCGCGCAGCGTCAGCGTCGGCGGCTTCTCCACCAGCACGTGCGCGCCGGCGGCGAGGGCGGCCCGGGCCGCGTCGAGGTGGGCGGCCGGCGGCGTGCAGACGTGGACCAGGTCCGGCCGAGTCTCGGCGAGCAGCGCGTCGAGGTCGGCGCCGGCGCGCGGGATGCCGTACTCCCGGGCGAACGGCGCGGCGACCGCCGGGTCCACGTCGACCACCCCGACGACCTCGGCCCGGTCGCCGAGGTCGCGCAGGGCCCCGGCGTGCACGCGCGCGATCGTGCCCGCGCCGACCAGCAGGACCCGCACCGCGGCGCTCACCGGCCACCGAGCTTCTGCAGCTGCTCGGTGAACTCCTTGCGCACCTGGTCGCCGCCCTGCGACCGCCAGTTCCGGATCACCTCGTCCAGGTGGCTGAGCGGCTGCCGGCCGGCGATGATGTCGTTCTGGCCGTTGAGCACGATCTGGCCGAGCACCGGCTGCTTGCGCGACCACTCGTCGGAGAAGAGGCCGTTGGCCACCACCGGGTCCGGCACCGAGGTGTCGATGACGTCCTTCTGGTACTGGTACGAGGCCCGGGTGGCGTCCGGCAGGCCCGGGATGAAGATGGTGTCCGGCGCGTCGACGATGTAGCGGATGCCCAGCGCGGTCTGGCTGACGCCGGCCTGGGTGTAGACCGGCCCGCCGTTGCGCATGGTGTAGTGGACGCCCTCCTGCCCGTACCGGCGGAACAGCCACTCGGCGGTGCCGAACGGCGCGGCCAGGTAGTCGCAGAGCTTGAGGAGATCCTTGATCCGGCCGGTCTCCGCCTTCTTGAAGACGGTGAAGTTGTTGATCGAGCCGGCTGACGACTGCCACGTCGCGGCCCAGCCGCCGCCGTCGTACTTCGGGGGCCGCATCCCGCTGATCCGGAACGCCGGCCCGGCGATGTTCTCGGCGTAGAACTGCGGCCAGGCGGTGTAGCGGTCGGCGATCAGCACGGCCTCGCCGGCGTTGAACCAGCGCTTGACCGGGGCGTTGGTGGCGAAGCTGTCCGGGTGGACGACGCCCTCCCTGAACATCGCGACCGTGTCGGAGAGGGCGGCCTTGAACTCCTCGGACTCGACCTGGTGGGTGAGGGTGCCGCCGTCCCAGCGCCACCCGTTCGGGCCGCCCAGCATCTGTTGGACGAGGAACATCAGCCCGCCGGCGTTGACGATCGCCCAGCGGTTGGCCTTGGCGTCGGTGACCGCCCGGCAGAACTCGCGGAACTCGGCGAAGCTGGCCGGGTTCGGGTTGACGCCCAGGGTCTCGACCAGGTCGTCGCGGCGGAACATGAGCGTGCCGGCGACGCCGCGCGGCACGGGTACGCCGTAGATGCCGCCGTTGTAGACGCACTGCCGCCACGCCGCCGTCGGGATCGCCGCGAGGTTCGGGTACTCCTTCACCGCGTCCCCGGCCAGGTGCGGGGTGAGGTCCGTGCACTTCGTCGCCATCCACTGCGGAAGGTTGCCGATGCCGGCGGGCACCCCGTTGGGCAGGAACAGTGCCGGGACGATCAGGTCGGGCAGGTCGTCGCCGGTGACGAGCGTGGAGAACTTCGTGGCCATCTCGGCGCTGGGCGTGATGGTGAGCTGGAGGTCGACGCCGAGCTGCCGGTCCAGCTCCTGCCAGAACGGGTTGCTGCCCTTCGGCGGCGGCACCGGCGAGCCGGTCAGCACGAACGCCGACACGGTGCCACCGCTCATCGGCGGGCCGGTGAACTGCTTGACCGGCGGCGAGGGATAGGCGAGGAACGCGTCGAGCAGACCGTTGGCGCTGCCCGGCAGGTCGGGTTTGACCACGGTGGACGGCACGTACGCGGGCAGCGGCACCGCCTGGTTGGCCTCGGCGCTGTTGTCGTTGGGCCGCTCGTCGCCGCCGCAGCCGGCGAGGAGCGCGCCGCCGGCGAGCGCGGCGGCCCCGGACAGCAGCGTCCGGCGGCTGACGGATGCGTGCGGGTAGCTCATGGGGATCTTCTCCTTGCGTAGGGCGATGGCACGGAGACGGGGCACGGGTCAGCCCTTGACGGCGCCGACCAGCACCCCCTTGGTGAAGTGGCGCTGGATGAACGGGTAGACGAGCAGGATCGGCACGATCGAGACGACGAGGATCGCCATCTGCAGCGCCTCCTGCGGCGGCAGCTCCGCGGTGCCGACCTGGTCGACGCCGAGCTGCTGCTGGTTGACGACGTAGGTGCGCAGGACGAGCTGGATCGGCCACTTGGCGGCGTCGTTGAGGTAGAGCAGGGCGGTGAAGAACGCGTTCCAGTAGCCGACCGCGTAGAACAGGCCGATCACGGAGAGCACGGCCTTCGACAGCGGCAGGACGATCCGGGTGAGGATCTGCCCGTCGCCGGCCCCGTCGATCCGGGCACTCTCCACCAGCTCGGCCGGGATGTCCATGAAGAAGGCCCGCAGGATCACGACGTTGAAGGCGCTGACCGCGGCCGGCAGGATCACCGACCAGTACGAGTCGAGCAGCCCGAGCGTGCTCACGGTCAGGTAGCCCGGGATGATGCCCGGGGTGAACAGCAGCGCGCCGACGACGAGCATCAGCACCGGCCGGTGCGCGAGCGAGCCGGGGCGGCTCAGGCCGTACGCCAGCAGCGTGGTCGTGGTCAGGCTGAGCGCCGTGCCGACCAGGGTGATCAGCACGCTCACCGCCACGGCGCGGGGCACGACGCCGCCGGTGAAGAGCGCGCGGTAGGCCGCGAAGCTGATCTCGTCGGGGACGATAACGAAGCCGCCGGAGCGGACGATCTGCTCGCGGGTGGCGAGGCTGGTCGAGACGATGCCGGCGAACGGCACGACGACCAGCGCGCAGCAGACGGTGAGCACGACACCCTTGAGCGCGCGCACGGGCATCGGGGGCGGGGTCATCGTGCCTCCCGGCGGTAGAGTCCCGCCTCGCCGAACACGTGGGCGAGCTTGTTGGCGCCGAGCACGAGGGCGACCCCGACCAGGCCCTTGACGAGGCCGACGGCGGCGCTCACACCCCAGTCGCCCATGACGATGCCGTTGTTGTAGACGTACGTGTCGAGCACCTCGCTCGCGTCGAGGCCGACCGCCTGCTGCTGGAGGATGATCTGCTCGAAGCCGACGGTGAGGGCGTCACCGAGCCGCAGGATCAGCAGCAGCACGATGACGCCGCGCAGCCCGGGGAACGTGACGTGCCAGAGCTGGCGCATCCGGCCGGCACCGTCCACAGCGGACGCCTCGTACAGCTCCGGGTCGATGCGGGACAGCGCGGCGAGAAACAGGATCATCGCCCAGCCGGCCTCCTTCCAGAGCACCTGGCCGGTGACCAGTTCCTTGAAGACGGCCGCGTTGCCGATGACGTCGAGGGTGGCGAGGTCGTGGCGGCGCAGGAACGTGTTGACCGGCCCGCTGCCGCCGAGCAGCTCGTTGAAGATCGAGACGACGATCACCCAGGACAGGAAGTGCGGCAGGTAGAGGACGGTCTGGACGATCCGCTTGAGCCGCTCGGAGAGCAGGCTGTCGAGGAGCAGCGCGAGCGCGATCGGCAGCGTGAACACCACGCCGATCTGGAGCAGCATGATCACGACGGTGTTGCGCAGCGCGCGGAGGAAGAGCGGGTCGCCCTCGACCAGGACCCGGAAGTTGGCGAAGCCCACCCACGGGCTGTCGCCCAGACCGAGGTACGGCTGGAAGTCCTGGAACGCGATCACGTTGCCGAGCAGCGGCAGGTAGTGGAACGTCAGCAGCAGTCCGAGCCCGGGCAGCATGGCGAGGAGCAGGACTCGGTCGCGCGCGAACCGGCCCGGCGCGCTGTCGCGGGCCGGCGCGGGCACCGCGGCGGGTGGGCGGTCCGGCGGCGGGGCCGGCTCGTCGACGGTCGCCGGCGGGCCGCCTCGGGCGTACGCCACCGCGTCCCTCCTTCCGCCGTGCTCCGGGCAGCGGCCATCGGCCCGGGCCGCTGTCCGGCGGCCCCGGCGGACGCCGGCGCGTGCGTATCGGAAGATCCAAATGATGTCTCGGAATTCTTCCGGAAGATTGCCCACACGCTACGATTCACAGCGTCAAACGTCAATGCCTGAAACACCATCAGCATGGCAAAACAGCCGTCGACCGACGGCGCAGGTGTTTTCGGAAGTTTCGTAGAAACGGATCAGCCGAGGGCGGCCACGATCGCCGACTCCGGCGGCAGCTCCACGCCGTCGCGCATCACGGTCGCGCCGGAACCGGTGGCCAGCAGCACCGCGCGGACGAAGCCCGGCAGGGTGATCCGCCGCGGCCGGTCCGCGAGGTTGGCGGCGACGGCCACCCCGCCCCGGCGCATCACCAGGAACCGGTCGCCGTGGGTGACCTCGACCTTGTCCAGCCGCGGGTCGGAGAGGTCCGGATGCGCCTTGCGCAGGGCGATCAGCCGGGTGTGGAAGTCCAGGATCTCGGCGTGCTCGGGCTTGTCGAGCTGGGCCCAGTCCAGCCGGGAGCGCATGAAGGTCGCCGGATCCTGCGGGTCGGGCACCTCACCCTCGGGCCAGCCGTGCGCGGCGAACTCGCGCCGCCGCCCGGTCGCCACCGCCGCCGCGAGCTCCGGCTCCGGGTGGCTGGTGAAGTACTGCCACGGCGTGGTGGCGCCCCACTCCTCCCCCATGAACAGCATCGGCGTGAACGGCGCGGTGAACAGCAGCGTCGCGCCGACCCGCAGCAGCCCCGGCGAGAGCGACGCGGCCAGCCGGTCGCCGAGCGCGCGGTTGCCGACCTGATCGTGGTTCTGCAGGTACGCCACGAACCGGTAGCCCGGAATCCGCGCGCGGTCCACCGGCCGCCCGTGCGTCCGCCCGCGGAACGACGACCAGGTGCCGGCGTGGAAGAACGCGCCGGTCAGCACGTCGGAGAGGGTCTGCAGCGAGCCGAAGTCGGCGTAGTAGCCCTGCCGCTCGCCGGTCAGCACCGTGTGCAGCGCGTGGTGCGCGTCGTCGTTCCACTGGCCGGTGAGCCCGTAGCCGCCGCCCTCCCGGGCGGTGACCAGCTTCGGGTCGTTGAGGTCGGACTCGGCGATCAGCGACAGCGGCCGGCCGACGTGGGTGGAGAGCGCGTCGACGGCGACCGCCAGCTCCTCGAGCAGGTGTGTGGCGCCGCGGTCGACCAGCGCGTGCACCGCGTCGAGCCGCAGCCCGTCGACGTGGTAGTCGCGCAGCCAGGAGGTCACGCTGTCGACGATGTAGCGGCGCACCTCGCCCGAGCCCGGCCCGTCGAGGTTGACCGACGCACCCCACGGGTTGCCGGGCCCGTCGAGCAGGTAGGGCCCGAACCGCGGCGCGTAGGCCCCGGAGGGCCCGAAATGGTTGTAGACGACGTCGAGGACCACCCCCAGCCCACGCTGGTGGCAGGCGTCGACGAAGCGCTTGAGGCCGTCCGGGCCGCCGTACGGCTCGTGCGGCGCGAACCAGCACACCCCGTCGTAGCCCCAGTTGTGCTCGCCGTTGAACGCGTTGACCGGCAGCAGCTCGACCAGGTCGACGCCGAGGCGGACGAGGTGGTCGAGGCGCTCGATCGCCGCGTCGAACGTGCCGCCGTCGGTGAACGTGCCGACGTGCAGCTCGTAGATCACGCTGCCGGGCAGCTGCCGGCCGGTCCAAGCCTGGTCGTGCCAGCGGTACGCGCCGTGGTCGTAGACCCGGCTGAAGCCGTGGACGCCGGCCGGCTGCCAGGCCGAACGCGGGTCCGGCAGCGGCGTCTCGTCGTCGTCGAGCAGGAACGCGTAGTCGGTGCCGGGGCCCGCGGACGGCTCGTCGCGGTGCCACCAGCCGGCCCGCGCCGGGTCGGGAGCCATCGGGAGGTCGCCGGCCCGCCCGGCGAGGCGCAGGCGGACGAGGGACGCGTCGGGGGCCCACACGGCGAACTCGGTCACGGCGCCACCAGGCTGTCAGGCGGGGATCAACAGGGCCACCGGATAGCGGCCGAGCAGGCCGGACACCGGTGTCCGTGGCCCACTGTAGACCTTTCCCGTGAACGCGTCGCTAAAACGCCGCGACGGCCCGGCGTCATCCGGAACCGGCAGCACGAGGGCGGTGTCGCGCCAGCCGCGGGAGAGCGCGAGCCCGACGGGCCGCCGGGTGGCGACGGCGATCGCGCCGCCCCGGTCGAACGCCACCACGTGGTCGGCCGCCGGCCCGGCCACGGGCACCGGGCGGTACGTGGTGAACAGCTCGGGCCGGTCCCGCCGCAGCCGCAGCGTCCGCGAGACCACCAGCAACTTCGCGGCACCCTCGGCGTCGACCGGCGGCAGCCAGCCCGCGTCGATCTTCGCGAGCAGCGCGGCCCGGTCGGCGAACCCGACCGGACGCCGGTTGTCCGGGTCGACCAGGGAGTTCTCCCACAGCTCGGTGCCCTGGTAGACGTCCGGGACGCCGGGCATGGCGAGCTGGACGAGCTTCTGGCCGAGCGCGTTGCTCCAGCCGGCCGGGGTGATGTCGGCGACGAACGCGTCCACCGACGCCCGCAGCGCCGGGTCGTCGTAGATCCGGTCGACGGCCGCGTGCAGCGCCGTCTCGAACGCCTCGGACGGCGCGGTCCAGTTCGTGGACACCGACGCCTCGCGGGCAGCCTTCTCGGCGTACGCGTGCAGGCGGTCGCGCTCGATCGGCCAGGCGCCGGCCACGGTCTGCCAGAGCAGGTGGGCGAACGCCGGGTCCGGCAGCGGCGCGGCCGCCATCCAGCCGCGCACCGTCCGGGCCCACCGGTCGGGGATCTCGGCGAGGACGGCGAGCCGGGCCCGCACGTCCTCGCCGCGCTTGGTGTCGTGGGTCGAGAGCGTGGTCATCCCGCGCGGCCAGCGCTCCTGCCGGCGGGCCGCGGCCGCGTGCCACTCCGCCGGCGGCACCCCGAACCGGTCCGGGGCCCCGCCGACCTCGTTGAGCGCGACGAACCGGGTCCACCGGTAGTACGCGGTGTCCTCCACGCCCTTGGCCATCACGGCGCCGGTGAGCTGCGGGAAGCGCTGGGCCAGCTCGTCGGCCGGGTCGCGCAGCCGGGCGGTGAGGGCGTCGAGCGTCGCGGCGAGGTCCGGACGCCGCCGGCCCGCCTCCGCCCGCGCCGCCGCCAGGTGCTCCGCGCCGTCGACGCCGTACGACCGGTAGACCGGGAAGCAGGCGGCCAGCTCCGCCAGGGCCTCGCCGGCGTGCGGCACGGACGGTGCGAGGGCCGCGAGGCGGCGCAGCTCCGCCGGGAACATCCGGTGCGCGACCTCGAGCTTGCAGGCGTGGGCCAGCTCCGGCCAGGAGACGGCCGTGCCGGTGAGTGCCGTGTCGAGCGCGGTGAACGCCGGTTCCCCGGCCGGGTCCACGAACAGGCCGCAGACCTCGCGCAGGGCGTCGTAGCCGGTGGTGCCGTCGACCGGCCAGTCCGGCAGCTCCTCGCCGTACTCCAGGATCTTCTCGACGACCAGCCAGACGCCCGGCGCGGCGCCGCGCAGCCGGGCCAGGTAGCCCAGCGGGTCGCGCAGGCCGTCCGGGTGGTCGACGCGCAGCCCGTCGACGTCGCCGTCGGCGACCCAGCGCAGCACCTCCGCGTGGGTGGCGGCGAACACGGCCGGGTCCTCGACCCGCAGCCCGGCGAGGTCGCTGACCGCGAAGAACCGCCGGTACGTCAGCTCCGCGTCGCCGCGCCGCCAGTCGACCAGCCGGTAGTGCTGCCGGTCGTGCACCTCGCGCGGGGGACCGCCGCCGGTGCCCGGCGCGATCGGGTAGCGGTGCTCGTAGTAGCGCAGTTCGCCGTCCTCGACGCGGAGCCGGTCGAGGTCGCGGTCGCCCCCGAGCACCGGGATCAGGATCGGGCCGCGCGACCAGTCGACGTCGAACCAGGCCGCGTACGCCGAGGACGGCCCGTGGGTGAGCACGTCCCACCAGGCGGGATTGGCGGCCGGCACGGCGATTCCGGCGTGGTTGGGCACGATGTCGACGACCAGGCCGAGCCCCGCCGCCGCCAGCGCGGCCGCCAGCCGCCGCCGGCCCGCCTCCCCGCCGAGCGCGGGGTTGGCCCGGCGGTGGTCGACCACGTCGTAGTTGTGCGCCGAGCCCGGCGCCGCCGCCAGCAGCGGCGCGCTGTAGAGGTGGCTCACCCCCAGGGCCGCCAGGTACGGCGCGAGCGCGGCCGTGTCGTCGAAGGTGAAGTCGGGCCGGATCTGCACCCGGTACGTCGAGGTCGGCGCCGGCATACCGGGTCCTCTCAGCTCGTGCGGTCCAGGACGACGAGCGAGCGGTCGGGCACCAGGATCGACCCGCCGGCCGCCACCGTCCCGTCCGCGCCGTCGGCGGTGCTGATCACCGTGGCCCACTTCTGCCCGTACTCGGGGGTCGGGACGGTGAAACGCAGCGGGGCGTCGTGGGCGTTGAAACAGAGCAGGAACGAGTCGTCGAGGTGGCGCTGTCCGTACTGCCCGCGCTCCTTGATGCCCTCGCCGTTGACGAACAGCATGACGGCACGCCCGAAGTGGTTGCCCCAGTCCTCGCGGGTCATCTCCCTACCTTCGGGGGTGAACCAGGCGAGATCCGGCAGCGGCGCGCCGGCGGTGCGGGTCTGCACCGGCAGCCCGGTGAAGAACCGGCGCCGCCGGAACACCCGGTGCCGGGCCCGGAACGCGGTCAGCGTCCGGACGAACTCCAGCAGCTGCTCGTCGGCCTCGGCCCAGTCGACCCAGCTGATCTCGTTGTCCTGGCAGTAGGCGTTGTTGTTGCCGCGCTGGGTCCGGCCGAGCTCGTCGCCGTGGCCGATCATCGGCACACCTTGGGAGAGCAGCAGGGTGGCGAGGAAGTTGCGGCGCTGCCGGGCCCGGAGCGCCAGCACGTCGGGGTCGCCGGTGGGGCCTTCGACGCCGCAGTTCCACGACCGGTTGTGGTTCTCGCCGTCCCGGTTGTCCTCGCCGTTGGCCTCGTTGTGCTTGTCGTTGTAGGACACCAGGTCGGCGAGCGTGAACCCGTCGTGGCAGGTCACGAAGTTGATGCTGTGAAACGGCCGGCGGCCGTCGTCCTGGTAGAGGTCGGCCGAGCCGGAGATCCGGGAGGCGAACTCGGCGAGCGTGGCCGGCTCGCCGCGCCAGAAGTCGCGGACGGTGTCGCGGAACTTGCCGTTCCACTCGGTCCACACCGGCGGGAAGTTGCCGACCTGGTAGCCGCCGGGCCCGATGTCCCAGGGCTCGGCGATCAGCTTCACCTGGCTCACCACCGGGTCCTGCTGCACCACCTCGAAGAACGTCGAAAGGCGGTCGACCTCGTAGAACTCGCGGGCCAGCGTGGCGGCGAGGTCGAACCGGAACCCGTCGACGTGCATCTCGGTCACCCAGTACCGCAGCGAATCCATGATCAGCTGGAGCGAGTGCGGGCTGCGCATGTTGAGGCTGTTGCCTGTGCCCGTGTAGTCGACGTAGTAGCGCCGGTCCTCGTCGGAGAGCCGGTAGTAGCTGGGGTTGTCGATGCCCTTGAAGCAGAGTGCCGGGCCGAGGTGGTTGCCCTCGGCGGTGTGGTTGTAGACGACGTCGAGGATCACCTCGATGCCGGCCGCGTGCAGGCTCTTGACCATGCCGCGGAACTCCTGCACCTGCTGGCCGTGCCGGCCCATCGCCGCGTAGCCGTGGTACGGCGCGAAGAAGCCGATCGTGTTGTAGCCCCAGTAGTTGCGCAGGCCGAGGTCGACGAGGCGGTTGTCGTGGACGAACTGGTGCACGGGCATCAGCTCGATCGCGGTGATGCCCATCTTCTTCAGGTGCTCCACGATCGCCGGGTGGGCGATGCCGGCGTACGTGCCGCGCAGCTCCTCCGGGACGCCGGGGTGCCGCTTGGTGAGGCCACGCACGTGCGCCTCGTAGATCACCGACTCGTGGTAGGGAATGCGCGGCGGGCGGTCGTTGCCCCAGTCGAAGTAGGGGTTGACCACGACCGCCTTGGGCATGTACGGCGCCGAGTCGGCGGTGGACATCCGGGACGGGTCGTCGAAGTCGTAGTCGTAGACCGCCGGGTCCCACTCGACGTCGCCGTCGATGGCCTTGGCGTACGGGTCGAGCAGGAGCTTGTTGGGGTTGCAGCGCAGCCCGGCGCCGGGGTCGAACCGCCCGTGCACGCGGTAGCCGTAGCGCTGGCCGGGCTCGATGCCGGGCAGGTACGCGTGCCAGACGTAGGCGTCGACCTCCTGCAGCGACACGCGCCGCTCGTTGCCGAGGCCCCACTCGTCGAACAGGCAGAGCTCCACCGCCTCGGCGACCTCCGAGAAGATCGCGAAGTTGGTGCCGGTGCCGTCGTACGTGGCGCCGAGGGGATACCGCTGGCCGGGCCAGACCTGCATGCGACGCTGCCTCCCGAGGGTGAGTTGCGGCGCCGGCCCGGAATGTTCCGGGCCGGCGCTGCGCAGCGTACCCTCAGCGCTGGTCGATCCCCACGTAGTCGCGTTTGGCCGCGCCGGTGTACAGCTGGCGCGGGCGGCCGATCTTGGTCGCCGGGTCGTTGATCATCTCGCGCCACTGCGCGATCCACCCGGGCAGCCGGCCCAGGGCGAACAGCACGGTGAACATCTTCGTCGGGAAGCCCATCGCCTTGTAGATGAGCCCCGTGTAGAAGTCGACGTTCGGGTAGAGCTTGCGGGAGACGAAGAAGTCGTCGGCGAGCGCGATCTCCTCGAGCTGCATGGCGAGGTCGAGCAGCGGGTCCGGCTTGCTCATCCGGGCCAGCACGTCCTGCGCCGACTTCTTCACGATCGCGGCCCGCGGGTCGTAGTTCTTGTAGACCCGGTGCCCGAAGCCCATCAGCTTGACGCCGGCCTCGCGGTTCTTGACCTTGTTGACGAACGCCTTCACGTCGCCGCCGTCGCGCCGGATCTGCTCGAGCATCTCCAGCACGGCCTGGTTGGCGCCGCCGTGCAGCGGGCCCATCAGGGCGTTGACGCCCGCCGCCACCGAGACGAAGAGGTTGGCGTTGGCCGAGCCGACCAGCCGCACCGTTGACGTGGAGCAGTTCTGCTCGTGGTCGGCGTGCAGGATGAACAGCATGTCGAGGGCCTTGGCCATGACCGGGTCGACCTCGTACCTGGTGGCCGGCACCCCGAAGGTCATGCGCAGGAAGTCCTCGACGTAGCCGAGGGCGTTGTCCGGGTAGAGCAGCGGCTGGCCGATCGACTTCTTGTACGCGTACGACGCGATCGTCGGCACCTTCGCGAGCAGCCGGATCGTGGAGATCTCGACCTGGTCGCGGTCGAACGGGTCGAGGCTGTCCTGGTAGAAGGTGGACAGCGCGCTCACGGCGGACGACAGCACCGGCATGGGGTGCGCGTCACGCGGGAAGCCGTCGAAGAAGCCGCGGAAGTCCTCGTGCAGCAGCGTGTGCAGCCGGACCTTGTCGGTGAAGTCGGCGAGCTGGTCGGCCGTCGGCAGCTCGCCGTAGATCAGCAGGTAGCTGACCTCCAGGAACGACGAGTGCTCCGCGAGCTGCTCGATGGGATAGCCGCGGTAGCGCAGAATCCCCGCATCGCCGTCGATGTAGGTGATCTCCGAGGAGCACGCGGCGGTGTTGACGAAGCCCGGGTCGTACGTGACGAAGCCGGTCTCCTTCAGCAACGCGCCGACGTCGAGGCCCGCGGCCCCCTCCACGGCCGGGCGTACCGCCATCGACAGCTGTCCGGCCGGGTGGTCAAGCTTGACATCGGTCATCTGGTTCCTCGCTTTTGACGGGTGGGGGATGTCACGTCGTTGTTACGCCTCGGTACAACCGTAATCGGTCGGCATGATCGCTCGGAATCACGCCCTGCCGGTCAACGGTGCGTCATTGCCCACACCCCGGCGACCCCACGCCCTGTTTGTCCGCTTTATCGCCCCAGCGGAAGCTGGCGCAGGGTGCTGCCGCTGATCTCGTACACCGCGAGGTCGTTGGCACCCGCGCGGAAGACCGACTCGTCGGTGACGAGCGCGGCGAACCGGCGGCCCTTCTTGTCCGCCCAGGTGGCCTGCGTGGTCGCGGCGATCCGTCCGTTGACGGCGATCGCGAGCGGGGTGCCGTCGCGGACGGAGGCCGGCAGCTTGCCGTAGACCAGCGCCGGCACCTGCCCGCCGGACGGATCCACGTCGGCGAATTCGCCGGCGTTCGCGACGGTCACCGCCGGCCCCGGCGCGTCGCTCACCGGCCGCGTGGCGACCTCGGTGCCGACCAGCTCAGGGTGGATCCGCGGCGGCATTTTCGGACCCGACCGGCCGCCCACGATGTTCCGGAACGTCACTGTGTCGGGGATGGTGACCGGTTTTCCGGGCAGGTCGCAGTAGACGTGGTCGGGGGTCGACCGGGGCGGCTCCGACAGCGGGCGGCCGTCGACCTCCCAGGGCACCGCCACGCCGGCCAGCTCGGCGACGCTCGGCAGCAGGTCGACGTGCTGCCAGTTGCGGTCGTCGACGGCATCGGTGGCCTGGGCCGGCGTCCGGACGAACAGCGGCACCCAGAGCACCTCCTCCGGCGAGGCCCGCACCGCCGACATGCCGCGGCCCTGGTGGTTGATCGTGAACGAGACGCCGTGGTCGGCCGTCACGATCACGACGGCCTGGTCCCAGAGCCCCGTTTCCTTCATCCGCGCGATCATCGTGCCGATGAGCCGGTCGGTGTAGCCGACCTGCGCCAGGTGCCGGTCGCGGGCCGTCTCGACCCAGCCGGGCCCGTCGAGCGGGAAGTCGTCCGGCGCCTCGTAACGCGTGCCCGACGGCAGGTAGTTCCACGGCGTGTGCGGCATGAGCAGGTGCAGGAAGTGCAGCGTCGGCCGCGGGGCCGGGGTGAGGCCGTCGAGGAACGTGGTGAACCGGCTCGGCTGGTTGTCGTCCAGGGTGTCCCAGCGGAACTTCGGGTCACCGGGTGCCACCCCGGAGCGGGCCTCCGCGCGGGTCGCCTCCCGGTACGAGGCCTCCGGGTCGCGGGCCGGCTCGTCGCGCGGCGACGCGATCTGCCGGAACAGGGCCGCCACCTCGCGCACCAGCACCGGCAGGCCGCCCGGCCGGGGCTGGCCGCCGCACTCCGCGGGCGGGCACAGCTCGGTGATGCTCTCCTGCACCTTGAGGTCGTAGACGCCGCCGAGGAGGGTGAACAGGTTGTCCGGGTAGGCGGCGTAGTGCGGCGCCACCTCCTCCGCCGGGTAGCGGCCCGTCAGCATCGCGGGCATCGCGAACGGCGTCCAGCCGCTCACCCCGGTGGCGTTGCGGTACCAGGTGGACGCGTCGGCCAGCGCGGCGAAGTTCGGGTACCGCTCGCGGTCGATCGTGCCGTCCGGGCCGAGGAGCGAGACGAGGGGGAACTCGTCGAGCATGAGCATGACCACCGGCGGGTGGCTGGCCGAGGTGCGGGCCACGTCGCCGCGGGCGGTCAGCGCCGACGTCGGCAGGACGACGGCCGAGGTCGGCGACGCGAAGGCGAACAGGGCGACGAAGACCAGCGGGCCGAGGGAGGCGAGGCGCAGCAGCTGGCCGGGGACGCGCCAGCGCAGGTACGCGTACCCGACCCCGGCGCCGACCGCGACCGCCAGGCCGGCCAGCGGCAGCCCGCGCAGCGGCAGCAGGTGCTTGCCGACCTGCACGGCGATCGCGGCGACGAGCAGGCCGACGGTGACCGTGTGCGCGATCCGGCGGGTCCGCGCGCCGAACACCCGGGTCAGCGCGCCGAGCGTCCACAGTGCCAGCGGCGGCACCAGCGTGAGGAGCGCGACCAGCAGCAGGATGTCGCCGCGGCCGGCGCCGTAGAACAGGAAGAAGTCGGGGCTGCGGCCGGTGACGTCGAGCAGCGGTTGGGCGATCGCCAGCCCGCACAGGGCAAGGATCTCCAGCGCCGGGGCGACCTCCGTGCGGGCCCAGGCCGCGACCCGCTTCGCCGCCTCACGCACGCCGGACGCCCGCGAGCAGCGTACGGGTGCCGCCGGGCAGGGTCTCGCGGCGGGCGATGTCGAACCGCTCGCCGAGCAGGCGGACGAACGTCTCGACGTGGTAGTCCGGGAACAGGCCGTCGGGCTTGTTCGCGAGCAGCCGGCGCGCCATCGGGTCGTCCGGGTGGACGAACTCCACGACGAGGTGGCGGCCCATGCCGGCGAACCAGTCGACGATCGCCGGCAGCGGGACGTTGCGGCCGATCGCCAGGTGGTGCACGAGCGCCAGGGCGAGCGTCACGTCGGCGGCCGCCGCCCGCGCGGCGAAGCCGGACCGCTCCACGCCGGCCCAGCCGCCGCCCGGCGACGGGTCGGCGAGGTCCATCACGATCGGCAGGATGCGCCGCTCCCCCTCCGCCTTGAGCCGGCGGTAGAGGGTGTCGACGACGGCGGCGTCCGCCTCGACGGCGACGACGTACGCGCCGGCCCGCGCCGCCTGGCGGGAGAAGGCACCGTCGTTGGCGCCGAGGTCGAGGACGAGGTCCTTCGCGGGTGCGGCGGCGAGGGCCGCGTCGACGAAGGCGGCCTTGGCCGCGGCGTCGGCGTCGGTGTACGAGCAGGTCTCCCGGTAGTCACCCCAGTGCGTGGCCGGGGGCCGCCAGTCGAGCTTGGCGACCAGCTTGGCCATCGCGCGGGCGGCGGCCGCGACCAGCTCGTCGGTGAAGCCGGCGTCGCGCAGCTGCGCGCGGACCGCGCCGGTGCTCGTGGCGGCGTTGCGGTTCTGCATGCTGTCGTGCAGGTGGACGTGCTTGAGCACGCCCGGCGCGAGCCTCTTGGTGCCGCCCAGCATCCGGCGCATCTGGCCGGGCGTGATGCCGTCGATCTGGGCCCGCAGCAGCGGGCGGGGGTCCAGGTCGAGGTGCGCCTGGAGCATCAGCGGGTAGAGCAGCGTCTGGCAGAACTGGCGGTAGCCGGCCCAGGGCTCGCCCGGCCGGGCCGGCTCGAACGACCCGACGTCGATGAACTCGGGCCGTGCGGCACCGCGCCACTGCACGTTGTAGGCCGAGCCGTCCTTCATCGTGAAGCCCGCCGCCAGCGCGCGCTGGAGCAGGTCCAGGTGGAGGGCCGCGGCGTCCTGGAGCATCGCGTGCGACCACTCGTACGGATAGGTCACGAACGGCAGCGGCGCGTGTCGCAGCGTCGCCGTCCACGTACCGGGCTCGCCCGGCAGCTCGCGCTCGACCTCCTCGGTGGCGGTGACGCTGCCGTCGGCCTGGGCGGCGGCGAAGAAGTCGCTGTCGCGCAGCGCCTTCCAGTCCTGCGCCGCCCGCGGGCCGAGGCCGCGGAGCACCTCGCCGCCGGCGAGGAAGATCCTGGTTTGCGGGTCGCGGAAGGAGCCCGGCTCGGGGCGCGGCCGGGCGTCGTCTGGTGTCACCGGGCGTTCAGTCCTTGTCGGCGGCCGCCGTGGTGCTCGTCGCCTCCGGTTGTGCCTGGCGCTGCGCCGCCGTCGTCGCGACCGGCGTCCGGCGCCGGAAGATGCTCGTCAGCCGCCGCCAGTAGAGCTTGGCGGCCACCACCACGCCGGCCGTGCCGGCCACCAGCGCCTGCACGATCAGGCTGCCCGACCCCGCGTCCAGGTAGGCCAGATGCGTCGGCATCCCGCCCCTCCCTCCGTCACTTGGCCACGCGCGCCAACCCCGCCCCCGCGGTCACGAAGGCGCGCAGTGATCGTCCCGTCCTCCCCACGGCACCCGCTTCATCGCGCCGACGCCAGCCGTTGGGCTGTTTGTCACATGCCGTACCCGAACCCTACGCTTGTGATCCGCTTCGCGCACCGTCCTCCGTGGGTCTGTCTCGCATGTTTTGTCTGGCCGAGGCGGTGTCCGATTCGTTCAAGACCACGGCGTGTCGCGCCGCCTACGGTGGCCGCATGACTGTTCGCATCGAAGTGTTCGGGCTGGTCGTCGCCGACATGGCGGCCTCGCTGGCGTTCTACCGCGCGCTCGGCCTCGACATCCCCGCGCCGGCCGACACGGAGCCCCATGTCGACGTCGCGCTCCCCGGCGGCCTGCGGCTGTCGTTCGACACGGAGGGGACGATCCGCTCGTTCGACCCGTCGTGGCGCGCGCCGGCGGAGCGCGGCGGTCGGGCGGCGCTGGCGTTCCGCTGCGACTCGCCGGCGGAGGTCGACCGGGTCTACGCGGCGTTGACCGGCGCCGGGTACGAGGGACACCTCGAGCCGTTCGACGCGTTCTGGGGCCAGCGGTACGCCACGGTGCGCGACCCTGACGGGAACGGCGTCGACCTGTTCGCCCCGCTAACCTGATCGGCCCAGGCCGCCGAGCGGCACGCCGGCCAGCGCGCGCACGTCGCGGGCCAGGTGCGGCTGGTCGGCGTAGCCGGCGTCGGCCGCCACCCGCGCCGCCGGCAGCCCGGAGCGGAGCAGGGCGAGCGCGCGGCGCAGCCGCAGGATGCGGGCGAGCGTCTTCGGGCCGTAGCCGAACAGGTCGGTGGAGGCACGCCGGAGCTGCCGCTCGCTCGGCCCGACGGCGGCGGCCGTCCCGGCCACGGTGGCGCCGCCCGCGAGGTGGCGCACGATCACGGGCCCGCGCGGGTCGGGGCCACCCGCCTCGGCCAGCCGCCGGTGGGCCACCCGGTCGAGCAGGTCGGCGGCCGTGCGGGCGTCGGTCGGGGTGGCCGCCGCGACGGCCGCCGTGGGCCAGAGGTCGTCGAGCGCCGGCCGGCGGTCCCGCAGCTCCCCCGCCGGCACGCCGAACACCGCCGGCCCCGTCCCGGGCGGGAACCGCAGCCCCACGATCTCGTCGCCGGGCTCCAGGCGGCTGAGCTTGGCGGTCGTGTCGGGACCGGCGACCATGAGGCCGGACCGGCTGGACCAGATCAGGTCGGTGCAGCCGTCGGGCAGGATCCGCGCCTCGTGGGCGGCCTCGACCCGCCGCCGCCACACGACCGCGCCGGTGCGTTCCGCCCGGAACTCCTCGATCCCCACGCCGCCGAGCCTGCCACGCGGGTACGACGTTCACGGTGCCCATCCTTGGCCTTGCCGGCTTGCCCGGTTTTCCCGGCTTGCTGGGCTATCCGGGCTCTCCGGGCGGCGGTGGAACAGCCACATCCGGAGGAGGACGAAGCGGAGCAGGGTGGCCGTGGCGTTCGCGGCGACGAGGACGGTGAGTTCGACCGCGCGGGACGGCGCCGGCGCCAGGGCGTGCAGGGCGGCCAGGGCCCCGCTCGTCAGGGCCAGGCCCAGGGCGAAGACGGCGAGGCCCTGGGCGTGGTGCCGGGCGGCGTCGCGGCGTCCGGTGACGCCGAAGGTCAGGCGGCGGTTCGCGGCCGTGTTCGCGACGGCGGTCACCAGCAGGGCGGCCAGGTTCGCGGGCTGCGCGCCGAGGGGGTCGCGGAGCAGCGCGTACAGGACGAGGAAGGCGATCGTGCTGGCCACGCCGACCATCGCGAACCGGGCGAGCTGGCCGCCGAGGCCGCCCGGGGCCGCGCGGCCCAGGGCGGTGCGCACCTCGTGCAGCGGGAGGGCACCGGTCAGCGCGGCGCGGGCCAGGCGGGCGATGCCGCGCAGGTCGGCGAGGACCGTCGGGACGATGTCGACCCGGCTGTCCGGGTCGTCGACCCAGTCGACCGGGACCTCGTGGATGCGCAGCCGGGCCCACTGCGCCAGCACCAGCAGTTCGGTGTCGAAGAACCAGCCGGTGTCGCGTACCAGCGGGAGGAGTGTGGTCGCCACGTCCCGGCGGATCGCCTTGAAGCCGCACTGGGCGTCGGAGAAGCGGGCCGCGAGCGTGCCGCGCAGCAGCAGGTTGTAGCCGCGGGAGAGCACCTCGCGGCGCGGACCGCGGACGACCCGGGCACCGCGGCGCAGCCGCGAGCCGATCGCCACGTCGCTGTGGCCGGAGATCAGCGGTGCGACGAGCGGGAGGAGCGCCGCCAGGTCCGTCGACAGGTCGACGTCCACGTAGGCCAGGACCGCCGACTCCGATGCGGACCAGGCCGCCTGGAGGGCACCGCCGCGGCCCTTGCGCTCCAGCCGGAGTACGGCGACGCCGGGCAGCTCGGCCGCCAGGTCGCCGGCGACCTCGGGGGTCCGGTCGGTGCTGGCGTTGTCGGCGATCGTGATCCGGAACGAGTACGGGAACTCGGCGCTGAGGAAGGCGTGCAGGCGGCGCACCGACGGGCCGAGGTCGGTCTCCTCGTTGTAGACCGGGACGACGACGTCGAGGACGGCCGGCGCGGTGGTGGTCGCGGCACCGTCCCGGCCGCCGGCGGCGGCTCCGGCGGCGGCTCCGGCGACGGGTCCCGCGGCGGGTCCGGCAGCGGGTCCGGCGGCGGCTCCGGCGGCGGTCATGCTGCGCCGCCCGAGAGGTCGTACACGGTCATGCCGCCGATCGTCTGGGCGGTGAAGGTGGCGCTGACCCAGGCGGCGATGTCGCCGCTGGCGTCGCTGCCGCCGTTGGCCCGGAAGCCGCCGCCACCGACGAAGTAGTGGATCTTCTTCTCCGCGACGTGGCGCTGGAACTGGGCGAGGGTCGGGGACGGGTCGCTGCCGTTGAAGCCGCCGACCGGCATGACCGGCAGCCGGGTGGCGAGCTGGAGGCCGGCGGCGTTGTTGGATCCGACGGCGGCGGCCACCCAGGTGTACGCCTCGGCGTCCGCCTCGAGGGCCGCGACCAGCGCGGGGTCGGGGGTACGGGCGTCGAGCAGGCCGCCCATGCCGCCGGGGCCGTTATCCGGACCGAACCCGCCCGGATTACGTGGCCTGGTGCCCTGCCGGTCGCGGGTCTGGCCGCTCCCCTGCTGGCCGCCGCTGGTGTCGGGCGGGAGGGTGTTCGGCGGGGTGACGCCGGTGGCTCCCGGTGGGGCGAAGCCGGCGACGCCGGTGGCGGGTCCGCGGCCGGCGAAGCCGCCGGGTCCGCCGCCGGCCGGACCGAAGCGGCCGGCGCCAGCCGGACCCGCCGACGGGATGGAGCCGGTGTGCGGCGTGGCAGCCGTGGCGACGGAGTAGCTCAGCGGCCCGGCGAGCGCCGCCACCGCCGCGAGCGTGATCACCGCGCCGGTGCCGAGCCGGGGCAGGCGTGCGGCCACGAGCAGGCCGGCGGCGCCGGCGAGACCGGCCGCGAGCACCGCCGGCCGCAGCCACGGCTGCCAGTCGGGACTCCGGCCGAGCAGCACCCACGCCCACATGGCGGTGACCGCCATCGCGGCGGCCAGCGCCAGGGCCGCCGCCGCCCGTGCCATGGAGGCGCCGCCACGGCGGGCCGGCCGGCCGACCGGCGCGAACCCGGCGTGTGCCGCGACGACGTCCGCGGCGGTGGGGGCCACGGATGGTTCCGCGGCCTCGGCTTCCTCCACTGTGGTCGGATCGGCCGCTGCCGGGGCGGTTGCCGGTGTCGCCGCGGCGGTGCGCGGGCGTGCGCGGCGCCAGAGGACGGTGGTGCCCATGCCGACCAGGGCGCCGATCGCCGGCGCCAGGGCCACCGTGTAGTAGGCGTGGAAGATGCCCTGCATCAGCGAGAACGTCGCGGCCGTGACCAGCAGCCAGCCGCCCCAGAGCAGGAAGCCGGCGCGGGTGCGGTCCGTGCGGCGGGCCCTGGCCGTGGTCACCAGGCCGGCGACCAGCAGGAGCAGCGCGGCGGGGAGGAGCCACGACACCTGGCCGCCGATCTCCGCGTCGAACATCCGGCCGAGGCCGGTCTGGCCCCAACCGCCGCCGCCCCGGCCGCCGCCGGGGCCCGGACCCGGGCCGCCGCCACCGCCGACGCTGCCGACCTGTTCGCCGGTGATGCGGCCGAGGCCGTTGTAACCCAGGGTCAGCTCCAGGACGCTGTTGGCCTGCGAGCCGCCGATGTACGGGCGGGCGGACGCCGGCATCAGCTCGACGATCGCCACCCACCAGCCGGCCGCGGCGACCAGCGCGCCGCCCGCGACCAGCAGGTGCCACACGCGCCGCGCGACCCCGGTGGGGGCGGCCACCAGGTACGCCAGGGCGAACGCGGGGACCACCAGCAGGGCCTGCAGCATCTTGGTGAGGAAGCCGAGGCCGACGAGGGCGCCGGCCAGGGCGAGCCAGCGGACGGAGGCGCGCTCGACCGCCCGTACCGTCGCGTAGGCCGCACCCACCAGCAGCAGCATCAGCAGCGCGTCGGGGTTGTTGAACCGGAACATCAGCGTCGCCACCGGGGTCAGCGCGAGCACGGCGCCGGCGAGGAGGCCCGCGGCGTCGCCGTACCAGCGGCGGACCGTGGCGAAGACCACGCCGACCGTGGCGACCCCGCACAGGGCCTGCGGCACGAGGATCGACCAGGAGTTCAGGCCGAAGGCGCGCACGGACAGAGCCATCAGCCACAACGACGCCGGCGTCTTGTCGACCGTGATCGAGTTGCCCGCGTCGGACGAGCCGAAGAAGAACGCCTTCCAGCTCTCCGATCCGGCCTGCACCGCCGCCGAGTAGAACGCGTTGGCCCAGCCGGACGCCGACAGGCCCCACAGGTACAGGAGCGCGGTGCCGGCGAGCAGCCCGGCGAGCGCCAACCGCGGCACCCACCGCCTGACCGGGGCCGTGCGAGGTATGGACACTGTGGAGGGAAGAGCCAGCTGCGTCATGCGGGACAGGTTGTCGGGCCAGGCTGCGCCGGACCGATCTCCCGCCTATGTGTCCGCTGTGAACCGCGGCAGCCGTACCGTGAACGTGGTCGTGCCCGGCTCGCTCGCCACCGTGACGTCGCCGCGGTGCGCGTCCACGACGGCGGCGACGATCGCGAGGCCGAGGCCGGTGCTGCCGGCGGCGCGGGACCGCGACGAGTCCCCGCGGGTGAACCGCTCGAAGATCTCGTCGCGCGGCCCGGCCGGGATGCCGGGTCCGTCGTCGGTCACCGTCAGCACCGCCCGGTCGCCGTCGACGGTGAGCGCGGTGACGGCGGTCGTGCCCGGCGGTGTGTGGGCACGCGCGTTGGCGAGCAGGTTCGCCACCACCTGGTGCAGCCGGGCCGGGTCGCCGCGGACGAGGACGGCGCCGTCGGGCAGGTCGAGGCGCCACGTGTGGTCGGGCCCGGCGGCGTGGGCGTCGCCGACGGCGTCCACGACGAGAGCGGTGAGGTCGACCGCCTCGGCGGCGAGCGGCCGCCCGGCGTCGAGCCGGGCGAGGAGCAGCAGGTCGTCGACGAGGGCGGTCATCCGGGCACCCTCGGACTCGACGCGCCGGAGGGCGTGGGCCACGTCGGCGGGTACGGGCTCGCGGCCGCGCCGGGCCAACTCGGCGTACCCGCGGATGGCGGCGAGCGGCGTACGCAGTTCGTGGCTGGCGTCGGCGACGAACTGCCGTACCCGCGTCTCGCTGGCGTGCCGCGCGGCCAAGGCGTCGCTGACGTGGGTGAGCATCCGGTTGAGCGCGGCACCGACCCGCCCAACCTCGGTGTCCGGGTCGGTGTCGGCGTCCGGCACCCGCACCGGCAGCGCCACTTCGCCGCGGTCGAGCGGCAACTCGGTGACCCGCGCGGCGGTCGCCGCCACCCGCTCCAGGGGCCGCAGCGACCGCCGGATGATCAGAGCGCCGGCGGCTCCCGCGAGCAGCAGGGCACCGGCGGCGAGGGCACTCTCGACGATGACGAGATCGCGGACGGTACGGTCGACCGGCGCCAGCGGCAGCCCCAGCACGACGGTGGCGTCCCCGTCGACCCGCGCCGCCAGCCGGTAGCGGCCGGCGTCACCCAGATCCCGGGTGTACGCCCGCCCGTCGACGGGCACACCCGCGATCGCGGCGTCGGCGGCGTCCGGGACGGCGAGGATCGCAGTGGTGGACGCCGGGTCCCGTATCCCGGAGATCGTGACCCGCCCACCGACGACGACGGCACCGAGGGTCCCGGGCGGCTGCCCGTTGACGATCGGCCCGACGTCCCTCCACTCGGCCGGCGTCGGCAGCCGCCGCGCGGGTCCGGGCGGAGGCGGCGCGGCCCGGCCGAGCCCGACGCGACCCTGCGAGGCGGTGAGCTGCCGGTCGAGCTGCCCGATCAGCGATCCCCGGATGGCGAACGTGGCGACGACGCCGGTGCTGACCAGGACGGCGGAGAGCAGCGCGATCACCGCGA
>Ga0164243_10003264_pt1 | contig 26082 bp, 18 predicted proteins | sample OricompcompostOP_FD_108781 | JGI IMG/M metagenome (GOLD analysis project Ga0164243, IMG submission 108781) | Organic Plus compost microbial communities from Emeryville, California, USA - Original compost - Organic plus compost (OP) | ecosystem: Engineered > Solid waste > Mixed feedstock >...
ACTACGCCAACCGGCCGGCGCTCGAGCTGGCCGACCGGCTCGCGGCGCTGTCGCCGATGCCGGGCACGCGCGTGCTGCTCGGCGGCGGCGGCAGCGAGGCGATCGACACCGCCGTCAAGCTCGCCCGCCGCTACTGGAGCGAGCTCGGCCAGCCGCAGCGCACGCACGTGATCACCCGCCGCCACTGCTACCACGGCGTCAACGGCGCCGGCACGAGCATGAGCGGCATCGCCGCCAACCGCGCCGGCTGGGGGCCGCTGCTGCCCGACGTCACGCAGGTCGACCACGACCGCCCGGAGGCGCTGGAGGAGGAGATCGCGCGGCTCGGCGCCGACCGCGTCGCGGCCTTCTTCTGCGAGCCGGTGATCGGCGCCGGCGGCGTGCGCCCGCCGGCGCCCGGCTACATCGAGCGGGTCGCGGCGATCTGCCGCGAGCACGGGATCCTCTACGTCAGCGACGAGGTGATCTGCGGCTTCGGCCGGCTCGGCCGCTGGTTCGGGATCGAGCGCTTCGGCGTCGTCCCCGACATGATCGTCTTCGCCAAGGGCGTGACGAGCGGCTACCTGCCGCTCGGCGGCCTGCTCGTCGGCGAGCGGGTCGCGGCTCCGTTCTGGGACGAGCCCGGCCGCGTGCTGCGCCACGGCTACACGTTCGCCGGCCATCCGGCCTGCTGCGCCGTCGCGCTGGCGACGATCGCGACGATCGAGCGCGAGGGGCTGCTCGCCCGCGCCGACGAGCTGGAGGGGCTGCTGGCGCAGCGGATCGGCCCGCTGCGCGACCACGAGCTGGTCGCCGAGGTGCGCTGCGGCACCGGCGCGCTGGCCGCGGTCGAGCTGACCGCGACCGGCGCCGACCCGGCGCCGAGCGGGCGCTTCGTCGCGGCGGTGCGCGACGCCGGCGCGATCGTGCGCGCGACCGACGAGCGGACGGTCGCGATCTGCACGCCGCTGACCGCGACCGCCGAGCACGTCGCGCTGCTGCGCGGCGCCTTCGACACCGCGCTGGAGGAGCTCGCGCGCTCGCGCGAGACGGCGGCGGCCGTGGACGCGGCGTGAGCGGCGCGCTGCGCGGCGTCTACGTCGACGGCGCCTGGCGGCCCGGCGCCGACGAGCTGGTCGCCGTCAACCCGGCGCGGCCGGCCGAGCAGCTCGGCCGCTACGCGCTCGCCGGCGCCGCCGACGTCGACGACGCGCTCGCCGCCGCGCGCGCGGCGCTGCCGGCGTGGCGCGCCCGCCCGGGGCTGGAGCGCGCCGAGCTGCTCCACCGCGCCGCCGCGATCGTCGAGCAGCGCAGCGAGCAGATCGCCGTCGCGCTGACGCGCGAGGAGGGCAAGACGATCGGCGAGGCGCGCGGCGAGGTCCGCCGCGGCGTCGGCGTCCTGCGCTACTTCGCCGGCGAGGTCTCCCAGCCGGCCGGCGAGGTCTACCAGAGCGCCGTCGAGGGCCGCTTCCTGTTCACGCTGCAGGAGCCGCTCGGCGTCGTCGCGGTCGTCACGCCGTGGAACTTCCCGGTCGCGATCCCGCTGTGGAAGATCGCGCCGGCGCTCGCCTTCGGCAACACCGTCGTGTGGAAGCCGGCGACGCCGACGCCGCAGTCGTCGGTCCACGTGATCGAGGCGCTGCACGACGCCGGCTTCCCGCCCGGCGTCGTCAACCTGCTGCTCGGCGGCCGCTCGCCGGTCGGCCAGGCGCTGGTCGACGCGCCCGGGGTCGACGCGATCTCGTTCACCGGCTCCAACCCGGTCGGCCGCGCGATCGAGCGGGCGGCGACCGCGCGCGGCGTGAAGGTGCAGCTGGAGCTGGGCGGGAAGAACCCGGTCGTGGTGCTGCCCGACGCCGACGTCGCCCTCGCCGTCCGCGAGACGGTCCGCGGCGCGATGCTGTCGACCGGGCAGAAGTGCACGGCGACCTCGCGCGCGATCGTCGTTGGCGACGTCGCCGACGCCTTCGAGCAGGCGCTGCTGGAGGCGGTCCGCGGGCTGCGCGTCGGCGACCCGCTCGACCCCGCCGTCGACGTCGGTCCGCTCGTCTCGGCCGGCCAGCGCGACGCGGTCGCCGCCCATCTCGACCAGGCCCGCGCCGAGGGGCTGCGCGTCGGCGCCGGCGGCGGGCTGCTGGAGCGGCCCGACGGCGGCTGGTTCGTCGAGCCGACCGTCTACCTCGACGTCGACCCGCGCTCGCCGATCGCGCGCGAGGAGATCTTCGGCCCGGTGCTGGCGGTGATGCGGGCGCCCGACCTCGACGCGGCGATCGCGCTCGCCAACGACGTCGACTTCGGCCTCTCCGCGTCGGTCTTCACGCGCGACGTCGAGGCCGCCTTCCGCTTCGTGCGCGGGGTCGACGCCGGGCTCGTCCACGTCAACTCCGAGACGACCGGCAGCGAGACGCAGGTGCCGTTCGGCGGGATGAAGGCCTCCAGCTCCCACTCGCGCGAGCAGGGCCGGGCGGCGCGCGCCTTCTACACCGCGACCAAGACCGTCTTCCTCGACATGCCGGCGGCGGCATGATCGCCGCGCTCTCCCGCATCGTCGGCCCCGACGACGTGCTGCCCGGCGCGCCGGCGCCCTACGGCGAGGACGCGACCGGCGCGACGCTCGGCCTGCGCGGCGAGGCCGACGCGGTCGTGCGCCCGGCGACCGCCGAGCAGGTGCGCGAGGTCGTCGCCTGGTGCTACGAGCACGACGTGCCGATCGTGCCGCGCGGCGGCGGGACCGGCTTCGCCGGTGGCGCCGTGCCCGAGGGGCGCGGCGTCGTGCTGTCGCTGGAGCGGCTGCGGCGCGTGCGGGCGCTCGACCCCGGCGCCTGGCGGATGCAGGTCGAGGCCGGCGTGCGGACCGAGACGGTCGCCCGCCGCGCGCGCGAGAGCGGCCTCTTCTTCCCGCCCAACCCCGGCGCCGCCGAGCAGTCGCTGATCGGCGGCAACATCGCGACCAACGCCGGCGGCTCGCGTGCCTTCAAGTACGGCGTCACGCGCCGCTGGGTGACCGGCCTGGAGGTCGTCGTCGCGCCCGGCGAGCTGGTGACGGTCGGCGGTCCGCTGCGCAAGGACGTCGGCGGCTACGACCTCGTCGGGCTGATGTGCGGCTCGGAGGGGACGCTGGGGATCGTCACCGCCGCCTGGCTGGCGCTGCTGCCGGCGCCGGAGGAGCGGGCGCTGCTGGCCGGCTGGTACGCCGACCGCGCCGCCGGCTGCGCGGCGATCGAGGCGGTCTTCGCCTGCGGCGCGCAGCCGGCCGCGATCGAGTTCGCCGACGCCGGCGCGATCGCCGCCGCGCGCGCCGCGGCGCCGTCGCCGATCCCGGCCGACGCCGGCTTCCTCGTGCTGCTGGAGGTCGACGGCTCGGCGGCCGAGGTCGCCGCGACCTGCGCCGAGGCCGCCGACGCGCTCGCGAGCGACGCGCTCGCCGTCGAGCAGCTCGGCGGCCGCGCCGAGATCGACGCGCTGCTGCGCTGGCGCGACGGCATCTCGCTGGCGGTCACCGGCGTCACCGGCGCGAAGGTCAGCGACGACGTCGCCGTGCCGGTCGACCGCGTCGAGGCGGCGCTCGCCGACGCCGAGGAGATCGGCGCGCGCCACGGCCTGCCGGTCTGCAGCTGGGGCCACGCCGGCGACGGCAACCTCCACGTCAGCTTCCTGCTGCCGGCCGGCGAGGAGGGCGGCCGCGAGCGCGCCCGCGCCGCCAGCCGCGAGCTGCACCGCGCGGCGGTCGCGCTCGGCGGCGCGATCTCCGGCGAGCACGGGATCGGGCTCGTCAAGCGCGGCGAGCTGGAGCGCCAGCTCGGCCCGGTCGGCGCGCGGCTGCACGCGACGCTGAAGGAGGCGCTCGATCCCAAGCGCCTGTTCAACCCCGACAAGAAGCGGTGAGGCAGCGATGACCCAGACCGTCTCCGACCGGATCGTCGAGGTGCTGCGTTCGCACGGCGTCGAGACGGTCTTCGGCATCCCCGGCGTCCACAACCTCGCGCTGTTCGAGGCGCTCGACCGCTCCGAGATCCGCGCGGTCGTCGTCCGCCACGAGGCGACGGCGGCGTACGCGGCCGACGCCTGCGGGCGGCTGACCGGCCGTCCCGGCGTCTGCATCACGACCTCCGGCCCCGGCGCCGCCAACACGGTCGCCGCGATGGGCGAGGCGCAGGCGTCGCGGGCGCCGCTGCTGCACCTGACGACGACCGTCGCCCGCCGCCACCTCGGCGGCGAGGTCTCGCGCGGGGTCCTGCACGAGCATCCCGAGCAGCAGGCGATCTTCCGTCCGGTGACGAAGCTCGCCCGCCACGTCGACGAGCCCGACGAGGTCGCCGCGGTCGTCGACCACGCGCTCGCGTTCGCCGCCTCGGCGCCGGCCGCGCCGGCCTACGTCGAGATCCCCACCGACGTGCTCGGCCAGCCGGCCGCGGGCCACGCGGTCGGCGGCAGCGGCCAGCCGGCCGCCTCGCCCGACCGCGCCGCGCTGCGCGAGCTGGCGGCGCGGCTGACGCGCGCCGAGCGGCCGCTGATCTGGGTCGGCTCGGGCGCCGCGCGCGAGGCCGGCGCGATCGTCGCGCTGGCGGAGCGGCTCGGCGCGCCGGTCGTGCTGACCCACTCGGCCAAGCGCGCCTGGGGCGAGGGGTCGCATCCGCTGGTGGTGCGCCATCCGCCGCACGAGCCGCCGGTCGAGCGGCTGTGCGCGGCCGCCGACACGGTGCTGGTGCTCGGCAGCGACCTCGACGGGATGATGACCCAGGAGTTCCGCCTGCCGCTCGCCGACGTGCTGCGGATCGACGTCGACTCCCGCCGCCTCGAGCTCCCCTACCCGAGCGACCTGCCGGTGCTCGGCGACGCCGCGCTGGTGCTGCGCGGGCTGCTGTCGCTGCTCGGCGCGCGCGAGCGCGGCTGGGGCGGCGAGGCGGTCGCGGCCGCCGACGCGGAGGCCGGCGCCGCGCTCGCGCAGGAGCCCGAGGCGGCGGCCGGCCTCGCCTTCGTCGACGCGCTCGACACGGCGCTCGGCGAGCGCGACGCCGTCGTCGTCTGCGACATGGCGATCGCCGCCTACTGGACCGGCGCCTACCTGCCGCTGCGGCCGACGCGCCGGATCGTCTACCCGATGGGCTGGGGGACGCTCGGCTTCGCGCTGCCGGCGGCGGTCGGCGCCGCCGCCTGCGCGGCCGGGCGGACGGTCGCGATCTGCGGCGACGGCGGCGCGCTGTTCGCGATCGGCGAGCTGGCGACGATCGCGCAGGAGCGGCTGCCGGTGACCGTCGTGGTGCAGAGCGACGGCGGCTACGGGATGCTGCGCTACGACGAGGAGCTGACCTACGAGCGCGCCTTCGCCGTCGACCTGCGGCCGCCCGACTTCCCCGCGCTCGCGGCCGCCTTCGGCTTCGCCGTCGAGCGGGTCGAGCTCGACGGCGGGGGCCTGGCGGAGGCGCTGGCGCGCGGGCTCGACGCCGACGGCCCGGCGCTGGTCGAGGTCGTCGGGACGCTGACGCCGCCGCGCACGACGTCGGCGCGCTGGCCGCTGAAGGGCGGGCTCCACGGCGCCCGCCGCTAGAGCGGGCGCCTGGACGCGCGTTCCCGGCTCATAGACTGCCGCCGTCGGGATGGACCGCTTCACGCTCCGGGAGATGCTGGCGCAGGAGTCGCTCGGGCTGCGGCTGGTGACGCCCAGCTCGGAGCCGGTGCTCGACCGCGCCGTGATGGGCGCGCACGGCACCGAGGCGCTCCACCCGGTCCCGTGGATGCAGCGCGACTGGTCGCTGCTGATCACCGGCGTGCGGCTGGTCGACCGGCCCGACCGCCAGGCGGCGCTCGTCGACGAGCTGGCCGACGGCGGGCTGGCGGCGCTCGGCTTCGGCGTCGGGATCGACTTCGACGAGGTGCCCGCGGCGCTCGTGCGGGCCGCCAACGCGCGCGGCTTCCCCGTCTTCGAGATCCCGCTCAGAACGCCGTTCCGCGAGATCATCGCGTTCGTCAACCGCTCGCTGCTCAGCACCGACCTGCACTACATGCGGCGGCTGACGTCGATGCGGGAGTTCCTGCTCGACGCGCTGCAGCATCCCGACCCGGCCGAGACGGTCGTGCAGCGGATCGCCTCGCTGCTGGACGGGACCGCGGTCCTGTTCTCGCGCGAGGGGCGGGTCGAGGCGGCGGTCGGGCCGATCGCGGCGAGCGAGCTGTGGCACTCGGTCGCGGCGGTCGCCGCCGGCGAGGAGCCGATCGCCGTCGAGGGCGCGGTGCCGGCCGTCGGGCCGGTCCGCGACCGCGACCGGCTGCAGCGCTGGCTGGTCGTCTGCGGCCGCCCCGGCACCGCCTCCAGCCGCTACCTGCGGCCGCTGCTGGAGACGGCGGTGATGGTGCTGGTCGGGCTCGCCGGCGTGCAGCGGATCACGCGCGGGCTCGAGCGCGCCACCCACGCGACCTTCGTCGCCGACCTGCTCGAGCAGGAGCCGGCGCGCGACACGACCTGGAGCCATCGCGCCGCCGGCCTCGGCGTCGGGGTCGCCGGCCTGCCGCTGCGCGGCGTCGTGATCGCGCTCGCGCCGCCGCGCGGCGCGGCGGCCGCGCCGGCGCCGCCCGACCCGCACGCCGGCGAGCGGCTGCTCGGCGACGTCGAGGCGGCGCTCGGCGACGCCGGCGGGCTGAGAACGGTGATCGCGATCCGCGACGGCGCCGCCTACTGCGTCGTCGAGGCGCAGGCCGAGGAGCTGTCGGTGCGGCTCGACGAGCTGGCGCGCCGCAACCGCGAGCTGGCGATCGGCGTCGGCCGCGCCGTCGCCGACGTCGCCGACGTGCGCACCTCGCTGCGCGACGCCGAGGCGTCGGTGCGCAGCGCCCGCGAGCGTGCGCGGCGCGGCCCGGAGGTCCGCTGGTTCGAGGACCTCGACCTGCTGTCGTGGCTGGTCACGACCGCCGAGGAGAGCGGCCTCGCCGCCAAGCGCAGCCTGCTGCTCGCGCCGCTGGAGGACGACGAGGTGCTGCGCGAGACGCTGCGGCGCTACCTCGAGCAGAGACTGAACGCCGTCAAGGCCGCGAGGGTCCTCAGCATCCACCCCAACTCGCTGCGCTACCGCCTCTCGCGCGCGGAGGAGCGGCTCGGCCGCAGCCTGCAGGATCCGGAGACGATCGCGCTGCTGCACATCGCCCTGCGCGCGACCGGCTCGACCGGCTTGTGAGGAACACCGGGTCGGCGCCCCTCCTTCGTCGTAACTCCAGTTCCGGCGGCCGGAGGGCCAACGGATACTTCTGCCCGACGGGCCCCTGGAGAGAGACCCGAGAGAGGTTCCCGATGACTGTCCCCGCATCGTGACCGGAGCCGCGCAGGCCGCGCGCCCGACTGCGCCCGCGACGACCGGCACGCCCTTCCGTCTGGCCACCCGCGGCCTGACGAAGCGGTTCGGCCGCTTCACCGCGCTCGACGGCGTCGACGTCGAGTTCCACGGCGGCGAGCTGCACGCGCTGGTCGGCCAGAACGGCGCCGGCAAGTCGACGCTCGTCAAGATCCTCGCCGGGCTGCAGCGCCCCGACGCCGGCCACGTCGAGGTCGACGGCGAGCCGGTGCGGCTGCGCAGCCCGCACGACGCGCAGCGGCTCGGGCTCGGCTTCGTCCACCAGGAGCTGGCGCTGACGCTCGACCAGAGCGTCGAGACCAACCTCTTCCTCGGCGCCCGCGCCCCGCGCGTGCGCGGCCTCGGCGGGCTCGGCGTCGTCTCCGCCCGCGCCGCGAGCGGCACGGCGCGCGGGCTGCTCGACCGCGTCGGCCTGACCGCCGTCGACCCGCGCGCGCCCGTCTCCGCGCTGTCGGTCAGCGAGCGCTGGCTGGTCGCGATCGCGCGCGGCATCGCGCGGGAGGAGCGGCTGCTCGTGCTCGACGAGCCGACGGTCGCGCTCTCCGACCGCGAGGTCGGCCAGCTGTTCGAGGTCGTCGGCGCGCTCAAGCGCGCCGGCGTCGCGATCGTCTTCATCTCCCACCGGATGGCCGAGATCTTCGCGGTCGGCGACCGCATCACGGTCCTCAAGGACGGCCGCCGCGTCGCCGCGATGCCGGTCGCCGAGACCTCGCCCGGCGAGCTGGTCGAGCTGATGGCCGGCGGCGAGCTGCCGCAGCCGGCCGAGCAGCGCAGCGCGCCGCGCGGCGAGCGGATCCTGCGCGTGCGCAACCTGACCGGCGAGGGCGGCGTCCGCGACGTCTCCTTCGACCTCCACGGCGGCGAGGTGCTCGGCCTCGCGGGGCTGGTCGGCTCGCGCCGGACCGAGACGGCGGCGCTGCTGACCGGGCTCGCGCGCCGCAGCGGCGGCGAGCTGGAGCTCGACGGCAGGCCGTACGCGCCCAAGAGCACGACCCGCGCGCTGGAGGCCGGCGTCGTGATGGTCGCCGAGGACCGCCACGACTCGGTCTTCGACGACCTGTCGGTGGCGCAGAACGTCGCGCTCTCGTCGCTGCGGTCGCTGCGGCGCTTCGCGCCGCTGCCGGTGATCGACGGCGGCCGCGAGCGGCGCGCCGCCGAGGAGATGGTCGAGCGGCTCGACATCCGCGCCCGCAGCGTCCGCGAGCCGGCCGGCAACCTGTCGGGCGGCAACCAGCAGAAGGTCGTGCTCGCGCGCTGGATGCGCTGCGGCGCGCGGGTGCTGATCTTCGACGAGCCGACCCACGGCGTCGACGTCCACGGCAAGCAGCAGATCTACGCGCTGATGCGCGAGCTGGCGGCGGCCGGCGCCGGGGTGATCTTCATCTCCTCGGAGATGCCGGAGCTGCTGCAGCTCGCCGACCGGCTGATCGTGCTGCGCGAGGGGCGCAGCGTCGCCGAGCTGCCGGCCGGCAGCAGCGAGCGGGACGTGCTGCGCGCCTGCTACGGCGAGACGAACCACCAGGAGGAGACGAGATGAGCACACAGGCGCCGTCGGAAGCGGCTGAGATCGACGTCGGCGCGCGGGCGCGGGCCGGCGGCGGCGACCTCGCCGGCTGGCTGCGCCGCTACGGCGTGCTGCTCGCCTTCCTGCTGATCGTCGCGCTGTTCACCGCGCTCAACCCGCAGACCTTCTTCAGCCTCGACAACGCGGCGGTGATCCTCAACAACTCGCAGAGCCTCGGCATCCTCGCGCTCGGCCTGACCGTCTGCCTCGTCGTCGGCGAGTTCGACCTCTCGATCGGATACGTCGCGAGCTTCATCGGGATGCTGTCGGTCGGCGTGATGGTGACGCAGGACCAGGGCGCGATCGCCGGCGTGCTGGCCGGCCTCGCGGCGGCCGCCGCGATCGGCCTCGTCAACGGCCTCGTCGTGACCCGCCTCGGCGTCGCCAGCCTGATCACGACGCTGTCGGTCGGCAGCGTCGCCGCCGGCCTCAACTACCTCTACGGCAGAGGCGACGCGATCACCAGCGGGCTGCCGACCGCGATCACCGACTTCAACAGAGTGATCGTGCTGAACGTCCGCGGCGTCGTCTTCGTCTGGCTGGGGCTGGCGGTCGTGCTGTGGTTCGTGCTCGGCCTGACCGAGTACGGCCGCCGCGCCTACGCGGTCGGCTCCAGCCCGCGCGCCGCGCGCATGTCGGGCGTCAACGTCGAGCGCACGAAGGTGATCGCGTTCGTCGTCTGCTCGCTGATCGCCGGGCTGTGCGGCCTCGCGATCGCGGCCTCGACCGCCGGCGCGACGCCGCAGGCCGGCGACGGCCTGCTGCTCGACGCCTACGCCGCCGCCTTCCTCGGCTCGGTCGTGCTGCGCGAGGGGCAGTTCAACGTCGTCGGCACGGTCGTCGCGGTGCTGCTGCTGAAGACGATCGAGAACGGGCTGGCGCAGGCCGGCGTCGACTTCTCCTACGCGACGATCGTCAAGGGCCTGCTGCTGATCGGCGCCGTCGCGCTCGCCCGCAGCAGCCGCCGGAAGGCGCGCGTGTGAGCGCCGCCGACCCGCTCGTCGCCGTCGTCGACTGCGGACCGGGCGACCGCGAGCGGCTGGCGCCGCTGGCCGCGGCGCTGCCGACGCGGCTCGCCGACGGCGCCCCCGACGCCGACGCGATCGTCGCGCGCGCCGCCGGCGCGACCGTGCTGGTGACGATCTACACCTACACGGTCGTCGGCGAGGAGGTGCTGGCGCAGCTGCCCGACCTGCGGCTCGTGATCACCCGCACCGCCGGCCACTCGCACGTCGACGCGGAGGCGGCCGCCCGTCGCGGCGTCGCCGTCGCCGCCGTGCCGGAGGGGCCGACCGCCGCCGTCGCCGAGTACACGCTCGCCGCGCTGCTGGCGCTGCGCCGCGACCTGCTCGGCGCCGTCGCCAGCACCCGCGGCGGCGCGTGGGAGTTCACCGCCTTCCGCGGCGGCGAGCTGGCCGGGCAGACGCTCGGCGTGCTCGGCCTCGGCCAGATCGGCGGGCGGATCGCGCAGCTCGCCGGCGCGCTCGGCATGGAGGTGCTCGGCTGGTCGCGCAGCCGCAGGGAGCTGCCGGGGGTCGAGCAGGTCGGGCTGGAGGAGCTGCTGGACCGCTCGCACGCGATCTCGGTCAACCTGCCGCTGACCGCCGCCACGCGCGGCCTGCTCGGCGCCCGCGAGCTGGAGCTGCTGCCGCCCGGCGCGCTGGTCGTCGACACCTCGCGCGGCGGGATCGTCGCGCTCGACGCGCTCTGCCGGCTGCTGCGCGACGGCCGCCTCGGCGGCGCCTGCCTCGACGTGCTGCCCGACGAGCCGGTCGACGCGGCGCGGCTGCGCGAGCTGGCGCGGGTCCCCAACCTGCTCGTCACGCCGCACGTCTCCTGGCACACCGAGGAGACGCTGCGGCGCCAGTTCGACGGCCTGCTGCGGCGGGTCGTCGCCTTCTGCGCCGGCGAGCCGATCGACACCGTCACCCCACCCCTCGAGCAAGGAGCGAACCGATGAGCGCCGAGCGCTATGACCTGGTCGTCTCCGGCGCCGACGTCGTGCTGCCCGACGGCACGCTCCAGCGCCTGGAGATCGGCGTCGCCGACGGCCGCGTCGCGACCCTCACCGACCGGCCGATCGACGGCGAGGAGCGGATCGACGCGAGCGGCAAGGTCGTGCTGCCCGGCGTCGTCGACGAGCACTTCCACGTCTTCCGCGGCTACCCGTGGGAGACCTACGAGGGCGCCACCCGCGCCGCCGCCAAGGGCGGCGTCACGACCGTCGTCGACATGCCGCTCGACAGACCGCCGACGCTGACCGCCGCGCTGCTGCGCGAGAAGCTCGACGCGATCGCCGGCGCCTGCCACGTCGACTACGCCGTCTACGGCGGCTACCTGCCGGACGATCCCGGCGAGATGGAGGCGATGGCGGAGGCCGGCGCCAGCTGCTTCAAGCTGTTCACCGGCGGCGTCGCCCCGCCCGGGATGTACCCGGGCGTCGACGACGGCCAGGCGCTCGACGCGCTGCGCCGCGCCGCCGCGCTCGGCGCGACCGTCACCGTCCACTGCGAGAGCGCCGGGATCGTCGACTTCGAGACGGCGCGGCTGCAGGCCGAGGGGCGGACCGACCTGGCGGCGTGGGACGACGCGCGCCCGTGGTTCGGCGAGCTGGCCGCCGCGCAGACGATCGCGCTGCTGGCGCAGGTGACCGGCGCGCGCGTCGTGATCGCCCACGTCAGCTCGCCGCAGACGCTGGAGATGATCGCCGCCCGCCGCGCCGCCGGCGCCGACGTCTGGGCCGAGACCTGCCACCACTACCTCTGCTCGACCAAGGACGACGCCCGCCGCGACGGCCGCCTCAAGTGGAACCCGCCGACGCGCGAGGCCGGCGAGGTGGAGCGGATGTGGCGGCTGCTCGCCGACGGCAAGGTCGCGACGATCGCCAGCGACCACGCGCCGCTGCCCAACGTCCCCGGCGCCGACGTCTGGGGCCAGGTGCCGGGCGCCGGCAACGCCGTCGAGATCATGCTGCCGATCTTCGCCACCGACGCGATCCACCGCCACGGCCTCTCGTTCGGGAAGGTCGCCGAGCTGATGTGCGCGACGCCGGCGAGGCTGTTCGGCCTCTACCCGCGCAAGGGCGCGATCGCGGTCGGCTCCGACGCCGACCTGGTCGTCGTCGAGCCCGACGGCGAGAAGCGGCTCGACGCCGCCGAGCTGGAGTACCACGAGCAGGAGCGCTGGTCGCCGTTCGACGGCCGCACGCTGCGCGTCTTCCCGCTGCACACGGTCCTGCGCGGCAGGGTGATCGTGCGCGACGGCGTCGTGCTCGGCGCGCCGGGCGACGGCGTCCACCTGCGGCCGGCGCCGGTGGCGGCCTGATGCAGCTGTCGCCGCGCGAGCTGGAGCGCCTGCAGCTGTTCACCGCCGCCGAGCTGGCGCGGCGGCGGCTGCGGGAGGGGATCCCGCTCAGCCACCCCGACTGCGTCGCGCTCGCCTGCGACGTCGCGCTGGAGGCGGCCCGCGCCGGCCGCTCCTACGAGCAGGTGCGCGACGCCGTGCGCGGCCTCGTCCGCGCCGACCAGCTGTTCCCCGGCGTGCGCGAGCTGCTCGACGCGCCGCTGCAGGTCGAGGCGGTCTTCGGCGACGGCAGCCGGCTGGTCGCGCTCGAGGGGCTGGTGGCCGAGTGAGACCGGGAGAGATCGTGCTCGCCGACGCGCCCGCGCCGGCGCCGCCGCCGTCGCGGACCGCGCTCGTCGCCGTCCGCAACGAGGGGCGCTTCCCCGCCTACCTGACCTCGCACTTCCGCCTGGAGCGGGCGAGCGCGGCGCTGCGCTTCGACCGCGAGCGGGCGGCCGGCGCGCGCCCGGCGCTGCCGGCCGGCGCGAGCGTCCGCATCGCGCCCGGCGAGACCGTGGAGGTGACCGTCACATGGAGCTGACCCGCGCCGACTACGCCGCGCTCTACGGCCCGACCGTCGGCGACCGCGTCCGCCTCGGCGACACCGACCTGCTGGTGCGGGTCGAGGCCGACGACGCGGCGCCCGGCGACGAGCCGGTCGTCGGCTTCGGCAAGACCGTCCGCCACGGCCAGCTCGCCAGCGCGCGGACGCCGCTGGGCGAGGCGATGGACGGCGTCGTCACCAACGTGCTGCTGCTCGACCCGGTGCTCGGCGTGCGCAAGACCTGCATCGGGATCCGCGACGGGCGGATCGCCGCGATCGGCCGCGCCGGCGACCCCGACCGCGACCCGGCCGTGACGGTGCCGATCAGCGCCGCGACCGGGATCTACGCCGCCGAGGGGCTGATCGCGACGCCGGGGATCGTCGACACGCACGTCCACCTGATCGGCCCGCAGCTGGTGCCGACGGCGCTCGCCGGCGGGATCACGACCGTCGCGGCGATGAGCTACGCCGGCGCCTTCGACCTCGGCATCAACCCGCGCGGCAACTTCGACCGCCTGCTGGCGGCGTGGCGCGCGGTGCCGCTCAACCTGCTGCCGCTCGCGCGCGGCAGCACGACCGACGACGGCTTCCTCGAGGAGCTGCTGGCGATGGGCGCCGGCGGCTTCAAGATCCACGAGGACGTCGGCGCCTCGCCCGACGTCGTCGACGTCGTGCTGGCGGTCGCCGAGCGCCACGACGTCCAGGTCGCGCTCCACGCCGACGGGCTCGGCGAGTCGGCGACGCTCGCCGAGACGCTGGCGGCGATCGGCGGCCGCTCGATCCACGCCTACCACGTCGAGGGCTGCGGCGGCGGCCCGGCCGACCTGCTCGAGGTCGTCTCGCACGCGAACGTGCTGCCGTCGTCGACGACGCCGACCGTCCCCTACGGCGTCAACGTCGTCGCCGAGCACGAGGAGATGATCCGCACCGTCCACCGGCTCCACCCGGCGCTGCCCAACGACGCCCGCGCCGCCCGCGCGCGGATCCGCGCCTGGACGGTGGCGGCCGAGTCGGTCCTCCACGACCTCGGCGCGATCAGCATGATGAGCTCGGACTCGATGGGGATGGGCCGGATCGGCGAGGTCGGCCTGCGCACCTGGCAGCTCGCGCACGTGATGCGCCAGGCGGCCGGCGAGCAGGGCGACGCGAACGAGCGGGTCCTGCGCTACCTCGCGAAGCTGACGCTCAACCCGGCGGTCGCGCACGGGATCGACGATCACGTCGGCTCGCTGCAGGTCGGCCGCCTCGCCGACCTCGTGCTGTGGCGGCCGGCGTGGTTCGGCGTCAAGCCGCAGCTGGTGCTGAAGGGCGGCTTCCCGGCCTGGGGCCAGCGCGGCTCCGGCAGCGGCTCGACGCGGATCGGCGAGCCGGTCGTGCAGGGGCCGCTGTGGGGCGGCGTCGGCGGCGCGCCGGAGCAGGTCGCGGCGATCTTCGCCAGCGCCGCCGGCGCGGCGCGGGTGCGGGAGCGCTGGCGCGGGCCGGTCGAGGTCGTCGCCGGCGCGCGCAGGGTCGGCAAGGCGCAGATGGCGCGCAACGACGCGCTGCCGGCGGTCGAGGTCGACCCGGTCCGCGAGGAGGTCCGGATCGACGGGCGCCCGGCGCGGCTGGAACCGGTCGGCGCGCTGCCGCTGCAGCGCGCCTACTCGCTCGTGTGAGCGGAGCGGCCGATGCGCGTCGGTCGGCAGGGCAGGACAACACCACACCGCGGCGCATCGGGCGTCGCGGGCTGTCGGAGGGTGACGATGTACGAGGAACGCAGCAGAGCGCGGCGCCGCGGGCGCCGCCTCGCCCTGGTCGCGCTCGTCGCGGGCATGCTCGCGATCGGCTTCGCGGCCTGCAGCAACGACGCCAACAGCGGCGCCGACGACGCCGCGGCCGCGCCGTCCCAGGTCGGCACGACCGCCGACGTCACCGGCGCCGCCGCCGGCGGCCTGCTCCGCGTCGACACCGCGTCGATCCCGAGAGTCGGCAAGAAGAGAATCGGCATCGTGACCGTCTGCGCGCAGTGCACCGGCATGGCGCGCTTCCTCAAGAGCTTCCAGTCGCTGGCCAAGAAGCAGGGCTGGGACGTGACGGTGACCGACACCGGCGGCGACGCCGGCAAGATCGTCGGCGGCATCAACACGTTCGTGCAGGCGAGAGTCGACTTCCTGATCCTCGGCGCGATCGACCCGCTGACGCTCGCGCCGCAGCTGAAGGCGGCCGCCGACGCCGGCGTCCCGGTCGCGGTCAACGAGGGCGACTGGGTCCCGAACACCGTCTTCGCCTGCTGCCAGGACGCCGTCGGGATGGGGACGGCGCAGGGCCAGTGGATCACCCAGCGGCTGCAGGGCGAGGGCGAGATCGTGATGTTCACGCTGCCGGGCTCGCGCAGCGTCACCCAGCGCGCGACCACCTTCAAGGCGGTGATCGGCCAGTCGAGCGGGATCAGAGTCGTCGCCGAGGAGCAGGTCGACCTCGCCGACCCGATCGGCCGCACGAAGGCGAAGATGGCGAGCATCCTGCTCAAGCACCCCGACGTGAAGGCGGTCTGGGCCGGCTGGGACGACCCGGCGCGCGGCGCCGCGCAGGCGATCGCCGAGTCCGGCAAGGGCAGCGGCGCGTTCGTGATAGGCAACGACGCCGGCCCCGACGCGCTCAACGACATCCGCAGCGGCTCGCCGCTCGACGGCACGGTCTTCATCGACTACGCGACCGAGGGGCGGATCTTCGTCGCGGAGATCGCGCGCTGGTTCGACGAGCAGACCGTCACCGGCAGAACGCTCTACGTCCAGCAGCCGATCGTCAGCCGCTGGCTCGGCAACGTCCCGCCGGCCGGCAAGGAGCCGCCGGCGGTCGGCTACTACGCCGTCTGGCCGACGGCGGCCGAGAAGGCGGCCGGATGAGCGGCCACCGGCTCGGGATCGACGTCGGCGGGACCTTCACGGACGTGCTCGTGCAGGCTCCCGACGGCGCCGTCCACCTCGTCAAGACGCCGTCGACCCCCGCCGACCAGTCGGAGGGGGTCGTCACCGGCATCGAGCTCGTCGGCGAGCAGGCCGGCGTGCCGCTGCGCGAGGTCGGCGCGGTGCTGCACGGCACGACCGCCGCCACCAACGCGGTGCTGGAGCAGCGCGGCGCGCGCGTCGGCGTGCTCGTCACCAGCGGCTTCCGCCACCTCTTCCACCTCGCCGAGGCGTGGACCCCGGGGCCGCTGTTCGGCTTCATGGTCTACGACCGGCCGCGCCCGCTGGTCGGGGTGCCGCTGGTCGCGGAGGTCCCCGGGCGGCTCGACGCCGGCGGGCGGGAGGTCCGCCCGCTCGACGCCGAGGCGACCCGCCGGGCGGTCGAGCTGCTGCTGGCGCGCGGCGCAGAGGCGCTGACCGTCTGCCTGCTCAACTCCTACGCCTCCGACGCGCACGAGCGCGCGGTCGCGCGGATCGCGCAGCAGGTCGCGCCCGACGTGCCGGTCTCGCGCTCCTCGGCGCTGCTGTCGGAGTTCCGCGAGTACGAGCGCGCCGTGACGACGACGATGAACGCCTTCGTCGCGCCGGAGATGGAGCGCTACCTCGGCGGGCTGGAGGCGCGCATGAGCCGCCTCGACACCGACGCCGAGCTGCAGGTCGTCCGCTCCGACGGCGGCCTGATGAGCCTCGACGCGGCGCGGCGCTCGCCGATCCACACGATGCTGTCGGGGCCGGCCGGCGGCGTCAACGGCGCCGCGCACGTCGCCGCCCGCGCCGGCTGCGAGCAGATCCTGACGCTCGACATGGGCGGCACCTCGACCGACGTCGCCGTCTGCCTCGGCGGCGCGCCGACGATCACGCGCGAGACGCGCGTCGGCCCGTTCCCGATGCGCGCGCCGTCGGTCGAGGTCGAGACGATCGGCGCCGGCGGCGGCTCGATCGCCGCGGTCGCCGAGATGACCGGCGGCCTGCGCGTCGGGCCGCGCAGCGCCGGCGCCGTCCCCGGCCCGGCCTGCTACGGCCGCGGCGGCACCGAGGCGACGGTGACCGACGCCAACGTCGTGCTCGGCCACCTGCCGCCGCGGCTGCTCGGCGGCGCGATGGAGCTCGACGTCGAGGCGGCGCGCGCGGCGGTCGGCCGGCTCGCCGAGCAGACCGGGATGGGGCTGGCCGAGACGGCGGCGGCGATCGTCGACCTCGTCAACGAGAACATGCTCGGCGCGCTGCGGCTGGTGACCGTCCAGCGCGGGCTCGACCCGCAGCGGTTCGCGCTCGTCCCGTTCGGCGGCGCCGGCGGCCTGCACGCCAACGCGCTCGCGGCGATGCTCGGCTGCTTCCCCGTGATCGTGCCGCCGCAGCCGGGCGTGCTGTCGGCGCTCGGCTTCGTCGTCTCCGACGTGCGCGGCGAGCACGGGCAGACCTTCATCCGTGCGGTCGCGTCGGTCGGCGGCGAGGAGCTGAGCGAGCGGCTGGCCGCGCTCGAGCGCCGCGCGCGCGACTTCCTCGCGCGCGAGCGCGTGCCGGAGGAGCGGCGCGAGGTCGTCTTCAGCGCCGACATGCGCTACGCCGGCCAGGGCCACGAGCTGGCGGTGCGGATCGAGGACCCCTCCGACCCGGCGCGGCTGGCGGCGGCGTTCGCGGAGGCGCACCGGCGGCTGTACGGCTTCGCCCAGCCCGACGGCGCCGAGATCGTGACGCTGCGCGCGCTCGCGATCGGCCGCGTGCCGACCGCCGAGCCGCCGGCGCTGCCGCTCGGCGGCGCCGACCCGGCCGCCGCCCGCAGCGGCAGCCACGCGGTCTGGGACGGCGACGGCCACCGTCCCGCCGCGACCTACGCGCGCGAGCGGCTGCGGCCGGGGATGGTCGTGACCGGGCCGGCGATCGTCGAGCAGTACGACGCGACGACGCTCGTGCTCGCCGGCCACCACGCCCGCGTCGACGCGCACGGCAACCTCGTCATCTCCCCGGGGGACAGACCATGAGCACCACCACCGCCGGCGCGGTCGAGCAGCGGACGCTCGACCTGATCGAGAACGCGCTGCTGAACCTCCGCTACGAGATGGACGAGGTCGTCCGCCGCGCCGCGATGTCGCCGATGATCCGCGAGCAGCACGACGAGTTCCCGATGGTCTGCAACCGCCGCGGGCAGATGGTCGTCGGCCAGTTCGGCTCCTACATCCCCGGGGTGATCGAGCGGCTCGGCGGCGACCTCGGCCCCGGCGACGTCGTGCTGTTCAACGACCCCTACCTGAGCGACGGCTCGATCACCCACACCAACGACTGGTGCCTGGTCGTGCCGATCTTCCATGCGGGGCGCCACGTCGCGTTCGCGTCGATGTTCGGCCACATGATGGACGTCGGCGGCAAGGTCCCCGGCAGCCAGGTCAACGACGCCGACTCGATCTGGGAGGAGGGGATCCGGATCCCGCCGGTGAAGATCGTCGAGGGCGGCAGGCTCAACCGCGTCGCGCTCGACGTGATCCTCAACAACTGCCGCGCGCCGGCGATGAACGAGAGCGACCTGATGGCGCTGATCGCCGGCTGCAGGGTCGCCGAGACGCGCGTCGGGGAGCTGTGCGACCGCTTCGGCGCCGACGCCTTCGAGGCCGCCTGCGACGCGCTGCTGGAGCGCACGCGCGAGGCGGTCGCGCGGCTGGTGCGCCGCTACGTGCCGGAGGAGAGGGTCACCTTCACCGACTGGGTCGACGACGACGGCCGCGGCAACGGGCCGTTCCAGATCGTGCTGACGCTGTGGCGCGAGGGCGACCGCTGCCACGTCGACTGGACCGGGACCGCGGCACAGGCGCCGGGGCCGATCAACTTCTGCGTCAACGAGGGGCTCTGCAAGCTCTTCTTCGGGATCTACCTGATCATGGCGTTCGACTCGGAGATCCTCTTCAACGACGGCGTCCACGACGTCTTCGAGGTGACGCTGCCGGAGGGGACGATCCTCAACCCGCGCTTCCCGGCCGCGCTGTCCAACCGCCTCAACGTCCACGTCCGCTTCTTCGACTGCATGAGCGGCGCGCTCGGCCAGGCGTCGCCGGATCTCGCGATGGCGGCCGGCTACGGCGCCAGCCCGTACTTCGTCTTCTCCGGCGAGGACGACGACGGCGACTACTTCCAGTTCGTCGAGCTGCTGTTCGGCGGCCTGCCGGCGCGCGCCCGCGGCGACGGCCTCGACGGCCACTCGTGGTGGCCGCTGTTCCGCACGACGCCGGTCGAGTTCGCCGAGAGCCGCTACCCGATCCGCGTCGAGCGCTACGAGCCGGTGCTCGACGGCGGCGGCGCCGGCCGCCACCGCGGCGGCGCCGGCGTCGAGAAGGAGTACGAGTTCCTCCGCGACGGGGTCTTCTCGATCAACGACGACCGCACGCTGACCAACCCCTGGGGGGTCGGCGGCGGCCGCGCCGGCGCGCGCGGCTCCAAGCTGCTGATCCGCGCCGACGGCAGCCGCCTGCCGCTGCCGTCGAAGGTCGACACGCTCAGCGTCGGCGCCGGCGACCGGCTCGTCTTCCGCACCGCCGGCGCCGGCGGCTGGGGCGACCCGCTCGAGCGCCCGGCCGAGCTGGTCGCGCGCGACGTCGCCGACCGCCTCGTCTCGCCGGCGGGGGCGGCCGAGCAGTACGGCGTCGTCGTGCGCGGCGACGCGGTCGACGAGCAGGCGACCGCGGCGCTGCGCGAGCGCATGCGAAGCGAGCGCGGCGACCCGCCGCCGTTCGACTTCGGCCCCGCGCCCGAGCGCCCGCAGCCGTTCAGACGCCCGGCGTGAGCCCGCCGCCGGCCGCCCGCGCGGCCGGCGCGCTCGGCCCCGCCGCCGCTGTGCTCACAGCTCGGCCGCGGGCGGTCCGTTGCGACCGAGCAGGTCGAGGCCGTGGAAGGCGAAGGCGAGGCGGGTGATCGTCTCGTGGTCGCTCAGCGAGCGGCCGAGGATCTGCTCGATCCGCTCGATGCGGTGGTAGAGGGTCCGCCGCTCGACGTGGAGCTGGCGCGCCGTCTCCGCCTTGCGGCCGGAGTTCATCACGTAGGCGCGCAGCGTCGGCAGCAGCGGCGAGGAGGAGCCTCTGTCGCGCGCGATCAGCGGCGCCAGCTCCGCCTCGACGTAGCGCGGCAGCTCCGGACGGCCGAGCAGCGGCAGCAGCAGTTGGTGGATGCCGAGCTCGCCGAAGCGGTGCAGGCCGGGGCGGCGCGCGATCCGCGCGGAGTAGGAGGAGGCCTCCTGCGCCTCCTCGAAGCCGCGGCGCAGCGCCTGCGCGTCGGCCGGCCGGCTGATGCCAAGGTACGCGGACAGCTGCAGCGTCCGTCTCAGCCGCTCGCAGACGTCGGTCGCCAGCGCGTCGGCGACGTCGTGGAGCGAGCGGCCGCGCACCCCGACGACGGCGACGACCTTGTGACCCTCGACGGCGGCGATGTTGACGACGCCGGCGGCGCCGGCGGCCTGCCGCACCTCCTGCAGCGCGCGCAGCGAGAGCTTGTGGCGCTCCTGCTCGGACAGCTCCTGCTGCTCGACGAGCGCGGGAATCCCCGGCAGGTCGACGACCAGCACCGCCAGCTGCATGCCCCTGAAGTCGGCGCCGAGGCTGCGGGCGCGGCGGTGGAACTCGTCGGGGCCGGCGTACCGGCCCTGACGCAGGTCGAAGATCAGGCCGCTGCGGGCGCGGTCGGCGAGGACGTCGGCGCTGCGCTCGGCGAGCAGCGTCATCCCGATCGTCGTCGCACAGCGGTCGAGCGCGATCAGATCGAGCTCGGTGATCGGCGTGTCGTGCTCGAGGATGTGGAGGCTGCCCCACACCTCTTGGCGCAGGAAGACGCTCATCCAGGCGCAGGGCGGGTCGGTGCCCAGCTCGCGGGTCGCGTCGGCGGCATGGCCGTGGGCGTGCGGCTCGCTGGTGTGGCGCTCCCACTGCGGCAGGATCTCCACCCGCGGGCGGGATGGCTTCGGAACTCCACGACCTGGTGGCTGGCGTCCTCGAAGATCACCGGGTTCTCGACCATGCTCGCGAGCGTGTCGACGATGATGCCGAGGTCGGCCCCCGCGAGCGCGAGGTCGGTGAACCGCCGCCGCACCGTCTCGGCGTCGCGCAGCAGGCGGTACTGCTCGTTCACGATCGCCCCCAGCACCTCCTCGGTGACGTCGACGTAGCGGGCTTCGCGATGGAGCGCGATCAGCGGCAGACGACGCCGGCGCGCGGCTGCGACGAGCGGCTCGGGCAGCTCGCGGAAGCGGCGCCCCAGCTCGATCACGACCCCGACCACGCCGGCGGCGGAGAGCTCGTCGACGAAGCGGGCGAGGTCGTCGGGGTCGCGGCTCAGCGCCAGCGCGGTCGTCAGCAGCAGCTCGCCGCCGCTGAACAGCCGTGCGATGTCCGGCAGCTCGGAGACGTGGACCCAGCGGACCTGCCGATCGAGCGCCTCCTCCCCGGCGACGACCGACGCCTCTGCGTTGCTGACCACCTCGAGCGCGAGGACGTCACGGACCGTCAGCGCCATCGTCACACAGTGTGGTTAATCAGGGCTGAAGCTGTCATGAAATGAGGCTACCAGTGCGCCCACTCTCTCCATACGATCGCCGGGCAGCGATCAAACCAACGGAGAAGAAGGAGCGCCGTGGCTCAACTGCTCAACAGCGAGACGGCATCTCCGGCGCGGACCGACGGGACGCAGGGCGCGCGCGTCGCGGTCGACGTCGGCGGGACGTTCACCGACGTGATCGTCAGCGACACCGCCGGCCGGCTGTGGGCGCGCAAGCTGCTCACCACCGCCGAGGACCTCGGCCGCGCCGTCGTGGAGGGCGTGCAGCTCGCGCTCCGGGACGCGGGCGTCGAGCCGGCCGACGTCGTGGAGGTCGTGCACGGATCGACGACCGGCACCAACGCGATCCTCGAGCGCAACGGCCCGCTCGTCGGGCTGCTCACGACCGAGGGCTTCCGCGACGTGCTGGAGATCGCGCGGATCCGCACCCCCAGGCTGTACGACCTGACGTGGGAGAAGCCGGTCCCGCTGGTCGCCCGCCGCCACCGCCTCGAGGTCCGCGAGCGGATCGACGCCGGCGGGCGCGTCGTCGTGCCGCTCGACGTCGGCTCGGTCGACCGCGCCGTCGAGCGGCTGCTGGCCGACGGCGTGAACGCGATCGCGGTCTGCCTGATCAACGCCTACGCCAGCGGCGAGCACGAGCGGCGGATCGGCGAGCGGATCGCCGCCGCCCACCCCGACCTGCCGCTGTCGCTCTCCTCGGAGGTGTTGCCGGAGGTGCGCGAGTACGAGCGCACCAGCACGACCGTCGTCAACGCCTTCCTGCAGCCGGTGATGGAGTCCTACCTCGGCGAGCTGGAGGCGCGCCTGCGGGCCGCCGGGATCGACGCCGAGCTGCAGATCATGCGCTCCGACGGCGGTGTGATGGCGGCCGCCGCGGCGGCGCGCCGTCCCGTGTCGGTCGTCATCTCCGGCCCCGCCGCCGGCGTGCGCGCGGCCCAGCAGCTCGGCGACGGCGGCGACACGATCTCCTTCGACATGGGTGGCACGACGGCGAAGGCGGCCGTCGTCGAGGGCGGTCGCATCCCGCTCGTCAACGAGTACGAGGTGCGGGCGGGGATCTCGATGCCGAGCCGCTTCGTCAAGTCGGGCGGCTACCTGCTGATGGTGCCGGCCGTCGACCTCGCCGAGGTCGGCAACGGCGCCGGCAGCATCGCGAGCGTCGACGCCGGCGGCGCGCTGCGCGTCGGGCCGCGCAGCGCTGGGGCCTCGCCGGGGCCGGCCTGCTACGGCCGCGGCGGCACCGAGGCGACGATCACCGACGCGAACGTCTGGCTCGGCTATCTCAACCCCGCCAGCCTCGTCGGCGGCGACGTCGAGGTCGACGCCGCGCTCGCCCGCCGCGCGATCGAGGACCGGATCGCCAAGCCGCTCGGCATGACGGTGACGGAGGCCGCGTGGGGGATCCACTGCGTCGCGAACTCCAACATGCGCCGCGCGCTGCGCGCGGTGACGGTCGAGCGCGGCCGCGATCCGCGCGACTTCGCGCTGACGGCCTTCGGCGGCAGCGGCCCGGTCCACGCCGCCGGCCTCGCCGACGACCTCGGCATCGGTCGCGTCGTCGTGCCGTCGCTGGCGGGGCTGCTCAGCTCGGTCGGGATGCTCCTGTCGGACGTCGAGCACAGCGTCGGTCGCTCCTGGATCCGGCCGCTCGACGACGTCGACCCGGCGGCCGTCGACGAGCTGTTCGACGAGCTGCAGGCATCGCTGCGGGCGCAGGCCGACGGCCACGCCGAGGCGGTCGAGCTGGTCTGCGAGCGGATCGCCGACCTGCGCTACGCCGGGCAGGCGTCGGTGCTGTCGATCCCCTACGCCGACGACCTCGCGGCGCTCGCCGAGCGGTTCGAGCACGAGCACCGTCGCACCTACGGCCACCGCCTGGCAGAGGAGCCGGTCGAGCTGGTCGGGCTGCGCCTGCTCGGTCGCGCGCCGCGCGACGCTGAGCGCCGGCTGCGCCCGGCGACCGCCGGTGCCGTCGCGGGCGAGCCGTCGCGGCGGGCGTACTTCGGCGAGGCCGGCTTCGTCACGACCCCTCTGGTCGGACGATCAGACCTCTCAGCCGATCCGCGCCCGGGCCCGTTGATCGTCGAGGACTACGACACCACCGTCGTCGTGCCGCCGTGGTGGACGGCGCGGCTCGACCGCGACGGCGGCATCGTCATGGAGGTGACGAGATGAGCAGGACGCAGGGAGACCCGGTCACGCGCGAGCTGATCAAGAACGCGCTCGCGTCGCTCGTCGACGAGATGGCGTACACGATCATCCAAACCGCGCACTCGGAGATCGTCAAGGACGTGATGGACTTCTCGACCGCCTGCTGCGACGCGGCCGGTCGGATGATCGCGCAGGGCAACACGATCGCGATGCACCTCGGCTCGGTGCCGGAGGCGATGGAGGCGCTGCGCGCGCGCTTCGGCGACGACGTCGGACCCGGCGACGTCTTCGTCCTCAACGATCCCTACGAGGGCGGGATGCACCTGCCCGACGTCTACATGATCAAGCCGGTCTTCGCCGGAGAGCGGCTGGCCGGTTGGGCGATCGCGATCGCCCACCAGACCGACATGGGCGGCCGGGTGCCGGGCAGCAACGCCAGCGACTCGACCGAGATCTACCAGGAGGGGCTGCGGATCCCGCCGACGCGGCTGTACGCGCGCGGCGTCCGCGACGAGACGCTCGTCTCGCTCCTGCGCAAGAACGTGCGCGTGCCGGCGCGCGTGCTCGGCGACTGGTCGGCACAGCTGTCGGCCTGCCAGATCGGCGAGCGCGGTCTGCTCGAGCTGGTCGAGCGCCATGGGCTGGACGGCCTTGCCGGCTACGTCGACGAGCTGCTCGACTACAGCGAGGCGATGCTGCGCCGCGAGATCGAGCGCTGGCCCGACGGCTCCTACGAGTTCGTCGACTACGTCGACGACGACGGGTTCGGCGAGGGGCCGCTGCCGATCAGGGTGACCCTCACCGTCGACGGCGACTCGCTCGTGGTCGACTACGCCGGCACCGCCCCGCAGGTGCGCGGTGCGATCAACTCGACGCTCTCGTTCACGAAGTCGTGCACCTACCTGAGCGTCCGCTGCATCCTCGACGAGGACATCCCCAACAACGCGGGCTTCTTCCGCCCGATCGAGGTCGTCGCGCCGGCCGCCAGCATCGTCAACCTGGCCGAGCCGGCGGCCTGCGCGGCGCGCGCGCTGACCGGCTACCGGATCGTCGACGCGATGTTCGGCGCGCTCGCCCAGGTCGTCCCAGACCGCGTGCCGGCCGCCGGCGAGGGCGGCAACACCGTCGTCTGCATCAGCGGCCGCCGGGCGGAGGGAGGCGAGCCGTTCATCATCGTCGACATGCTCTGCGGCGCGTGGGGCGGCCGCTGCGGCCAGGACGGCGTCGACGCGGTCACCAACCCGTCGCAGAACCTCTCCAACACGCCGGTCGAGGTGCTCGAGGCGGCCCATCCGATCACGATCGAGCGGTACGGCTTCGTCACCGACAGCTGCGGCGCCGGTCGCCACCGCGGCGGGCTCGCGATCGAGCGCCAGTACCGCGTCCACGACGACGACACGCTGCTGCAGCTGCGCAGCGATCGCTGGCGGACCCCGCCGTGGGGGCTGGCTGGCGGCGGCGCCGGCAGCCTCGCTGCGAACGTGCTGCGCCGGGACGGCGTCGAGCGGCCGCTGCCGGGCAAGGTGACGATGCAGCTCGCCGGCGGCGACGTCGTACGCCACCGGATGGCGGGCGCCGGCGGCCACGGCGACCCGCTCCGGCGCGACCCTGCGCGCGTGCTCGAGGACGTGCTCGACGAGCGCATCACGCCCGCGTACGCGCTGCGCGAGCACGGCGTCGTGATCGCACCCGACGGGCGGCTCGACGTCGCTGCGACGACCTTGGAGCGGGCGCGGCGCGCCGGCGCGTGAGCGGCCGCTCGCCGGTGCACAGAGCGTGGCGACCGGGCCGCCTCTTCGTCACGGACTGACCATTGCGGCGGCGATCGGCCGCTGCCTAAGCTCGACGGGTCGCGCGGCGGCCGGACGTCGAGCAGCTCGACCTCCGACCGTCACCGGTCACGACTGAATTGAGGGAGTGTTTCATGTCAGCTGCGCTGTTTCCGGCGCCCGACCTGGAGACCGACGAGCGGCTCGCGCGCTTGGCGGCGCTGCGTGCGAGGATGCGCGCCGCGGCCGCCGACGTGGCGATCGTCGACCAGCAGGAGCACGTCGCCTACCTGACCGGCTTCGTGCCGATGGGCGCCTACTACCAGTGCTGCGTCGTGCCGGCCGACGGCGAGCCCTTCGCGGTCGTGCGGGCGCTCGACGTGCCGACGCTGCGCGAGCAGGCGCCGGGCGTCGAGCACGTCGCCTACGGCGACGGCGACGACCCGGCGTCGGCCGTCGCCGGCGCGCTGCGCGAGCGCGGCTGGGACGGCACGCGGATCGGCCTCGAGCGGGACTCCAACTACCTCACGGTGGCGATGCACGACGCGCTGCGCGACCGGCTGCCGGACGCGCGCTTCGTCGACCTCGCCGGCGTGCTGTGGGAGCTGCGCCTGCGCAAGTCCGCGGCGGAGCTGGCCCATCACCGGCGCGCGGCGCGGATCGCGGAGCTGATGCTCGCCGCCGCAGTCGCCGCGGCGGGACCAGGGCGCAGCGAGCGGGAGGTCGCCGCGGCGATCTACGCTGCCGGCCTGCGCGCCGGCGCCGACAACGCGGTGATGGCGCTGCTGGTCGCCGGCGACCGCACGGAGGCGCTGCACGGGACGCTCGGCGCCGGGCCGCTGGAGGAGGGCACGCTCCTGCACCTCGAGCTGATGCCGGCCAGCGGCGGCTACAGCTCGCGCTGCATGCG